>CENU01018485.1_pt1 | contig 10765 bp, 13 predicted proteins | sample 361331 | NCBI WGS metagenome assembly CENU01 (sample SAMEA2619766, study PRJEB7988) | marine metagenome | isolation source: saline water (ENVO:00002010), including
AAAACAGACATTCCTACTAAAATCCCTAAAATAATTGAGTAATTAACTCCAAGAGCTAAAAATGCAATTGACGTTATGGAAGCAACGATCAACATTTCTAAAGCTTTCCCTCTAACATAGCCAAATAATTGAATATTCAGATCACTCCAAATCTGGGAAAGCAGACCTCTCTTGTTAGGTAAAAAGTAAGTTAAATAACTAAGCATTTCGCTTTTATCTTTTAAAAAAAAGAAAACTAAGATGGGTGTCAAAATTAAAAATATTAGAGCATTCATAATTGCTGAAAACCCAGTGTTAAGCTGGATTAGAACTTGTTCAGCAATAGATGGTATGAAAGAGGTAGAACTAGCAAATATTTCTTCAACTTGCTCAGTAGTAAAAAAATTTGGATACCTAATAATGAGATCATCAAATAAATTTTCAACAAACGCTACAATTGCAGGTAACTCGTTTATCAAAGAAGCTATTTGGCCTGTAACGTAAGGCAAACTTAATAGTACAAATAAGTAGAATGCTAAAAAAATTGTAAAGGTAAAATAAAAAGATATTTTTTTTGAATATTTTTTTTCTTCGAAGAAATTCATTACACCATTCAACAAATAAGCAACTAAAATACTTACAAACACCGGGGTAATAGTTGAACCTACAAAATACAATAAAACAGAAGCAATTATCAGTATAAAAAGAGCAGCAAATTGCTCTTCTTCGTAAAAATAATTTCTAAAAAAACCTTTTAAATAGTCAAACATTTAGGAACATTGTTTTTTATAATGTTCAATATTCTATATGAAAATTTATTTATTTTTGATTTTATTGTCTTTATTTGGAGTTTTAGCTAATTCTCAAAATAATGATTCCTTACCCTCTTTAGGAGACGCATCATCGGGATCAATTTCTCTGGCAGGTGAATATGATCTTGGCAGATTATGGTTATCTTTATTCCGAAGCTCAGCAAAAGAATATAACGATCCAATTACCAAGAGTTACGTCAAAGACTTTATATATAGGATTTCTGAAAGTAGTGAAGTAAGAGATCGAAGATATGAATTTATTATTTTAGATGATGCATCAATAAATGCCTTTGCAGCACCAGGAGGAATAATTGGAATCAATACTGGTATGTTTTTGAAAACAGAGACGGAAGGTCAATTTGCTTCAGTTATGTGCCACGAGCTTGCTCATTTAAGTCAAAGACATTATGCGAGATCACAACAGAATTCCTCTCCTTTAACAAATGCCTTAATTCTTCTCGGAAGTGTTGCAACAGCAGTTGTTACTGCAAATCCACAAGCAATTTTAATTGCTCCTGCTTTGATTCAACAGCTGGCTACAAACTATACGAGAGATAATGAAAGAGAAGCAGATCGAATTGGATTTAGAAATTTGGTTAATGCTGGTTTTGATCCCAAATCCCAATCTCAAATGTTCCAGATCTTACAAAAAACTCAAGGAGGGATTAATGAGGAGTATTCATACCTTTTTACTCATCCTATTCCGAAAGAGAGAATAACGGATGCAAGAATAAGAGAAACATCAATAGATGATGAAAAATCATATAGAAATTCGCTAGAATTTTATTTAGTAAAAGCTCGAGCTGAAGTAAATAATTCTAAAAATATGAAGTCTCTTGAAGATCTTTATATCTCAAAATTGAAAAATAATCTTAGTAAAAAAATATCTATTTCAAATAAGTATGGACTATCTCTAACACTAAAAGAGCAAAAGAAATTTGATGAAGCCAAAAAGATTGCAAGAGAACTAATTAAAGAAAATCCTACTAACTTAATTTTTCAAACTAATATTTTAGAAATCTATTTAGCAGAGGAAAATTCTCTTGAGGCTATTTCTCTTGGTAAAGACTTACTTAAAATTCATACAAACAATTACTTTATTTCTTATTACTTATCTAAAGCTTATATTTTAAATGGAGACCCAGATAAAGCTGAGGAACTTTTAATAAATTTATCTAAAATAAATCCTGAAGACCCCTTTGTTTGGTATGAACTTGCAGAAGCACAGGGCTTATCAGGCAATATTATTGGTCTTCATAGGTCTAGAGCTGAATACTTTGTTCTTACGGGCAGATATGATTCGGCTATATATCAGTTAAGAGAAGGCTTAAAATTATCCAAAAATTTCTTTGAAATAAGAGAAAGTATCATCAATAAGTTAGAGCAGATATATCAAACAAAAAGGGCTTTAAAGGATCTAACCTAAATTATTCTATTTAGGCAAATTTAACTCAGTATTTCCAGCTAGCAAGTGAATATGTAAGTGAAAAACTGTTTGGCCAGCCTTCTCTCCGTTATTAATTACCACGTTAAAGGCATCTTCAACATTAAATTGTCTAGACATGCTTCCAACTATTAACATTAAATGACCAAGTATTTCTAAGTCATCTTTACTCGCATCTGCAAGCTTAGGAATTGGTTTTTTAGGAATAATTAGTAAATGTATTGGAGCTTGAGGATTAATATCTTTAATTACAATACATAATTCATCTTCAAAAATTATGTCCGATGGTATTTCTTTTTCTATTATTTTTTGAAATATTGTTTTATCCATTATGAAAAATCTTAAAACCTAAATAAGTAGAGAACAAGCATAAAGTAAAGGTCAAAAAAACATAAATCAATAAGGTAAAGAAATTTTCATTGTTGTAAAAAATTAAAGCCTCTTTTGTAAAAGCAGAAAAAGTTGTAAATGATCCCAAAAAACCTATTACAAAAAAATTATTTAAAAAAAAGGAATTGCCCTCTTCTTGATTTGCAATAAAAAAACCTATTGCGAAGCATCCGATTAAATTAACCATCAAAGTTCCTAAAGGAATGCCAAATAGTAAGGACTGCGAGAGAAAATTTGAAAAATAAAATCTTAAGGAAGCCCCTAATGCTCCACCGATTCCTATAAATAAATAAATCATTTTATAAATTGGTGGGTCGTATAGGATTCGAACCTATGACCAATTGATTAAAAGCCAACTGCTCTACCAACTGAGCTAACGACCCATTTAGATAATTATATCAAATCAACTTTTTTAATTTGATTAATTCTTGTTCAGACAATACTGAAGAGCCTGAATTTGGGTAATTAAGAATCACTCGCTCAAAAAAAGCAATAGCCTCTTCATTTTTTTCTAACTTTATAGAAATAAGTCCTAACTTGTATAAAGAAGTGGAAACTCGCTCATGATCGGGAAAATTATTAATTAGTGAAAAATATGTCTCGTATGCGTCTTCATTCATTTCCTGTAAGAAATATATTTCTCCTAACCAAAAATATGAATCAACTAAATAAGCACCATTTGGATAGGATAATATTAAAAATCTCAAATTTTCTGCTGCTTCAGAATATCTAGAATTATCAATTAACTTAAGAGTATTTGACCATAAAGTAAATTCTTCCTCTTCGCCGTCCTTTTCAATCAATTCAGCTAAAGGGTTTTCTATTTTAAGTTCTTCGTTCGTTTCTTCTTCTTCCTCTTTCGATAGGAGGATTATTGCTTCAAGTTCGTGAATTCTTTTGTCCAAATCTACGTATCTAGCCTGATTTGACTCATCCAGCTTTTGGACTTCAAAGGTATTAGAATCAATTTGATTAGCTAGTCTAGCCAATTCTATTTCTAGATTTTCTATTTTTTCTAAAATTAAATCTAATGATTCATTATTTGTCTGAGCATTTAAGCCAAGTGAACTCAAAAATAAAAAATAAAAAATAAACTTTTTCATCTAATTAGAATAGTGAAATTTCAACCCTTCTATTTTTTTTCCAAGCGCTTTCGCTTGAATTGATATCTATCGGTTTCTCTTCTCCGTATGAAATTACTTTAATTTTTGACGAGGATACGCCTTTGATAATTAGATAATTTTTAACCTCAATTGCTCTTTTTTCTCCAAGAGCCAAATTATATTCTCTTGTTCCCCTTTCATCGCAGTGACCTTCTAATCTGATAGCTTTTGCATTCTTTGCAAATTTAACGTAATTGGAGATTAAAGCTTTTGAATCTGTACTTAAAGAGGCTTTATCAAATTCGAAGTAAATTAGATCTTCTAAATTCGTTTCTAGTTTTTCTGCAGAAATATATTCATCGCTCTCTGCAGATGAATATGACGACGAGGATATTGAATCGGAAACTTGGGTGGCACAACTAGCAATAAATGGAATTAAAATTAGTAGTAAAAAACTCTTTGGTAATCTCATTGTCGACTCCTTTAATTAAATTATAAATTAATAAACTCTTCTATTTTTGACAAAATTGTAACTTTTTAGTTCATCAATGGTGACCAAGCAGGCTCTCTAACTGATCCAAATTTAGTAGGCAAAGTAAATTTTGATTTTCCATCCAAAGTTAAGCCGGCCAGATACCCTTGTGAGTTATTTTTTGTGGCATAAATAATTATATTGCCATTCGGAGAAATTGTTGGAGATTCATCTAAAGTTGTTTTAGAAATAGTATTTATAAATCTACTCCTTATTTTTTTTGTTCCAATATGAAAAATTCCATTATTTCCATGAACTAAAACAATATCTTTTCCATTAGGAAAATAACTAGCTCTGGCATTGTAATCACCATCTAGGGTAATTCTTTTTATTCTATTTGAAGAGATGGTCAATTCATAAATTTGAGGGGATCCAGATCTATTAGACGTAAAGAGTAATTTTTTACTATTTGGTGACCAAGATGGTTCTGTATCAATTCCATAATGGGTAGTATGCCTTGAGATTTTTTTATTTCTTAAGTCATAAATATAGATATCAGGATTACCGGACATTGACATAACAAATGCCAATTTTTTATTATCCGGAGACCATACGGGAGCGCTGTTACTAAGCCCTAGCGTTTTGATTGATTCTCTTTTGCCAGAAAATAAATCTTGCATATATATTTCAGGGTAACCCTTCTCAAATGATACATAAGCTAATTTTTTATTATCTGATGACCAAGATGGAGACATCAATGGCGCAGTAGACTCAAAAAGAATTTGTTCATTAGAGCCATCTATATCAGATACACAAATCTTATAAATCTCTTTTTGAGGATTTAAAATATACGCTAATTTAGTATTAAAAATTCCTTCTAACCCAGTAATAGCTTTATATGTTCGATTACTTATAACCTTTGAAATTTGACTAAGCTCATTAATATCTCCAGTAATGTCTCCTCTTAAAATTAGCTTTTTAAGAGGAACATTAAAAACAAAATACTCAATATAAAATTCCGAATTATTTTTTTCTTCTAAGTTTCCTATAACTGCATAATCAATTTTTAAAATATTCCAATCTCTGTAAAAAAAATTATCTTCAGAGCTTGGAAAAGACAGCATTTCATTTTTAGGAGTTGCTTTGAATTCACCAAATAAAGTTAAATTTTTTTCAATCAAATCAGATAAAGCAATATTTGTTTTTTTTCCGTCGCTAAAAGGGACTATAGCGATCTTTGCTAAATCTTTTGATCCTTGGGAAATTTCTATTTTTAATTTTGCTTCAATTGTTGCTGATAAAAATATGAGACAAATAATTAAAAATTTCATATCTTTAGTCCTTTGATTTAAAAACTAAATTAAAAGTCCTAAAGTTTTTTTCAAAATATTTCCTATCCATACCAATCACCTCAGTTATAAAAGAAATATTTGATAATGCTCTGAAAGTTGAATCATCAAAGATTTTATTGCCACTTGAAGAAACCATTTCATATTTTAATATCTCGCCAGACGGAGCTAAATTGATTTGAATTTCTGCCTGAATATCTTCATTTATCAAAGCGGGTTTTTTCCATATGGAGTTTATCCTTTTCTGAATTAATGAAATCCTTATTTGAACTTCCTTCTTTTCCTTAGATAATTTGGTATCTTCAATTTGCTTCCTTAAGCTTTCTAAAGAATTTAATCCCAATTTATTTTTATTTACTTCAATAGTTTTTTTACTTTCTTTTTCAATCTTTATATTGTCATCTATTCTTTTAGATAAAAAATCATTGCTCTTTTTGAGCCTTACCTCTTCCATTCTTGGAAGTGAAACAAATTCAATGGGTACTATTTTTTCCCTTACTGGTTTTGGCGTAAAAATTGAAAAATCTATAGTTAAAATAGCTAATAGAAACAAATGAAAAAATATAGAATTTAGGAAAGCGATTAAATTATTTGTCATCAATGGGTTCAGTAATGAAATTTATAGCGCTTGGTTTTAAGTCTTGTAGCAAGGACATTAATTTTGCAACTTCAGCAAATATTACGTTTTTATCAGCTCTGATATAAATTTCAATAGAGCTGTTATTTTTAAGTATTTTTGTTAATTCTTCCCTTAATTCATTTATTTTAAATATTTCATCTTTCAAAGAATCTAAATCTATAAAATATTCTCCTTTTGAATTTATAGAAATAGTTACATTTTCTAAATTTGCTTTTTCTATTGGTTGGGAATTAACTTCAGGAAGATCTATGTCTATGCCTTGGATCATAAACGGAGCAGTTACCATGAAAATAACAAGCAAAACTAACATTACATCAACATATGGAATGACGTTAATCTCAGTTAAGTATCTTCTTTTCTTCGAAAAATACATTTATTCAGTTTTTTCTAGAAAGAATTATTAAAAACTCCTCACTGAAATTAAGATAATTTTTAAGAATTTTATCTATGTTAGATACATTCCAGTTATAAGAAATAAGAGCAGGTATTGCTGTAAATAATCCTAAGGCTGTTGCAACAAGCGCTTCAGAAATACCTGGAGCAACAACCGTAATAGATACTTGGGTTAACTGAGCGAGTCCTCCAAAGGCATTCATGATTCCCCATACCGTACCAAAAAGCCCTATAAAAGGGCTTACAGAAGCAACTGTAGAAAGAAAAGAAAGTTTATTCTCTAAAACTTGTTCGTGTCTAGAAATTGTAATATCCATTACTTTTTTTGCATCGTTTAAGGACTTTGATTTATTGAACTCTTCAAAACCAACAAAAAAAATCTGCTCTAATCCAATCTTTTTATGCTTTTTAGAAATATTTTTAAAAACATTATCAAGTTCTTTTTGTGACCAAAAAAATTTTTCAAAATTAAAAATATCTTTTTTGGTTCTGCTTAAGGTTGTCCATCTTTCAAAAATAACCCACCAAGAACTTACCGAAGCAAAGAGCAAAATAATCATTACCAGCTGAACTACAAAACTTGCTTGAAGAAATAAAGAAAAGATGTCTAATTCAAATGAATTCAATTTAGCTCCTTAACCATGTTGACTTGAAGTTTCTCAGGAACCAGCATGGGTTTTTTGGATTCAATATTTATCGAACCACAAAATACCTGTGCTTCGCAAATTTTTTCTGAATCAGAGTTGTAAATTGTTTGTAAAAAATCAAAACTAACTTTTTTTACTCCAACTAATTTGGACTCTATTTTTATTAGTTCATCAAGATTAGCTGGTAATAAATATTGCACTATTACTTTTCTAACAACGAATATTATTCCTTTGTCCATTAGATTTTTTTGCTCGTAACCCAGAGATCTTAAATACTCTGTGCGAGCGCGCTCAAAAAATTTTAAATAATTTGCATAATAGACAACGCCTTGTGCATCTGTGTCTTCATAATAAACCCTATATTCTTCAGAATGCATGAATTACTTTTGGTGCCGAGCTATGTCTTCCGGATAAAGTGTTTTTAAAATAAAAATAAATTCTTTCCATGCTAAATCGCAGGTAAGTTGATCGTCTTTCAGTAAATTATTATTAATGGTGTGTAGAGGTACTCTAACTTTAATTGGCCTATTATTGAATTTATATATCAAAGCAGGAATCCCCCTATCTTTAGCAGCATCTAAAACTTGTGACCACCATTTTTCAACTGGTTCATTTCCTTGTCCATATCGTTTGCATTCAAGATACCAATTTCCAAGTATTAAATCTGGCAGAAACTTTTCTCTTGTTTGTTCTAAGATTCTTTTGAGTGGTAACGTTAGATTTAATTCTTCATTAAGAGAATTAGCAATTTCTCTTTCAAAAGCAGCTCCTTTATTTCTTGAATTAGTCATTATATTTAAAGGTTATCAACAAACTCTGCATTTGAGTGAACGTTCTGAACATCATCAAGATCGTCTAAATTTTCCAATAACTTAATTACTTTTTCGGATGTTTCTTCATCCAATTCAACATTTACTGATGCATTCATAACTAATTCACTTTCTTCAATTTCAATTGTTTCAGAATCTAATACTTCTTTCACTGCAGATAAGTTTTCAACTTCCATGTTTATCAAAGTTCTGCCATTTTCTAAGGATTCTAAGTCCTCGATTCCAGTAGAAATTAATAGTTCCAATAACTTATCTTCATCTGAATCTTTTGCAATAATTTGTCCAAATTTTTTAAATAAATATGATACCGATCCATCCGTCCCTAAACTTCCCCCGGCTTTAGAAAAAGCATGTCTTACTTCTGCAACAGTTCTATTTCTATTGTCGGTCATAGTCTCTACTAAAATAGCTACTCCTCCAGGACCATAACCTTCATATAAAACTTCTTCTAAGTTTTCCGATTCAGTATCTCCAGCCCCTCTAGATACTGCTCTTTCTATTGTGTCTTTAGGCATATTAGATCTAAATGCTCTATCTAAAGCTAGTCTCAATCTTGGGTTGTCCGCAGCATCTGGACCGCCTAATCTTGCAGCAACAGTTATCTCTCTAATTAATTTCGAAAAGACTTTCTGTCGTTTTTCATCCTGTCTTCCCTTTTGATGCTTGATATTAGCCCATTTAGAATGTCCAGCCATATTTAATCCTTAGGTTGAATGGTGCTTTTGATTGCTAATTCCTTGAGCTCGTCGTCAGAAATGTTACTTGGGGCATCAGTCATAAGACAATACGCTGATTGCGTTTTTGGAAAAGCAATAACATCTCTAATTGAGTCTTTATTACAGATTAACATCACCAATCTATCAAGCCCAAATGCTATCCCACCATGAGGTGGGCAACCATAATCTAAAGCCTCAAGAAAAAAACCAAATTTTTCTTCTGCTTCTTCTTCTGAGATACCTAAAATAGATAGAACTTTTCTCTGCTCTTCTGAATTGTGTATACGCATTGAGCCGCCACCTATTTCGTACCCATTTAATACAAGATCATATGCATCTGCTATTGCCATAGCTGGATTTTTTTCCAGCATTTCTAAACTATCAGAAGTTCTTGTAAAGGGATGATGACTTGGAGAAAGTGATCCATCTTCAGCTTCATCAAAAACTGGAAAATCTTTGATCCATAGAGGCGCCCATTTTTCTTTATCAATTAAATTGAGATCTGCGCCCAGCTTTTCTCTTAAAGCACCCATAGATTCGTTAACAATTTTTTTATGCCCGGCGCCAAAAAAAACCGTATCACCTGTTGAAATATCAAGCTTTTTAGAAAGGCTCTCTATTTCAGTTTCTGATAAAAATTTAAGAATCGGAGATTGTAATCCTTCTTTTAAATCATTCGCATCATTCACCTTTATGTATGCCAAACCTTTAGCTCCATAATTCCCTACAAATTTTGTGTAATCATCAATCTGACTTCTAGCTAAAGAATTGGAAATTTTTAAAGCGACCAAACGTGATTTAGCATCTTTTGCAGGATCGCCAAAAACCTTAAATTCAGAGTCAGTAAATATATCTTTAACATCAATCAATTCGAGAGGATTTCTTAGATCAGGCTTGTCAGATCCAAACTTTTTAATAGCCTCAGAGTAAGTCATAACAGGAAAATCTTTTAGCTCTATATTCAAAATATTTTTAAATACTTCTTTTATTAAATTCTCTCCAAGGTCCATTACTTCTTCAGTTGAGGTAAAAGATGATTCGATATCTATTTGGGTAAATTCAGGTTGTCTGTCTTTTCTTGTATCTTCGTCCCTAAAACATCTAACTATTTGAAAATATTTACCGAATCCACTGATCATCAATAATTGTTTAAAAAGTTGTGGTGACTGAGGTAATGCATAAAAACTACCTTGATTGACCCTACTTGGAATCACGAAGTCCCTAGCGCCTTCTGGCGTTGCCTTAGTCATCATAGGAGTTTCTATATCTAGAAAATCATTAGATATCAAGAACTGCCTTATTTCATTTGAAACTTTAGATCTAATTCTTATGGTTTCCTGCATCTCTGATCTTCTAAGATCAAGATATCTGTATTTAAGCCTAGTTTCTTCCCCTACTTTCACATATTCATCTAATTGAAATGGCATAGGTTTGCTTTTAGATAGAATAGATAAATTGGATGAATTTAATTCAATTTCTCCCGTAATCATTTTTTTGTTAACAGTGCCCTTTGGTCTTTCGTTTATCTCGCCAGACACAGAAATAACAAATTCGTCCCTTATAGATTCAGCTATTTCAAATATTTCTTTATTTTGAGGCTCAACTACAACTTGAAGAATTTCGTTGCCTTCTCTAAGATCAATAAAAATAACTCCTCCATGATCTCTTATGTTTTCAACCCATCCAGAAACAGATATTTTTTTCCCTAAGTTTTTTTTACTTAAGGATGATATTTTTAAGAGGCTCATTTGTCTTTATTTTCTTTTTTCTTGGGAGTTTCGGTAGTTTTCTTATCTTTCTTGTCTGATTGTACTAAATTTTTCTTACTACCTGTTTTAAAGTCTGTTTCATACCAACCTTTTCCTCCTAATCGAAAAGAGGGAGCAGAGACAACTTTCTTTGATGGAGCTTTCTTAGGACAGTTACACTCAATATTTTTCGAAGATTCAGAAAGACTGAGAATTTTTTCAAATCTTTTTCCACACTTATT
>CENU01130811.1_pt1 | contig 10765 bp, 12 predicted proteins | sample 361331 | NCBI WGS metagenome assembly CENU01 (sample SAMEA2619766, study PRJEB7988) | marine metagenome | isolation source: saline water (ENVO:00002010), including
GCCACAGCAGAAGCGATCAGCGCTGTGGGAGCCACCCCGGTGTTCGTCGATGCGGACCCGCTCACCTATCTGATCGATCTCGATCAGGTGGAGGCGGTGATCACCCCAGCCACTCGTGTGTTGATGCCGGTGCACCTGTTCGGGCGACCGGTGGACATGGGCCGCTTGATGGCGATTGCCGCTCGCCACGGGCTCAAGGTGGTGGAGGACTGTGCGCAGGCCACTGGCGCCCGCTGGCAGGGTCAACCTGTCGGCAGCTTCGGTGATGCCGGCTGTTTCAGCTTCTTCCCCACCAAAAATCTCGGCGCAGCAGGTGATGGAGGCGCCATCACCTGCCATGACAGCGCGCTGGCTCAACGGATGCGCGAGCTCGCTGTCCATGGCATGCCGCGCCGCTACCTCCACACCAACCTGGGTTACAACAGCCGGCTGGATGCGCTGCAGGCGGCCGTCCTCAGCGTCAAGCTGCCCCGACTGCAGGGCTGGCTGGAGCGTCGCCAAGCCATTGCCGATCGCTACCTCAAGGGCTTAGAGGGCCATCCCACCGTGCAGCTGCCGGATCGAGGCCCCGACGGTCACAGCTGGAATCAGTTTGTGGTTCGTGTCGCTGCCTGCCCTGAAGCTGCACCGGCTTGCGGTGGTTCGTGTGAGCCCTGTGCCAACAGCGCTGAATGTCAGTTGCCTGAAGGTCGTTGCCGCAATTGGTTCCAGGCTGATCTGCGCGGACATGGCGTCAACACGATCATTTATTACCCCATTCCGATCCACCGCCAGCCCGCCTATGCCGAGCTGGGTTACCGCCCCGGCAGCTTGCCGGTCACCGAGCGGCTGGCGTCGGAAGTGCTGAGTTTGCCGATCTTCCCTGAACTCAGCACGGCCCAGCAGGACCATGTGCTTCAAGCGCTTGGTGTGTCTGCACCCGCCGTGATCCCGCTGCAACGCGAGGAGCGCGGATCTCAAGCGGCCTGAGGAAGTTCGTTGAGTGAGACCTCCTGGTCATCCACCAGGGTCACCAGCGTGAAATCCTGCTCCCTCAAGTTGAAGAGCTCGGCGTAAGCCAGGCAGGAGGCCCTGTCCTGACCGGAAAAGCGCAGCACACCCTGATTGTCGTAAAGACCAGTCGTCATCAGAGCGGTCGCCGTGCTTGAAGATGCCAGTGAATCTTAAGACAATCCACTGATTTCCTGGGCCCCTAGCGCCTGCTCCATGGCTGTTCGGCCAGCGCTGCGTTGCTCAGATCGCCCCGGCTGGTGATTTCTTCGCCGCACCACTCCGGTCGCTCCAATGCAGTTCCGGCGTGATCAAGCTCCACCTCAGCGACGATCAATGGGGCGTTGGTGCCGTGGAAGACATCCACCACCCAGATTCCACCCGGGAGCCGGAGGTGATGGCGCGTCTTCTCGATCCGCCGGGGGGTCAATGCCAGCAGGGCGGTGGCATCGGCCACGGGGATCGGGTATTCGAATTCATGGCGCACCTCCGTTGAGGCTGTGCGGGCCTTCAAGGTGAGCCAGGCCTTGTCTGCAGCCCGTCGCACCCTCACGGTGATGCCTTCAGGGCCTTGGCTGAGGTAGCCCTGCTCCATGGGCTCACGGCGCTCGACCAGCGCCTTCCAGCCCTCGGAGCACACCAGGAAACGCCTTTCAATCTCCAGGGCCATGGGCGGTCAGTTCTGCGACGGCATGGCGTCGGTCAAGCTCCCGGCCCAATGAAGCTTGCGCGTCAGGTTGCGGAAGTAGGAGGGCTGCTGCTCGAGGGCCACCAGGAGTGCATGGTGATCGGCCTGTTGCACGATGCAGCGATCCCCGGGTTGCAACTCAGTCGCCAAAGCACCGTCTTTCCAGAGCTTGACGCGGCGCGCCGCATCCCCCACGGGCCAGATCGCCAGGATGGAGCGCGGCGGCACCACGACCGGGCGGCTGGAGAGGCTCATCGGACAGATGGGATTGACGACGATGGCATCGATCGCTGGGTGCAGGATCGGCCCACCGGCGGCCATGGCATAGCCCGTGGACCCCGTGGGTGAGGCAACGATCAGACCGTCACCTTGGTATTGCCCCACCACCTCCCCATCAATTTCCAGCTCCAGCCGGCAGGTGGGTGAGGCCTCCTCCTGGGCAGGGCGGAGATAGAAATCATTGAGGGCCAAATGGCAGAGCTGCCCCTGCTTATCGCGGTGATCGCCGCTATCGGGCACCCCATCACCACGGTCGATGCTCGCTTGCAGCATCAGCCGGCGCTCCAGGGCATAGTGCTGGCTCTCGAGCCGGCCCCAGAGCCCCTCACTGCTCTCGCCAAGCAGGCGCTCGAGCAGCAGCGACTCGTGGGTCAGAAAGCCCAGATGGCCGCCGACGTTGAAACTCAAGATGGGCACCTCAAGCGCCCCCAGATAGCGGGCGGCACCAAGAACCGTGCCATCACCGCCCAGAACGATCACCAGATCGGGGAGCCGATCATCCGCCAGCAGGCCTGGGTAAGGATTGGCATACAGACCGCTGGTGGCGGTCACCACATCAGCCCCTCGAGCACCCAGCTGTTCCGCGCAGCGGGCCGCTGCCCGTGCCGCGCTCTGGCTGCCGTTGCGGCAGATGATCCAGACGCGCTCGAGCTTCATGGGCTACCAGCGCAACAGGTTGAACCGCTCCATGTCGACGGTGTCCCGGTTGCGATAAAGCGACAGCAGAATCGCCAGACCCACAGCAGCTTCTGCGGCAGCGACGGTGATCACGAAAATGGCGTAGACCTGACCACGGATTTCTGCGCCGTCGAGATAGGTGGAGAAGGCCATCAGGTTGATGTTCACGCCATTGAGCATCAATTCAATGCTCATCAGCACCCGCACGGCATTACGGCTGTTGATCAAGCCCCAGACGCCGATGCAGAACAGGGAGGCGGCCACCGTCAGGTAGGCCTCGAGGGGGACGGAAAGGCTGGTCATTGCGGCGTGTTCTCCATCAACAGGGGGGTGCGGGATTTCTCAATCAGACCTTGATCAACGGCCTCTCCGGTGGCGATGTCGGTGCTGAGCACGTCGCGGCGGGCCAGCACGATGGCGCCGATCATGGCCATCAGCAGCAGCACGGAGGCCAGCTCAAAGGGCAGCAGGTAATCGCTGAAGAAGTGCTCGCCGAGCCGGATCACCGCCCCTTCCCCCACCTGGCTGGGCCCCGGCGTGGCCCAGGCGGTGGTGAAGGTGACCCGCAGCAGCAGCCACAGCAGACCAGCGCAGACACCGCTGGAGAGCAGCCGCCGCACGCCCACGCCAGGCGATGCCGCCATGGCCTCTTTCTTGTTCACCAGCATGATCGCGAACAGGATCAGCACATTCACAGCGCCCACGTAGATCAGCACCTGGGCCGCTGCGATGAAGCTGGCATTGAGCAGCAGATAAAGCCCAGCGACCGCCAGGAACACCCCGCCCAGCAGGAAGGCGGAATAAACGATGTTGGGGAGGATCACCACACCAATGGCCCCCACCAGGACGGCGGCCGCCAGCAGCGCGAAAACAATCAGCTGGATGAGTTCAGCAAGCGGTGGCATCAGCTCTTGGTCTCCTCCGGCTTGGGCAGGCTTTCAAGCACCTGTTGGGGCAGTTTGCCCGCCCGTGGGCTCGCAGGGTCCACGGTGTGGGGATCCATCTCCCCCTTCGGCAGATAGGCCAGCTCCCGCAGGGCCACTACAGCAGGATCAGTGGTGACGCTGGTGGGCAGCCGCCCCAAGGCGACATTGTCGTAGTTGAGGCTGTGACGATCGAAGGCGGCGAGCTCGTACTCCTCGGTCATGGAGAGGCAGTTGGTGGGGCAGTACTCCACGCAGTTGCCGCAGAAAATGCACACTCCGAAATCGATGGAGTAGTTGCGCAGTTCCTTTTTCTTGGTGGCTTTGTTCATCACCCAGTCCACCACCGGCAGGTTGATGGGGCAGACCCGCACGCACACCTCGCAGGCGATGCACTTGTCGAATTCGTAGTGGATCCGGCCGCGGTAGCGCTCCGAGGGGATCAGCTTCTCGTAGGGGTACTGCACCGTCACCGGACGGCGGCGCAGGTGATCGAAGGTCACCGAGAGGCCACGCGCGATGTTCTGGCTCGCGCTGACCGCATCGCGTGTGTAGTCACCGACCTGCTTGAGGAAGCCGAACATGGGGGCTGAGGGGGTGCGGGGCGAAACGACGTTGGGTCAATCATGACCCGGATTGGCACGGGGCGGGATCAGCCGCCGAAGACAGCAGGGAAGGCCAGCTTCAACGCGGCGGTCACCAGCAGGTTGACCAGGGCGATGGGCAGCAGGAATTTCCAGCCGAAGTCCAGCAGCTGGTCAATCCGCACCCGAGGCACGGTCCAGCGCAGCAGGATCGCGAAGAACACCAGCAGGTAGGCCTTGAGCACCGTCATCACGATGCCCACCGAGCCGGTGATCACCTGCACCAGCGGCGCATCGATGGGCTGTCCCAGCCAGCCGGCCAGGGTTTCCACCGGCAGCGGGAAGCCCCAGCCCCCCAGGTACAGCACGGTCACCAGCAGTGCCGAGAGCACCAGGTTGATGTAGCTGCCCAGATAAAACAGGGCGAATTTCATGCCGGCGTACTCGGTCTGGTAACCGGCCACCAGTTCTTCCTCAGCCTCGGGGAGGTCAAAGGGCAGGCGTTCGCATTCGGCCAGGGCGCAGATCCAGAAGATCAGAAAGCCGACGGGCTGGCGCCAGATGTTCCAGCTCAGGATCCCTGCGCCGGTCTGCTGATCAACGATGTCGACGGTGCTGAGCGAGTTGCTCATCATCACAACCGCCAGCACGGCCAGGGCCAGGGGGATTTCGTAGCTGATCGACTGGGCAGCCGCGCGCAGGCCCCCCAGCAGGGAGTACTTGTTGTTGCTGGCATAGCCGCTCATCAGCAGGCCGATGGGCTGGATGCTGCTCAGGGCCACCCACAGGAAGATGCCGACGCCCACATTGCTGATCAGCAGGCTCTGGCCGAAGGGCACGATCAGCCAGGAGAGGATCACCGGCACCACCACCAGCACCGGCCCGAGGGTGAACAGCAGGCCATCGGCCCGGGCGGGAATCACGTCCTCCTTGACCAGCAGCTTGAGCCCGTCCGCCAACGGCTGCAGGATGCCGAGGGCACCGGCGTACTCAGGGCCGATGCGCTGTTGCACGGCAGCAGAGATCTTGCGCTCCAGCCACACCGTCACCAGCACGCCGACCACCGCAGCGACCAGCACCAGCAGCATCGGCAGCGGCAGCCACAGCAGCCGGCTGACGCCTGGACCGACGCCGCCGGCCTCCAGCAGGCCGCGAAAGCCGGTTTCCAGATCAAGGGTGAACGTTGAGCTCATCGCCACAGACCGATTGGGGCAACTTACCCAGTCGGGCCATCATTCTCGCCGCATCGTTGCTCCAGTGGCAGCCAGTCCCGCTCATTGGCACCGGTATAGAGCTGGGTCGGCCGGTAGATCCGGTTGGCGCCGAGCTGCTCTTTCCAGTGGGCCAGCCAGCCAGCGGCACGGGCGAGGGCAAAGACGGGCGTGAACAGATCGGTGGGGATGCCGAGCTTGCGGTACACCAGGCCGGAATAGAAATCCACGTTCGGGTAGATGCCCTTGGGGCCCAGACGCTCGGCGGCCACGGCCTCGAGCTTGCAGGCCACGTCGTACATCCGGTCGTGCCCAAAGCGGTCAAACAAGTTCTCCGCCAGCCCCTGCAGGATCGATGCCCTTGGGTCCTTGACCTTGTACTCCCTGTGCCCAAAGCCCATCACCTTGCGGCGGGCGCTGATTGCTTCTTCCAGAAAGTCCTCGACCCGGTCTTCTGTACCGATCTCCTCCAGCATCAGCAGCACGTCCTCGTTGGCGCCCCCGTGCAATGGGCCCGCCAGGGTGCCCACGGCCGAGGCCACCACGGCGTAGGGGTCGGTGAGCGTGCTGGCGGTGACCCTGGCGCTGAAGGTGCTGGCGTTGAGGGTGTGCTCGGCATGGAGCACCAGGCAGGCATCAAAGATCCTTGCGGCCAGCGGGTCCGGCTCCCGCTCGGTGAGCATGTAGAGGAAATTCGATGCGTAGGGCAGATCGTCCCGGGGCTGGATCGGATCCTGGCCGCGGCGGATCATGTGAAACGCCGCCAGCATTGTCGGGATCTTGGCCAGCAGGCGCATCACGGCGCCCCGGATGTAGTCCTCATCGTCGAGGGCTCGATTGGCGTAGAACAGACCCAGCGATGCCGCACTGGCCTGCAGTGCATCCATCGGGTGTCCGCTGGCCGGGAAGCACTTGAGCATGTCCCTGATGCGGAAGCTCACCCGCCGGTGCATCTGCACGTCGTACTGGAAGTCCCGCAGCTTGTCCGGATCGGGCAGTTCACCCCAGATCAACAAGTAAGCGGTTTCCAGAAAGCTGCTGCGGGCCGCCAGGTCCTCGATGCGATACCCGCGGTAGCTGAGGATCCCCCGCTGCCCATCGATGTTGCTGATGGCCGACTGGGTGGCGGGCACGCCCTCAAGCCCTGGACGGAAACCGGTGGGGGCCACACTCATCGGCTTGTCAGACGCAACAGATGCTGCAGCGAGGCTACGCGCATAACCCGGCTCAATTTTTTCCTTCCAGCAGCACCTTCGGGCTGAGCAGCAGCCTGAGCTGACAACTGCCGGGCTCCGGTTGGGGCAGCTCCAGCTCCAGCAGCACGGCGCCGGCCTTCTTGATCTGGATGCTGTTGGTGCTGCAGCCCAGCAGGTGGCTGGCCAGTTGGCTCAAATCCGGCTCATGGCCGAACAGCCCCAGCCGTTTCCAGGGCTCCTCGAGCAGTTCCAGCAGCAGCGGCATTGGATCCTGCCCTGGTGCAAGAGCCTCGCTGAAGCTCAAGGTGTCCCCGAGCCCCAGCTGCAGAGCCAGTTCCGCGGTCTGGCGGGCCCGCACCAGGGGGCTGCTCACCAGCGGCCCGCAGCCCAGGTCCAATTTCTCCATGCGCTGCAGCACCTTGCGGGTGCGGGCTCGTCCCTCCGCGGTCAGGGCACGTTCTTCATCGGTGGCGGTACTGCCTCGCTCGACGGCGATGCCGTGGCGGATCAGCAGCAGTTCTCGGGCCATGGCGTCAGTGGACGTGCAGCGTCGCGTGCAACGAAGTGATGTTCTGATCTTCCGACAGCGCCAGCTCCATGCCCTCGATGGCCGGCGTCAACGGACGACCGGCCATGAGTTGCAACCCACGCCAGAGCGCCCAGCTGGAGAGCAGGGTGCTGCTGCCGTTGGCATCGAGGCCCAGCAGCGCCTGGGTGCCCGCCTCCGGTTCGATTGCGCGTAGCCGTGCTGCGGGTCCTTTGCTCGCCCCTCGATGCTGCAGCTGCTGCCGCAGCACCGTGAGGTTGTTGCTCCACCAGCGCAGCTCACCATCCCCGCCGCTGGCACCAGCCACCTGGGCCTGGAGCTGGCCTTGACGGTCGCTCTTGCCGGTGAGATGGCTCCAGACCTTGAGCTCATCGAGGTTGGCGGCGTCAAAACCCTCGGCAGCCAGGGCTGCATCGAGCGCTGATGCCGCGGGATGGGCCGCGGGGCTGCCGGCCAGCCAGCCGGACCCGTCGCTGAGTCGGCCCTGCAGCATCGCGGCATCGCGACTGGCCTGCAGCTGCGCCAGCAAGGGGTCGTCGGGCTCGGCCTGGAGCTCAAACAGAGCCGGCAATGGCGCTCCGGGCTGGCTGAGGCTGAGACGCTCCAGCGGCAGGTTCAGCTGATCGAGCAGCGCTTGATCACGGCTGCTGAGCCCCTGCTCATGGCCCGCGTGATCGGTGACCGCTTGGGCGTCGAGCTGCAAGCCGCGGCGTTGCAGCTCCAGACTGCCTACCCACGCCTGGATGGGTTCGCCGGGCCGCAGCTCCGCCGGCAGCCCCATGAGCTGGCTGATGCCGGTGGCATCACCGCGCAGCAGGGCCACACCGTGGGGCTGCTGCTCCAGCCAGTCCGTCAACAGCGGGTCGGCCCCCAGGTTGAGAGCGTCCTCCTGAGAGGCGTCGAGGGCCTCTTCTAAGGCGCTGCGGCTTGAGGCCAGCAGCACCAACTGGTCATTGACGAGTGCAGTGGCCAGGGGGGGATGGGCGGCGGCTGGGCTGGCCGTGCTGGGCCGTCCTTGGGGTTGCTGGCCGCGGCTGGAAATCACCCCGAGGCCCCGATAGCGGGAGATCTCCAGATCTCCTCCGGCCAGGCTGCGGCTCTGCCAGAAGCGCTGCAGGAATTGCCTTCCGCCACTGTCACTGCGGCTGGTGAGTGCCATCACCCAGCTGGCAGGCGCCCCGCCCTCCTTCCCGGCGCGCAAGGAGAGGCTGCTCTCCTCGCCGAGCCAATCGGCCAGCTCGGTGCTGTAGTCCAGTCCCGCCGCGAGGAACAGGCCATCGCGCAGGTGGCTGAGCTGCTCGGCGGCAGCGCTGCGCTGCCTGGCTGGCGCCACGGCCCGGCCATAGGCCGGCAGCAATCCAGGATCCATTTCAAGGACCACACTGACGTTGGCCGTGCGGGGCAGGAAGCGTGCGGTCAGGGGCGTTTCCAGCCGCTGGCCCTCAAGCTGCAGGGGGCTTTGGCGTTGCAACCACCACCAGCCCCCCAGCCCCAGGGCTCCAAGGCTGATTGCGATGGCCAGCAGCACGGCCAAAGGCGGGCGGACGGTGTTCACTCCCCGGCTCTCCATGCCGTCTCCATCGATCATCCTTGGCCATGGATGTTCAGGCCAGCCTTGCCCCAGCCTCAGACGATCACGGCCCCGGCGTTGCAGCGTTGGCTGCAGGGCGCCGCACCCCCGCTGCTGGTGGATGTGCGAGAGCCACAGGAGTTGGCCCTTGCGGCTTTGCCTGAGGTGGTTCACCTCCCCCTGAGCGCCTCACAGCAATGGCTGCCGCAGCTGCAGGACCGGCTGCCGGCGGGCCGTGATCTGGTGGTGCTCTGTCATGCCGGAATCCGCAGCTGGCAATTTGCCTGCTGGTTGATGGAAACCCAGGGCCGAGAGCGGGTCTGGAATCTCGAGGGCGGCATCGATGCTTGGAGTCTTGCGGTGGATTCCGCCGTGCCCCGGTACTGATCTGCGTAGCATCGATCTGGTCATCGACTGGTGCTGTGCCTTCTCTGCCCCACCGCCAGCAGCAGGTGTTGCAGGCCACGGTGCAGCACTACGTCGACACCGTGGAACCGGTGGGCAGTCGCACGTTGGTGCGTCGTTTCGGACTTGATGCATCGCCAGCCACGGTGCGCTCGGCCATGGGTGCCCTCGAGCAGAAGGGCTTGCTGACCCAGCCCCACACCTCCGCTGGGCGGGTGCCCAGCGCCAAGGGCTACCGCCATTACGTCGATTGCCTGCTGCCTGAACCCGGTGCGGCGGTGGCTCAGTTGCAGCGTGAGCTGGCTGATCTGAGCCTGCAGTGGGCGGCACTGGAGGATCTGCTGCAGCATCTGACCAGGCGGTTGGCCGATCTCACTGGCCTGTTGAGTGTGATCACCCGCCCCCAGCGTTCTGAGCCACAGCTCAAGGCATTGCGCCTGGTGGTCAGCGGTGATCGGCTGCTGGTGTTTCTGGTGGAGAGTTCAGCGGTGAGCAGCAGCCTCAACCTCAGGCTGCCCCAGGCGAGTGCGCTGGAGCTCGAGGCCCTGGAGCGCTGGTTGAACGGGCAGCTGCAGCAGGCCAACGCCTCGGCGCGTGCGATTCCCTGGGCGATCCTGCCCTCCCAGTTGCAGGCCAGCGGGGCACCGCTGCAGCAGGCCCTCGAGAGCCATAACCGCGGTCGCAACCGTCTGGCGGAAGGCGCTCTGACCACGGGGTTGACAGGGCTTCTGTCGCAGCCGGAGTTCAGCCAGACCCTGAGCTTGCGACCACTGCTTGAGCTGGTGGAGCAGTGCCCCCATGAGTTGTTGACCCCAAGAGACACCCAGGCCCTAGGAGGGGTCTGGATCGGCGGTGAACACCCCAACCCAGCCCTCGATGGCTGCGCTGTCGTTCAAGCCCGCTACCACTCCCGCAGTGGGGCGGAAGGTCAGGTGGCTTTGGTGGGGCCGATGCGGATGGCCTATGCCAATGCCCGCGCCGCGGTTCAGTCGGTGGCCGCGAGCCTCAGCCGACTGCTGGCCTAGAGCCCTTCAGCCGCCGAGTTGATCGGCCAGACGCTCGGCGACGGTATTGACATCCTTGTCACCGCGGCCGGAAAGGTTGATCACCACCTCGGTGCCGGGCGCCAGGGTGGGGCAGAGCGTCTCCAGCCAGGCGAAGGCATGGGCGGTCTCCAGGGCGGGAATGATGCCCTCCAGCTGGCTGAGACGTTGCAGCGCTTCCAGCGCTTCATCGTCGGTGACAGCGCCGTACTCGGCCCGGCCGATCTCGCGCAGGTAGCTGTGCTCCGGTCCCACACCGGGATAGTCCAGGCCGGCACTGATGGAGTGGGCCTCCACCACCTGCCCCTCCTCGTCCTGCAGCAGCAGGCTCATGGCGCCATGCAGCACACCGGTGCGGCCCTCGGTGATCGTGGCGGCATGGCGGCCGCTGGCCACCCCCTCTCCGGCCGCTTCCACACCGACGAGTCGCACGCTGGTGTCTGCCACGAAGGGATGGAACAGGCCCATGGCGTTGGAGCCCCCACCGACGCAGGCCAGCAGCACATCAGGCAAGCGCCCAAAGGACTCCAGACACTGCTGCTTGGCTTCCTCGCCGATCACCGCATGGAAGTCCCGCACCAGCATCGGGTAGGGGTGGGGACCGGCGACCGAACCCAGGATGTAGTGGGTGCTCTCCACGTTGGTGACCCA
>CENU01095260.1_pt1 | contig 10751 bp, 9 predicted proteins | sample 361331 | NCBI WGS metagenome assembly CENU01 (sample SAMEA2619766, study PRJEB7988) | marine metagenome | isolation source: saline water (ENVO:00002010), including
GAAAAAGATAAAAAAGATTGATCGATGGGAGGGAGAAAAAGTATTTCAAATTGCTTGCCATCAATAAAAAAAGTGAGAGCGGATATGGCAATTAGGACAATTGCTATGTTGGGTAATTTTCGAAACTTAAAGTTTAGCAAAGCATAGAGTAAGACAGTGGCTAGGCTGATGACTAAAGTCGGAAAATGTGTGAAGGGTATATTTTGAAAGATCCCTCCCACCAAAGTAAAAAAACTATCTTTATGTATGCTCGTGAGATCGAGTTGAAGAATATTGGGTATTTGATTGAGGATAATGAACAGCGCAGCGGCTGTAATATAACCAGTTATCACTGAGCGAGAGACATATTTGATTAAATCAGCCGTTCGGAAATAAGATCCAATTACGATGAATATTCCAGTAAGGAAAACTAAAATGCTAATATATGGGAGTTTATCCTCTTCAGGAAGCCCTAAGCTAGCAAAAGTAGTGAAGAGCATTACAGCTGTGGCGTTGGTAGGACCAAATGTAATGAGATTTGATTTAGCAAAGAAAACACAGGATATAGATGCTATTGCAGAACCAATGATTCCATAATGAATAGGCAGGCCTGCGATCAGTGCGTATGCCATGCCTTGAGGAAAGGCGAGTAAGGCAACATTAATGGCGCTTTTTAAATCATCTTGGAGAAATTTTAATCGGTATTCTTGGATCGATTTTGTGAGTGGCAAGAATTCTAAGGCATGAGTCCTGTGTGCGGACTTAACTATGTTTTTTAAAAGCTGTAGTAAATGAGTCACCGAAAACTTAGTTATTTGGATATAAGGTCTCCATTACTGTTTTATGTAATGGTGCTTTTGCGGCAATGATACTTCTTTGCTCAAAAGCATCTTCTCCATTCCACCCAGTGTAAGTAAATCCAGCCCCCTCAAGACAAGGTAAAATAGCGGCACAATCCCAAATTTCCATCATTGGGTCGCACATAATATCGGTGAAACCTGAACAGAGTAAGATATAGCCTCCAGCATCACCCCAGGAACGATATAAGGCTGTTTTTTGGGGCAAATCATCCCACTTGGCATTATTTTGCCATAAAGTTTTTCGAATAGGATCGGTCGTGCAAAGAGTTGCTTGTTCAATGGGGCGGGCGGCGCGTCCGTTGACAGGAACTCCATTAAGTGTGGTGGTTTGGCAATCTCCAATGAGTAATTGCTTGAGAATCGGTTGATTAATTGCACCGAGCACCGGTCGTCCGTTATGGAGAAGGGCAATTAAAGTTGCAAATAGTGGCACCCCTGAAATGAAGGATTTTGTTCCATCAATAGGGTCTAAGACCCAAACAAATTCATTGTTTTCATTTTCGGCTCCATACTCTTCTCCAATAATACCGTGGTCAGGGAATTCTGCATTGATGAGTTCACGGATCTTTTTTTCTGCATTTTTATCAGCAAGGGTCACTGGTGTGTTGTCCGATTTGTGTTCTACGTCCACATTGACGCCATAATGAGGAATAATTTCTTCAGTGGCTACGTCACACAAACGTGTAATAAATTTTTTGAATAGTTGATTTTGCTCCGGATTAAGTGCACACATGATGAATTGAAAACTTTAAATTTCAGATTGATGAACATTATCCAAGTTGCAATCGTTTAGTCGGAAATTATCTTAAGATTTTTTATATACACTAATGGATCAAATTATTCATATAATTGACTTTGAAGGAAGTGCTAAGACAGGGGTTTTGGAATGGGGTATCGTTTCAATACAAGGGAACACTCTATTAGAGGCAAAGACACGTTTGTGCGGAACAGAAAGTACAATTGATGCGGTTGAAAGGCAGCAACATGGGATCACTTCAGAGCTTGTAGTTGAATGTCCGAATTTTGAGCAAGATTTTGATCTATTTGCTAAGTTACGAAAATCAGGACCCCTTTGTGCTCATAATGCCTCAGTAGAGGATCGTTTCCTCAAAAATACATGGTCCTACACTCGTCAATCACCTGATTTTGCGAGTCCTAAGAAGAAACAATTACGCGCAAGTTGGGGTCCATGGTTGGATACACTGCCAATTTATCGTCGCTTATATCCAGATTTAGATAGCTACCAATTAAATACTTTGATTCGTTTGTTTGGCTTAGAGGATAAATTGACTCAGTTAGCTCGCTTACATTGCCCTAAGGAACGCATTCGCTACCATTGTGCATTATACGATGCCCTTGCAAGTGCATTACTTTTACAGAGACTCTTCTCACTTGAGGAATTAAACGATCTTTCTTTATATCAGTTATTTACATTAAGCGCGAGTTCGGCTTCAGTATTTAATCAAAGAAGGCAGCAAGAATTATTTTAATAGAGTCAGCTATATTTTGAAAAATAAGAGACAGAAGATAGTATTTTTTGGTTCAGACTCGATTTGTTTACCATCTCTTGAATGGTTATTCTTAAAAGGTGAGGAACAATGGGAATTATTAGCGGTAGTTTCCCAACCCGATCGAAAGCAAGGAAGAGGACAAAAGCTTAAATCAAATCCAGTTGCTGAGTATGCTAAAGATAAAGGAATTCAATTACTTCAACCCGATAAACCAGGTGAGGGTTTGGTACAATTTTTTGAAGATCATAAGGTAGATATCTCTTTTGTTATGGCTTATGGGCATTTTTTGGGGCGAGGAATTCGTAAGGCATCTAGACTAGGGATGGTTAATTTTCATGGGTCTATTTTACCTAAATATAGAGGTGCTTCTCCTGTAGAAACAGCTATTGCATCTGGTGAAAAAGAAACAGGAGTTTCGTTAATGCAAATTGATCGAGAAATGGATGCAGGTGCAGTTGCCGATATCGAACGAATCGCAATTGAAAAAGAGGATTGTGCTTCAAGTGTCCGAAAAAAAATTGGTCAAGCAACCATTCCAATATTGGAGCGTTCTATGAATAGCTTATTAAAAAGTGAACTGGAATTCAAACCGCAGGATGAAACACTTAAGAGTCACTGTCGTAAGTTGACCAAAGAAGATGGTTTGATCGATTTTGGATTGAGTGCACAGGGAATTCACAATCGGTGGCGTGCATTTAAGACTTGGCCAAACAGCTTTTGTTTTCATGGGGAAACCCGAATAAAAGTGGGACAATTAGAAATCTGCGAACATTCTTTGGCAGGACATGAATTGAGTCTTCCTAGTGGTTCGGTCATTCTTGAAAAAGACAGTCTCAAGGTAGTTACTTCAAATGGATTAATTAGAATATTAGAGCTACAAAAAGCGGGTGGAAAAATGTTAGCAGTCCCTGATTTTTTGAGAGGCTATACAATAAAAGATGGCGATTTATTAAAAGGCCAGAAGAGCATTCCGCTTTTGTTGTGACTTAATCTAAATGACAGTCCTCATCCATTGCATTTTTTTTGCGAAAGAAAACGGATTTACACAAGACCGCATTGAGGAAATAGGCTAATAAAAGACTCGCAGAAATATGATTCCAAATACTTAAATGTGCATGGTGTTCTTTGAAGTCGCTCATTTTAATATCTAATAATAAATTTGTCAAAAAGCCTGCACTCCAAGCGATTACTACAAGTGTTACAATGTAAATGATGGTAGCTTGTTTTCCTATGATTTTTAAGGTCGCTAAAATGGTGGCTGAATTAGTAGCAGGGCCAACGATGAGAAATACAAGAACTGCGCCTGGTGAAATACCCGCGCTTAGGAAGGCAAAAGCTAAAGGCAGAGACTCAACTGCACATACATAGAGTGGTAGGCTGATCAAAGTAATTCCAATAAAGGCGACTAAGCCTGAACTAAAAGTTCCGGTGAAGAAATCACCTGGTAAAAAGTTGTTTATAAGTCCCGCAATGAATATTCCAATGAGAAGTGGCTTATATAAATCAAGTGGTAACTCTACAAAAAAGTAGCGAAGCGAAGCAGAGATTGATTTGTTACTTGTCGGTGCATGATGCGATTCATGATTTTCTAAATCCGGTACCGAAGCTTCGTTGTTTTTACAAAAAATATCGACTAATATGCCAGAGACGAGCCCGCAAAGCAAAGCGACAAACAGCTTAATCACAGTAAATGCACCGCCAAATAAGCCATAAGTTGCCAAAATACTATCAACTCCTGTCTGAGGAGTAGAGCTTAGAAATGATATGGTAGCACCACGACTGGCACCAATTTTTCTTATCGAAGAAGCAACTGGAATCACTGAGCAGGAGCACAGTGGTAGTGGGATTCCTAAAATAGCGGCTTTAAAAACTGACGAAATGCTGGACTTTCCTAATTGATTGATAATGAGCTTAGGAGGGATACAGTAATGCAACAACCCAGCAATTGAAAAACCAATCAGTAAATAAGGTGCAAATTCAGCTAATATATTCCAAGATGTTTTCGCTAATTCTATTAACATGATACCTTAAATTCTAATCAACGAATCCAGTTTTAGCTTTGTGGTATTTGATTGTTACAACTGACAGCTAAGACCGGTATTTTTGTTTTTACCCATACTTCATTCTCTTTGAAGATTTTAGCACTGACCGATTCAAGTGTTTCGCCCATTGATTTGACTGGAAAACGGCTCCCTTTAGGGGAGGCATTATAGGTGTAGGCAGATTGATGGATTTTATCAATTACGGCTTGTGGATTTGCCTCTTCTGGGATTTGCAGAACCCAACTAGCAAAATCTTTATCGACTAACACGCCATCATTATCTGCAATCAAAGTAATGAATTGTTTTTTGACTAGGGGTGGGCGTGCTTCTTTTTCAGCTTGTTCGATCTGAAGCTCCGTAGCTATATCGTTCAAGATATCGTTAATTTTTTGAATATCGCTTTCGTTTCGATGTAAAATGTGTTTCAGTTTTTCAACGTCTATTTTAGCCATTAGAGAAATTTTTTATTAAATTTGATGGGTTTAGCTTTGTCTATTGTTGAACTAATATCGTCCTTACTATTAATGAAAGCTATGTTATTGGTTTTGGAATGCCAACTCCATTTTTCACCAATAACATAATACTTAATAGGCTTATTTGGATTCTGAACTTTTGCCGCTACTGTATCTGAAATTTTTGTGATGACTTGACTCGTTATTGAGGTTTTTGAATTAACCTTAGCAATAACCAATATTGTTTCCTCATCTTCATAAAGATCAGAAATTTGAATGGTCCAAGCTGGATTGGGCACTTCTAACTCTATGCCTATGTCCGTTAGTATTCGATTATCTTCATAGAACGTTCCTGAAGTAACGGTTACAATAGAATCAGGATTAAAATATTTTTCGATGATATTATTCACTTGGTTTTTGGAAACCATATTTAATAATTTTGGATAGATATCTATGTAAAAAGGAGAAAACCCTCTAAGCATAAAACTATGGATTTGCCTAGCAACTGTACTTGTTTGGGATAAGCCAACAAGGTATTTCCCCTTGATCGTTTCTACAGCTTGAACGACTTCTTCTTCAGTAACTCCCAGTTGATTCCAATTGTATATTACTTTTTTAGTTGCTTCAATTCCTTGCTCTAAGAGTTCAGGAGAGAAGCTAGCTTCTAAGGCCCAATTACCTGTATCAAAAATATCTCCTTCATGAAATGAATGAATGCTGTAGGTAAGTCCTTGTTCTTGGCGAATAGATTTCATTAAACGAGAATTAAAACTTCCGCCTAAAATATAATTAGCAACACTGAAAGAAACATAATCAGGGTTGTCTCTTTTAAGAAAAGTTCGAGCACCCATATAGACTGAAATGCTTGTTTTATCAGGAATGAAATAATCAATTCTTTCCGGACCCGCTACAGTTGATTCAGAGTGTTTTAGAGCATCATCTTCCTTAGAATTCCAAATACTAAAATAATTTCTTACACTTCGCTGTATTAGAGATGAATTAATATCCCCAGCAAAAACAATCTTCATTTGTTTGTTACCGTAATGCTTCTTGTGAAATGCTTTTAAATCTTCAACAGTGACTGCTTCTAAGCTTTCTTGAAGTTCCGCTAAACTATGTTGATAATTAGGATGATCTTTAGGGTATAAACTTTGAGATAGAAGAGTATCTGCCTTAAATTCGGTACTTGTTTCTAAGTCTAAAAAATAAGCATGGTATTGTGTCTTTAAGTTATTAAATACTTCTTTGTCGAATCTGGGGTTTTTTAAGAGATCCGCTAAAATCTTCATAAAGGCTTCCGTGTCCTTTTTTAAGAATTTACCGCTAAATGTCAGTGCATTACTTTTTGAATCGAATTGGATCTTTATGCCGAGCGAATTAAGCAACTTTGTTATTTCGAAGCGATCCAAGCTTAGTGTCCCCTTATCTAGCATACTCGCTGTTAGATCGGCAATGATAGGGTTGCCTTCTAAGGATTTTTGGTCACCTGCTGAAATACTTCCTGAAAAGGATACGACTTGATCTATCGGAATGTCAACGGTGACTAAATGGATTTTAGAAATATAAACTTCTTTTATATTGGGAGTGAAATCAATTTCTGACTTATATTCATTTTCCCAAACATCAAGTTTTTCATAGGGTTCTTTGAAATAATAGGGAGCGGTCAAGTTTTCCGGCCTTGAGTTCTGTCCTAGGTGTGTAGAGGTAGGGATAAACCAACCAATAGTTTGTTGCTCTTTTTTTAAGTAAGTGAGGGCAACTCGATTTAAATCTTCTGAAGTCGTTTGATCTATTGATTTTGAAAAATTTATATAGTCTTTCCAATCACCTATAGCTATTCCATCATTAATTAAGTCAGCTATTTGAAATGATCCGTCTTTGGAATAAATAAGATTCGTTAAATAAACTGATTTTGCCTGTGCGAGCTCTTCATCGCTCACACCGTTTTCTGCGATTTTTTCAATTTCATCAGATAGAATTTTCTGTATCTGCTCGTGGGTCGTTTCTGCGGTTAATGTTGCCCCAAAGAAAATTAAGCCCGGATCTTTTAAGCGTCTAGGGAATACGTAAGACGCACTGGCCAAACCTTTATCATCAAGGGCTTTGTAAAGTCGTCCAATTTTATCGGCTCCTAAGATTTCACATAGTAAAAGTAGAGCTGGCCAGTCGTCATTTGTTCCTTCAGGTGCTTTATTGGCAATCATGACTGCCCCAACTTGTCCGCTGCGATGCGCTTCAACAAAACGAGATTCTTTTTGTTCGGGCTCCACAATTTCAACGGATGGAATTGAATGTGGTGATCTAGGAATGGCTCCAAAATAATGCTTTATCGCTTCAAGCGTACTTGCTTTGTCAAAGCCACCTATGACTGTTAAGACCGCGTTGTTTGGCCAGTAGTAGGTGTCGTAAAAGGCTTGCAGCTTTTCAACGGTAATGGATTCGATATCTCTTTTCCACCCAATGATTGGGTGATGGTAGGGATGCTTTTCGTAAGCAGAGGAAAAAATCTTTTTTTGTAGAGTAGCATATGGATTATTTTCTCTTCGTTCATATTCATTTCGCACAACAACCATCTCTGAAGCCAAGGATTTTTCGTCCAATTGTAAGTTGCGCATACGATCGGCTTCCAATTGAATTGCTAGTGGTACGTGCTTTTTTCCTAAAGTCGCATAATAATTTGTGCGATCAAACGATGTGGTTGCATTAGAGCGTGCGCCAATATGCTCCATTTGATTTGAATAATCTAAATCCGAATCAAGTGGGAAGTTTTTTGTACCCTTAAACATCATGTGCTCTAGAATATGAGTTGCTCCAGTCACTCCATCTTTTTCGTTCCGAGAGCCCACGTTGTAAGTAAGCATTACTGTGGCGACTGGCATACTTGGATTATGATGGAGTAAAACTTTTAAGCCATTGTTCTCTAATTCGTATTCTTCGATTGCTTCGTATTTTTGAATGAATTGTAAGCTTGTATTATTGTTTAGTTTGTCCGCAAAAGTCATAAAATAAAATCCGTAAAGAAGCGTTAATATATAAAAAATTCGGTACATTTTAGAAGAGTTTGTCTTGCGTATACGCTTAGTCGTAAAATAGATTAATGGTACACTGATAATTACTACACTATATTAAATTTTTGACATCCTAAATATATGCCAACGGAAAATTTGTTTAATTTGCTTTCAATTAGGTTGTAAATAATAAGTATCGCTCAAATGAAAAATTTATAACTAATTTTCAGAATGATAGCCTTACATAGATTTATTGTAAATTTTACTAATATCAAGCTTCGAATAGAAAGAGCCTGTCAGGAAAGTGGGCGAAATGTTTCAGAGGTCCAATTATTGCCGGTAACAAAGACACATCCAATAGATGCGGTTGAACATGCACTTTATGTAGGATTGGCTAGCGTTGGAGAAAACAGAGTTCAAGAAGTTAAAGAAAAAAAACCACTCTGTTCAGAAAACTGTTATTGGGAATTAATTGGACACCTTCAATCGAACAAAGTAAACGATGCCGTAGAGTTGTTTGACCGAATTCAATCAGTGGATTCTTTAAAACTCATTCGTAAATTGAATTCAGCATGCGAAGCATCAGGGAAAGTGCTACCAATTTTTTTACAGTGTAATGCCGGTGAAGATCCTAATAAATATGGCTTCAGTGAAGTGTCGATGAAAGAAGCATTAGAAGCCGTGTTAGAGGCATCCTTTTTGAAATGTGAAGGATTGATGACGATTGCTCCTTTGGATGAGGATCCCTCTAGTGCAAAAGCTTGTTTTGAAAAGCTCCGAACTATCCGAGATTCTTTAGTCAGCGAATATAAAATTGAGCTGAACGAATTGTCGATGGGTATGACGCAGGATTTAGAAGAAGCTATTGCCGCAGGTTCAACGATGATTCGCGTCGGTTCAGCATTGTATGGAAGCCGTTCTTAAAGGTTGATTAATCAATGGCTTTGTTTTCAATTATCCTAGCTAGCATTATCAATGAACACAGAAAAAACATATACCCTTGCTGACCTAAAAGTATGGGATTATCCTGGGACAGCTTTAGCTGTAATTGGTAAACCGATAAAACATTCGCTCAGTCCAATCATGCAAAATGCTGCTCTTGAGCAATTATCACTAAATGACAATCGATTCAAGGAATGGGCTTATTTTCGTTTTGAGATTGATCCTGAGGATTTGTCAGAAGCATTGGAATTTTTTTATCAGAAGCGTTTTCTCGGATTAAATCTGACCGTGCCGCATAAAGTCATGGCCTTAGGTCTACTGAAGACAATTTCTAATTCTGCAAAAGCAATTGGTGCAGTGAATACTTTGAAATGGACAGCTTCTGGCTACGAAGGATTTAATACAGATGGCTATGGGATGTCCAAAGGTATTGAGCAGGGTCTGGGAAAAGGTTTAAATGAAAATCACGTACTAATATTAGGAGCAGGTGGTGCAGCAAGAGCTGCGGTTGTAGAATGTCTCAGTCAGAAAGCTGCTTCCATTCGAATTCTCAATCGATCGAAAGACCGACTGGATGCAATGCTTTCAAGTTTATCCGAGTTAAAGGGCTACGAAAGCATTATTCCAATAGAAGCGAAAGAAGACCTGGCTGATTTACCTGAAATGGGCATTTGTATTAATGCAACCTCGCTTGGATTGAATCAAAATGATCCTTTGCCTTTAGATATGGCATTTTTGACCCCCCAATGGGCGGTCTATGATATGGTTTATAATCCACAGAAGACTCAATTGTTTATAGAAGCGAAAAAACTAGGGTGTGCGGCTAAGACAGGATTGGGTATGTTAGTCCATCAAGGGGCTCAAGCATTAGAAATTTGGACCGAGCAAAAAATTGATGCTCAAATAATGCATAATGCTGGTGAAAATACACTTTATAATCAGGCGAACTAGTAAGACTTAAGGCATATGGAATTGATTGATAGCATAGAGGCGAAAATGCCATTTTTTATCCCACTCTGTGTGTTTATTTTTGGGGCAATCTGGGGGAGTTTTCTCAATGTCTGTATTTATCGAATACCTCAAGGACATTCAATAGTATGGCCGCCTTCGAGTTGCCAATGCGGTAAACGAATTCCTTTTTATTTCAACATACCTGTCATTGCTTGGTTTATGCTCAAAGGTAAAGCTGCTTGTTGTGAAGAGAAATTGAGTTTTCGCTACCCCTTAGTTGAAGCCTTAACCGGTACTTTATTTGTGTTTTCATGGCTTAACCATCAGTCCATAGTTGCTATGGTTGGAATGCTCTTTATCGCCATTTTAATTGCGGCTACTTTTATTGATTTAGATCATATGATCATTCCTGATATTTTCTCAATTGGAGGTATGCTGCTCGGAGTGATGGTATCGATTTTTATCCCAGAACTGCACGGATTTTCCCAAGGTGGGATGGAAGCACATTGGTACTCATGGATCGAGTCGATGCTAGGTATATTTGTTGGCACAAGTATGATTTATTGGATTGCGACTATTGGAGAGATCATTCTGAAAAAACCAGCAATGGGTGAGGGTGATGTTAAATTTTTAGCCGCCATCGGTGCCTTTACCGGGTGGCAAGGGGCACTATTTTCGCTTTTTGGAGGAGCCTTTATTGGCACAATAATCATTTTGCCTTATTTGCTAATTCAGCAATTAAAGCAACCGAAAGAGCCAAAGCTTCAAGAGCTTCCTTTTGGCCCATTTCTTGCCATAGGTGCGATTGTTTATTTCCTTTGGCTTAATAATTTTGTGGATGCTTATTTCAGCCAAATTGTCGATATTTTCACGCTTTAAAATACACTTACTGTAAATTAAGTAAAAAAAAGATTGGCAAACCAACTCAGAGCAGTACTCATATTTAATTCACAAATTTAGGTGGGATATGCAAGTGGCTAAAGCACGCAGACTGTAAATCTGTTCT
>CENU01072667.1_pt1 | contig 10748 bp, 8 predicted proteins | sample 361331 | NCBI WGS metagenome assembly CENU01 (sample SAMEA2619766, study PRJEB7988) | marine metagenome | isolation source: saline water (ENVO:00002010), including
GGTCCGCCCAGATCAAACCCCTTTAATAGAGACGGCCTGATCCCGGTGATATCATCCAGCTGGATACCCGCCGCCATGGCCTCACGCTGCAATTCGGAAGGGCGAACAAACCGCTTCGGGTCATGGGCGCCCTTGGGGGCAAGCCCCAGCACATATTCAGCAGCGTATTTTCCCAGCACAACCCCGGGCAGGGACCGGTTGAGCGTGGTCAGCACCGCCAGCGCAGGACGCGCCGGGTCAGGGTCGGCAAAACTGGCCATGAGGCTGAGGAAGGCAGGGCGATCAGCGGTATGCTCGATGACTTCCGAGGCGATGATGAGATCGAAATACTGGCCCTCGGCCAGCAGGTCTTCGGCAGAATGGGCGCGGTAGTCAATCGTCAGCCCCGATGCCTCGGCGTGACGGCGCGCTGCTTCAATCGCCTCATGGCTGGCATCAACGCCGGTGACCTCAGCCCCGAGGCGGGCCAGCGGTTCGGCCAGCAGCCCGCCACCACAGCCGATATCCAGCACCGACAGCCCGTCCAGCCGGTCTTGGGGTGAACGGCCAAGGCAACGCACAACCTGCTGGCGGATATAGGCAACCCGCGCCGGTGTCATCCGCTGGAGCGCGGCAAACGGCCCTTTCGGGTCCCACCAGTCATCACCCAGCTGATCGAAATAGGCGATTTCGGCATTATCGACGGTCCCGGCTACAGTCCCTGTACCAGGGCCGGAAATTGGGCCGGAAACACCTTTATCGTCAGCCTTCATGCCGGGCTTCTTGCCTGCCATGCTGCAAATCCTCTCTTGCCCCCTGGCCCCGAAACGATTATCAGAACAGAAATTCAACACTCTGCTCCCCCTTTATACCACCCAGTCATATCGGGGCGGGCCAACCGGATCAACAGATATAATCCAACTGATATTATCATGGCGCGCATAGTAATGAAATTCGGCGGAACATCCGTCGGCAACATGGAACGGATCAAGGCCGTGGCCGATAAGGTCAAGGCCGAATACGATCGCGGTAATGAGGTTGTTGTCGTTGTCTCCGCCATGTCGGGGTCAACCAACCAGCTGGTCCAGTTTACCCGTGAGGCCGGCATGATGCATGATGCCCGTGAATACGATGTGGTGGTTTCATCCGGTGAACAGGTGACGGTGGGGCTGCTGGCCATCGCATTGCAGAATATCGGGGTTGATGCCCGGTCATGGCTGGGCTGGCAGGTGCCGATCATTACCGATGAAGTCCACGGCGGCGCCCGCATTGAACGGATTGAAGCCAACACGATCATTGAACGGCTGGGGCGCGGTCAGGTTGCTGTTGTCGCCGGATTTCAGGGCATTGCCGATGATCACCGGATCACGACCCTGGGTCGAGGCGGCTCGGATACATCAGCCGTGGCCATGGCGGCGGCTGTCGGTGCTGATCGCTGCGATATCTACACTGATGTGGATGGTGTTTACACCACCGACCCGAGGATCGTGCCACAAGCGCAGAAAATCGACCGCATCACGTTTGAAGAAATGCTGGAAATGGCCTCTGGCGGGGCCAAGGTTCTGCAAACCCGGTCCGTGGCCATGGCCATGCGTCATGGTGTTAACCTGCAAGTCCTGTCAAGCTTTGAAGACCTGCCTGGAACGATGGTGGTCAAGGAGGATGAAATCATGGAAAAGAATTCCGTCAGCGGTATTGCCTACAGTGCCGATGAGGCGAAGATCACGCTGGCCTCGCTCGAAGACAGGCCCGGGGTGGCCGCAACCGTCTTTGGCGCCCTGGCTGAACAGAATGTTAACGTTGATATGATTGTCCAGACCGCGGCCAGTGATGAAGGCAAGACCGATATCACGTTCTCGGTCCCGGGATCGGAACTTGATCGCACGGTCAAGGTCCTTGAGGACATGCGCAGCACCATCGCCTACGGGCAGATGCTCGCCGCCCAGGATGTCTGCAAAATCTCCGTCATCGGCATGGCCATGCGGAGCCAGCCTGGTGTCGCCAGCACCATGTTTTCTACCCTTGCAGACAAGGGCATAAACATCGAAGTTATCTCAACTTCTGAAATTAAAATCAGTGTTCTGATCAGCCGCGATTACACCGAATTGGCGGTCAGAAGTCTGCATACTGCCTTTGGGCTGGATGGATAATCCATCCGGCTGATCGCCGACTATCTACATGTAGTAGTTGTTTTTACTGGCATCATACTACTGGTGGTGTGCCTTTTCGACGCACCTAAAATGTGACAATATTCATCATTTAGGATTGCTCAAAAATGGTTAAATCTTTATAAGTAGTTAATTATATTTATGCATGTATTAGGACCATGATACAGCTCGAGGAAAACAACAGTGCTGAAGTGCTGAAGGAAGTAGGGGCAGAACTTGCTGCCCTGCGCCTCGCTCGTGGTGCCTCGATCAGGGACGTTTCGCAAAAGCTGCGCATCACGCCTGAGTACATTGAGGCCATCGAACAGGGTGACGCGGACGCTTTCTCTTCCATGACCTATGCCATCGGGTATGTGCGTAGCTATTCCGGTTATCTTGGTGTTTCCGCTGATCCGTTCTGCCAGCGTCTGCGTGACAGCCTGTCGGTCGAACAGATGCGCCCTGAATACGAATTCGTCGAAAACAAGTTGTCGCGCGGCCGTGGTGCCGGGCGCACCGCGTTTATCGCGATGATCATGCTGGTTTCGATCTATGGCGGCTGGTATTCATGGGATGCCGGCCTGATCAGTCAGGATGATGCCACCCCGCAACTCGCCAGCGTTGGCGATATTGTTGAGGAAGAGCCAGCCACAACCCTTGATGAAACCCCGGTGATTGAGCCAGCCGAACCTGAAGCATCATCGGATGCTGCCATCAATCCTGAAGGTGACAATATTCAGGCCCGGGAACTGCCCGTTGCCGGTGTTGAGGCCACGGAGGCTGATGCACTCGAGACGACAACTGAACAAGTCGCAACCGGGGAAATCGCATCCGCTGAGGTTGAGCCTGCATCCGGCGGGATCGAAACCCCTGCTGCTGAAACCCCTGCTTCTGAAACCCCGTCTGAAGTCACCGCTGAAAATGCGGCTGACCCTGCCCAGGACGTGACAGCCACCCCGCAACCCGGTCAGGCGGTGGCGCATAACCGTGACCCTGAAACGGAAATGGTCCTGCGTGCCTCGGCCACCTCATGGGTTGAAATCAGCCGTCCTGATGGCAGCATCGTATCGGCTTGGCTGATGCGTCAGGGTGATGAATACACCATCCCGGGTGATCAGGATATCTACCTGACCGCGGGTAATGCCGGTGGCCTCGAAATTGAACTGATCGGTGATGAACCCAAGCGTCTTGGTGAATGGGGTGAGACGATCAGTGAGCTGCCGCTTGATCCGACCCTGCTCAACTCCCGTTATTAGCGATCCAACCATGATGATTATCCCGGGGTGAATTGACCGTTTGCCCGCTGAGGGGTATACCGCCTTTATTGGCTTTTTCCCTTATCTGGAGAGATTAATGTCGCTGCGACCCTATCGTGATATCCCCCGCCGCCGAAGTCGCCAGATCATGGTCGGGTCCGTTCCGGTGGGTGGTGATGCCCCGATCTCGGTCCAGACCATGACCAACACCCTGACCCACGATATCGAAGCCACCATGGCCCAGATTGATGCCGCGGCCAAGGCCGGGGTCGATATCATCCGGGTGTCGTGCCCTGATGAGGAAAGCACCACCGCGCTCAAAACCCTGGTTCAGCGCAGCCCGGTGCCGATTGTCGCCGATATCCATTTCCATTATCGCCGCGCTATTGAGGCGGCTGAGGCCGGTGCCGCCTGCCTGCGGATCAACCCGGGCAATATCGGTTCAACCGACCGTGTTCGTGAGGTCATCAAGGCGGCCCGTGATCATGGCTGTTCCATGCGGATCGGGGTCAATGCCGGATCGCTGGAACGTCACCTGCTTGAAAAATACGCTGAACCCTGCCCCGAGGCGCTGGTTGAATCCGCGCTCGATCATGCGCGTATCCTGCAGGATAACGATTTCCACGAATTCAAGATTTCGGTCAAGGCATCGGATGTTTTTCTGGCGGTGGCGGCCTATACCCAGCTGGCTGACGCGATTGACTGCCCGCTCCATATCGGCATTACCGAGGCGGGCGGGCTGCGGGCCGGGACCGTGAAATCATCCATCGGGCTGGGCAATCTCCTCTGGGCGGGGATCGGCGATACCGTCAGGGTGTCGCTCTCGGCAGATCCGGCTGAAGAGGTCAGGGTAGGGTTTGAGATGCTGAAATCCCTGGGCCTGCGTCATCGCGGCGTGACGGTGATTTCCTGCCCGTCCTGCGCCCGCCAGCAATTTGATGTGATCGACACCGTCCGTATCATCGAAGAGAAGCTGGAGCACATTGATGAGCCGATCACGGTATCGATCATCGGCTGCGTGGTGAACGGCCCCGGTGAGGCGCGTGAAACCGATATCGGCCTGACAGGCGGCGGCAAGGATACCCATCAGATCTATCTTTCGGGGATGGCGGATCACCGGCTCCAGAACGGTGATATTGTCGATCATGTGGTCGGGCTGGTTGAAGAACGCGCCAGGCTGATCAAACAGGCCCGCGCCGAAGACGGCAGCTGAAACGAAGGAATGAAGCCATGAAACTGCAATCCCCGCGCGGCACCGCCGATCTGATGCCGGATGACATGGCCCGTCATCGCCGGGTCATGGATGATGCCCGTCATCTGTCCGGCCTGTTCGGGTTTGAGGAGATGGCAACCCCGATTTTTGAGTTCACGGATGTCTTCGCCCGCCCGCTGGGTGAGGGCAGTGACGTTGTCACCAAGGAAACCTATTCCTTCACCGATCGCGGGGGTGAAGGCCTGACGCTGAGGCCCGAAGGCACAGCAGGCGTGGTCCGTGCGCTGATTTCGGGGGGATTGACCCAGACCCTGCCGCAGAAATTTTTCTACAGTGGCCCGATGTTCCGTTACGAACGCCCCCAGAAAGGCCGGATGCGGCAGTTCCACCAGATCGGTGTCGAGCTGCTTGGCCCGACCCAGCCTCTGGCCGATGCCGAGGTCATCCATCTTGGTGCCATGATCCTTGACCGCCTCGGCGTTGCCTCTGACTGCACGTTGCATCTCAACAGCCTTGGTGACAGCGCGTCCCGCCAGTCCTATCGTGAGGCGCTGGTGGCGTATCTGGAGGGGCATAAGACCAACCTGTCGGAGGACAGCCAGCGACGCTTGACGACAAACCCGCTCAGGATCCTAGACAGCAAGGATGAGGGGGACCGCGCTATTCTCGAAAATGCCCCCCGGCTTGATGGCTACCTGAATGAGCCGTCACGAACGCATTTTGACCGGACCTGCGCCTTGCTGGATGCAGCGGGTGTGACTTTCCGGCATGATCCGGCGCTGGTGCGCGGGCTTGATTACTATTGCCATACGGCGTTTGAATTTATCACCACGGCGCTCGGCGCCCAGGGAACGGTGATGGGTGGCGGCCGTTATGACGGGCTGGCGGAAACCCTTGGCGGCCCGCCTGTCGCCGGTGTCGGCTGGGCGGCGGGTGTTGAACGCCTCGCCCTCCTGGCCGAGGGGGCTGATCGCCTGCCTGCGCCGCTGGTGCTGATCGCTATTGGTGAGGATAACGAAATCCGGATGGCATCGCTTGCGGCAGGGCTGCGGGCGGCGGGTATCCGGGTGGAAATGCCCTATGGCGGCAATCTTGGCAAGCAGATGAAACGCGCTGACCGGCTTGGGGCAAAATTTGTCGGCATGCTTGGCGCTGATGAGGCTGAACGCGGCGTGATCAGCCTCCGCGATATGCAAGAGGGCAGCCAGCAGGAAATCCCCCTTGATGCCGCGCTTCAAACCCTGTCCGCCATGGCTGGCGGCAACCCATCCTGAAAAGTGATCCAGCATGTCCCTTGATGCCAATCTAGAAAAGGTTCTTTCCCGCCGTGCCGAAATTGAGGCCAGGCTGGCGGAGTCGGGATCACTGTCGCCTGATGAGGTGATGAAACTGTCACGCGAATTGGCGGAAATCCGCCCGGTTGCCGATCAGGCTGAAAAGGTGCGCTCAATGCGTGTTGATCTGGCTGATGCCAGAACCATGCTCGATGAGGCCGGTGATGATGACGATACAATCGCCCTTGCGGAGGAAGAGATCAGCACCCTCACCGGGCAGTTGCCCGAGGAGGAACACAAGCTTCAGATGCTGTTGCTGCCGCGTGACCGCGATGACAGCCGTAACGCTATTCTTGAGGTTCGCGCCGGTACCGGCGGGGATGAGGCAGCGCTGTTTGCGTCTGACCTGTTTGGCATGTACCAGCGTTTTGCCACCACCCATGGCTGGCGTTTTGAGGTGATGGAGATCTCAGAAACCGGGATCGGCGGCTATAAGGAAGCCACCGCCACCATCAGCGGTGCTGATGTGTTTGCCCGGCTCAAGTTTGAATCCGGCGTGCATCGGGTCCAGCGTGTGCCGGAAACCGAGGCCGGGGGCCGTATCCATACCTCGGCGGCCACTGTGGCGGTCCTGCCCGAGGCCGAGGATGTCGATATCGATATCAACGAAAATGATTTGAGGATTGATGTGTTCCGGTCATCGGGGCCAGGCGGGCAGTCGGTCAACACAACGGATTCCGCTGTCCGGATTACGCATATCCCCACCGGGATCGTGGTCAGCCAGCAGGATGAAAAATCCCAGCACAAGAACCGCGCCAAGGCGATGAAAATCCTCCGCGCCCGGCTCTATGATGCTGAACGGGCGCGCCAGCAGGCCGAACGCGCCGCCTCACGCAAGGGCCAGGTTGGCTCAGGCGACCGGTCCGAACGCATTCGCACCTACAATTTCCCGCAAGGCCGGGTTACGGATCATCGCATCAACCTGACGCTTTATAAGCTGGATCGCGTGATCGCCGGTGAAGCCCTTGATGAGCTGGTTGAAGCCCTGATTACCGAGGATCAGGCCGCACGGCTGGCGGAAGCCTCAGATGCCGGTAGTGCCTGACTGGCCCTTCAGGGATGGCGTGATCAGCGCGGCGGACCTGCTCGGCTGGATCAGTGATCAGCTGGCTGCGGGCAACCTCAATAATTCCGAAAAATCGCGTGATAACAATGCGTACCGGCTTGATGCACGGCTGCTGCTGGGGCTGGCGCTTGGCGGGGATGAGCCTGTCTTTCCCCATCAGGATGTTGAGGCTGGCCCCGGCCTCAGTGCTGCGCTGATGCCGCTCATCGAACGCCGGCTGAAGGGTGAGCCTGTGTCCCGCCTGCGCGGCTGGAGGGAGTTCTATTCCCTCCGGTTTGAGCTCAATGCCGATACCCTCGACCCAAGGGCAGACAGCGAAACCCTGGTGGCGGCGGCGATAGAATGGCTTTCGGGTGATGGCAACAGGGGTTCAGGGCATACCACCCCGCCGAGGGTAATCGATTTCGGCACCGGGTCAGGCTGCCTGCTGCTGAGTGTGCTGGCGCATTGCCCTGATGCATCAGGGCTGGGGGTTGATATCAGCGATGCGGCGATCAGGGCGGCACGCAACAATGCCATGAACCTGGGGCTTGGTGGTCGCGCCCGCTTTGCCTGCACCAGCTGGGATGACGGGGTTGAGGGGCGGTTTGATGCTGTCTTGTCCAACCCGCCCTACATCCCGGCAGGCGATATCCCCGGGCTGATGCCAGAGGTCAGGATGCACGACCCGTTGAGGGCGCTTGATGGCGGTGAGGACGGGCTGGATGCATGGCGTGAATTGCTGCCTGCGACCGCCCGGCGGCTTAATCCGGGGGGCAGGGCTTTCGTTGAAATCGGGGCTGGGCAGCAGGATGCGGTGGCTGATCTGGCCGGAAAATCGGGGCTGAGTTGCCTCAATATCCTGCCGGATCTGGCTGGAATCGGCCGTTGCCTGATCCTTGGCCATGACCAAAGGGATAGGGCGGAATGAAAAAAAATAAAATAATGCTTGAATAAAAGGCGCGGATTGTTAACTTCTTCACAACGCCGTTACGAAAGGCGCTTTTCCACAACAAGTAACATTAAGCTTCGGCAAGCCCGAATAGTGGAACCTGATTAACTTTAACCATCAAATTTGATCGCATGAGACAACCCGGCAAGAATAATCGTCAACGCGGCCGCGGCCGCCGTAATGGCAATGGCAATATCAATCGCAACACGACGCTTGATTCAAACGGTCCTGACGTTCGCCTGCGCGGCAATGCTTTTCAGCTTTATGAGAAGTATGTATCGCTGGCCAATGATGCATCAGCGGCGGGTGAGCGGATTTCGGCCGAGGCCTATTTCCAGCATGCGGACCATTATTTCAGGGTTCACAGCACGATCATCGCCGCCACTGAGGAACGCCGCACCAATTTTGCCAATGGCCAGAATAATAGCGGTCAGGATCAGGCCCAGGATGCATCGGCTGGTGATACTCAGCCAGCACCCGTTAAAGAGGTTGCTGCCGCCGATGATGGACCTTCCGGTGATGATGGTCCTGCTGAAGAGGCTGCTGCCGAGGAAAAACCATCATCGGATGCCGATGCCGCGGATGAAGAAACCGCAACCAAGGCCAGCTAGTCTTTTCCCGATAAGCCCGATTATTCCCCCGCAAAACGCAGGATACCGCGTGCCGTCAGCTCATCGCTGATGCTGTTGACGGTCCGGTCAAAATATAGCCGTTCTTCCTCAGGCATGGATTTCCCGGCCGGGAGCCGTACCGTCAGGGGATTGACCTGCCGGTTATTGACCAGAATTTCATAATGCAGGTGCGGGCCGGTTGATCGCCCGGTATTGCCGACATAACCGATAATCTCACCCTGGCTGACCCGTGTTCCCGGACTGATCCCGGTCTTGACCTTGGACAGATGGGCATAGGCGGTCTTGTAGGTGCTGTTATGGCGGATGCGAACATAGTTGCCATAACTGCCGTTGCGACCGGCGTATTCAATAACGCCGCTGCCCGCCGCCATGATCGGTGTGCCGATGGAGGCGGCGAAATCAATACCGCGATGCATTTTGGAATAGCCCAGCACCGGATGCTTGCGCTGGCCATAGCCTGAAGACAGCCTGGCCCCGTTGACAGGGGTCCGCATCAGGGTCCGGGCCGCGCTGTTGCCGCCCTCATCATACCAGCCTGACCCGCCATCCTGATGGTCATGGTGGAAAAACTCGATCTTGTCGCCGGACAGCGTCATGGAAATATAGTGCAGCCTTGATCCGGTCACGGTTTTGCCGCTGATGATATCCTTGCTGCTTTCAAAGAGGACCTCGAATTCATCGCCTTTTCTGACTTCACGCTGAAAATCGACGCTGAAACCCAGCACCTGAACAAAAGTGTTGAACACATCATCGGTCATCCCGGCCTTGATCCCCGCCCGATAGAGCGAGGAGCTGATGCTGCCCGACACATAGGTCAGGTAGCGTTCAACCGGCCGCAGGGACACTTCACGGAGCCATGAGCCGTCCGTGGTCTCAACAAGGGTGAGATCGAGGTCATCTTCAAGCATCAGGCGGAGCGCCGCGCCGTGGCTGTCACTGGCGGGCATGACCGTGACCTCAAACCCGACGGGCAGGGAGCGCATGGAAAGGTGGCTGGAGATGCGGCTGATGGCTTCCTGCGCCTCCTCGGGGGTCAGCCCGCCCCTGCGGAGCATCTGGGCCATGCCTTCGCCTGAACGGAGCTGCAAGGGGGCCGAATCTGATTGGGGAGCGATGCCGGTGATGCGCTCTACCCCCTCTTCGAGGGTAATAGTCGTGGGCGGATACAGCTCTTCCCGTGTTGGTCTTGGCTCCGGCAGCACCATGGCCTGGGGTGCAATCGGCAGCATCAGGGACGGGTCAGGGCGTTCCAGCGGCATCACAAGAGAGTCATCAGGGGTCGTGATTCTGGGCTCGGCAAGATCAAAATCCACGCTGTTGGGGAGTGCATTGACGCTTGAGGCAACAGTAATCGCCGCCACTGTAAGCCCGATGCAGCGGCTGGTGAGGGCGCGAAGCCCGCGTGTCAAAACCCTGTATAATGACGGGTATTCGCCATTTTTATGGAAGCAGTCATTGCAATTGCAACGATCGCGCATGGTTTTCATCATGATGCCTGTCCCATTTATTGGGGGTACATTAACGATTATTGTGGAATTGTAAAATTGAATTGGTGTATAAAGAGATATGTGACGGCGGTGATGCATTTCATGCTGTCCTGTCCTTCAGGGAAAACGGGGATTTCGCGCCTTCAGGTGCAACGAATTTCTGCCCCCTGAAAAAAACCTGAAAAAAAAGTTTTTTAGGGTTTGACAGGTCACAGGAGTGTCTCTATAACCCGCTTCACGCCGGGTGCTTACACCCAGCAAGCTTTTTGAAATGGTATGTATTCGGAAGGAATTCGCGGGCGGCGGCATTGCCTAAATGTCGTCCGGTATAATCAAATACCACCCGTTGAATTCCTACGCTAATTCAATTTAGTCATGGATAATTTTTTGGGTGGACCTATATCGCTTCGGCGATAGTTCAAACCTGAGAGTTTGATCCTGGCTCAGAACGAACGCTGGCGGCATGCTTAACACATGCAAGTCGAACGAGATCTTCGGATCTAGTGGCGCACGGGTGAGTAACGCGTGGGAACCTACCATTCTGTACGGAATAACGTCTGGAAACGGACGCTAATACCGTATACGCCCTGTGGGGGAAAGGTCCGCCGCAGAATGAGGGGCCCGCGTCCGATTAGCTTGTTGGTGAGGTAATGGCTTACCAAGGCGACGATCGGTAGCTGGTCTGAGAGGATGATCAGCCACA
>CENU01010811.1_pt1 | contig 10746 bp, 12 predicted proteins | sample 361331 | NCBI WGS metagenome assembly CENU01 (sample SAMEA2619766, study PRJEB7988) | marine metagenome | isolation source: saline water (ENVO:00002010), including
ACAGGAGAAAAAGTTTTTAAAAAATGTGCTGCATGTCATTCTATTGTAAAAGGCGGAAAAAATAATATTGGTCCAGCATTGTATAATGTTGTTGGTAGACAGGTAGGTGAAGTAAGCGATTATAAATATTCTAAAGCTCTTGCAGCCTACGGAAAAGCATGGACTTTTGAAGAGCTAAATGGGTACCTGCTTAAACCAGCTAAATGGATTAAAGGAACTAAAATGGCCTTTGCCGGGTTAAGAAAAGAGAAAGATAGAGCCTCTGTTATTTTGTACTTAAATCAAAATTCAGATAATCCATTACCATTACCTTAATTTTCCAAAACAATAAAGTAATATAGATTTTTGAACGTGTACTCGATTAAGTGCCTGTTGCCATACTTTAGATTGTTTGCTTAAAAATACATTTTCTTCTACCTCATTTCCTCTTGGGAGGCAGTGAAGAAAAATACAATCTTTTTTTGCGAAACTCATTAATTTTTTATTTATCTTAAATTTTTCAAATTCTTTCAATTTTTTTAACTTATTAACATTGTCATTCATAGAAATTACTTTGTCTGAAAAAATAACATCAGCTCCATTTGCCGCTTTTTTGGGATCGTGTAATATACGGATTTTATTATTATTATTATTACTTTTAATATATTTCATTATTTTTTTACTCGGTTTATATTTATTTGGACATCCAATACTTAGTTTAAAAGAAAATTTAATTGAAGCAGCAATTAAAGAGTTCAAAACATTATTACAGTCACCAATCCAAGTGATATTCAAACTTGATATTGGTTTCTTCTTGATCTCCTCAACAGTGAAAATATCTGATAAAATTTGAGTAGGATGCGAACTAGGGCTAAGACCATTAATTATTGGTATAGATAAATATTTTTTAAATTCTTCTAACTTTTTATCATTAGCAGTTCTAAGCATAAAAGCATTCCCAAAATTTGATAAAATTTTTGCTGTATCTTGAATGCTTTCTCCACCCTTTGACAAATGGAGTTCATCTGGTCTAAGTGTTAAAGTGCTTCCACCCAATTGTTTAATCGCTAAATAAAAACTTAATCTAGTTCTCAGACTAGATTTCTCAAACATTTGTATCAATAGTTTTCCTTTTAATGGTTCTCCTTTATCGACCTCAAGATTATTCAGCTTTTTTCTTTGTTTCTTTCTTTTTTTTGCATCAGTTAAAATCTTTCTTAGATCTTTTGCAGGAATATCTTTTAAATTAATAAAATATTTCATTTTATCTGACCTTTAAACAGACTTTATCTATAATCTTGATAGCTTGATCTACTTCACTTTTTTTTACATTCAATGGAGGTAAAATACGAACAACATTTTCTGCAGCACGTATAGTAAGCAGCTTATTATCCATCAAATTTTCGATAAATTTTGTTTGATCTGTTTTGAGCTGAATTCCAATTAATAATCCTCTCCCTCTAATCTCCCTAATAATTTTAGGATATTTTTCTTTTAACTCATTTAAATTTGAAAAAAAATACTTAGATAATCTCTTAACATTATTTAGAAACTTTCTACTAGAAACTATATCCATAACTGTATTTCCAATTGCCATTGCCAATGGATTTCCTCCAAAGGTAGATCCATGGGTTCCGGGAGTCATACCTGCAGCAACTTTTTTGTTCATAAGAACTGCACCAATTGGAAATCCACCTCCGATACCCTTTGCAATTGGCACTATATCAGGTTTTACGTTAGATTTTTCGAAAGCAAAAAAATCACCAGATCTTGATACTCCACTTTGTACCTCATCTAAGATAAGTAATATTTTTTTCTCATTGCACAACTTTCTCAATTCTTTTAAGCACCAATCCGGTACAACTTTAATGCCACCCTCTCCCATTATAGGTTCAATCATGATTGCAGCAGTATTTTTGGTTATCTTTTTTTTCAAAGACTTATGATTTCCAAAAGTAAAATGATCAAAACCCCCTACGTACCCAAATCCCTCTGTCATTTTTTTTGACCCACTCGCAAAAATTGTAGCTAAAGTTCTTCCATGAAAGGAATTTTTCACACATAAAATTCTTGTTTTGTTCGGCTTTCCAATTGAGTAAAAATACCGTCTAGCGACTTTTATAGCAGCTTCAGTGGCTTCCGCTCCACTATTTTGAAAGATCACATAATCAGCAAATGTTTTTTGGCACAATTTTTTAGCCAATTTTTCTCCCTCAGGGATTTGGAAAGCGTTGGAAACATGCCATACTTTTTTTGATTGAGCATTTATTGTTTTAATTAATTTCGGATGTGCGTGACCTAACGCAGTAACGGCAATCCCACTACAGAAGTCCAAATATTTTTTTCCATTATGTGAATAAAGATAACTACCTTTGCCATATTTAAAGGAAATTTTTTTTCTGTTATAATTTTTTGCTAAATAAGTCATAAATTTTTTTAAAGAAACTTTGTATAAACAAAATTATTTAATACAAGTTGCGATTGAATAAATATACTTAACAATCTTTTAAATTAATGTTGATAACTATTAATAATTACTTGTTTTATCAAAATATATATCAGTATATTGTGTTTATAAAAATTTAATGCACATTATATAGAAGAAATGAGTTGGACAGAAGAAAAAGTAGCAAAATTAAAAGAATTATGGGGCAAAGGAAATACTGCCTCACAAATAGCGGAGATTATAGGCGGCATTTCACGTAATGCCGTCATTGGGCGCATTTTGCCCCTCTATATATTTAGAGGGGCATAAGCGCAAACGGAAAAGCTCATAGGCTAAATCTTTCTGCAAAAATTAAAACACGATCTGCAAATAATAATCAGGGCTTAAAATCATTTCAAGAAAATAGCAAAATTAAAGTAAGCAAAAGTAGAAGAAGTAAATTTAAATCATTGATAATTGAAAAAGATTTTGAACCAGAAAATCCTAAACAATTAGAGGAACTAGATGATAATTCATGCAAATGGCCGATTGGTCATCCTGATGAAAAATCTTTTTATTTTTGTGGCAGAACATCCTTAAAAGATTTTTCTTATTGTAAACTTCATTTACTATATGCTTACCAGCCAAAAGGTAAAAAAGATGATGCAAATGATAAAGAGAACGTTCATGAATACATTGAAAAAAAAATTCAAACTGGCTAGTTGATAGATCTTAACTTTTTTTTTTGATATCTCCAAGATTATACTTTTCTGTAGAAAATTCCCCACCATCCCTCCACATATAAGAATATTTTTTTACCTCATCCTTAAAATATAGTTTGCTTGGTAAACCAATATCAGAATTAGTTTTATATCTGCCTGAAGGAATGTTGTCATATTTTAATAATCTCAATTGATCTTCAGTAAGTAATGGTTTTGGAAGCAATTGAAAAAATTTTGCAGATAATTTTGCAATAATTAGCGGAAAAGGCAGTAATAATCTTTTTTTGTTTATCAAATCTAATAGAATTTCCAAAATCTCTTTAAATGTTAGTATTTCAGGACCAACACATTCTATAATTTGTGTATCAGATCCTTTAGAAATTATATAATGAATAATATTTGTTAAATCTGAACAATGTATTGGCATAAATTTAGTTTTTCCTGAGTAATAAAGCGGAAAAATTGGAAGTCTATTTAATAGTGTCATAAATTGTGTGCTAAAATTATCAGAATTCGAGAAAACTACCGATGGTCTTAAAATTGTACTTCTAGAGAAATTATCTAAAATATTTTTTTCACCTTCAAGTTTTGAGATTGCATATTCAGAATCAATCGCCTCATTTACCCCAAGTGCAGAGACATGAACAAAATGTTCTAAATTATATTTTTTACAAAGTTTAGCTACTAAGGTTGGGAAAATTGTATGAATATTTTTAAAAGTGTTTACCCTTTTTTTTTCATACAAAATTCCTATCAAATTAATACAATAGTCTGCTTTAGCAAATAACTTTTCAATCTTTTTTTCTTCAAAAATATTTGCCTCTATAATATTTATGTAACCAGCGTTACCTTGAGTTTTTATTTTTAAACCTCTTTGATGAATATTTCTTGTTACTACCGTGACCCTAAGGTTGTTTTTAGTAAGTTTTCTAATTAGGAAACTTCCGATTTGACCGCTTCCACCAAAGATTAGACAATTTTTAGCTTTCATATATATATGTTATTAAAAATATGGATATTAAACTTCATAAAAATGACTTACCAGATGATTTAGATTTAGGCAATTTAATAGCTGTAGATGGTGAATTTATGGGACTGAATATTAGACGTGATCCATTGTGTCTTATTCAAATCTCTAGCGGTAACTCAGATGCACATATAATTCAGCTTAATAGATTGAACTACAAGGCACCAAATTTAATTAATGTACTTAAAGATGAAAAAATTACAAAAATTTTTCATTACGGAAGAGCAGATTTAGCATTTATTAAGTATTATCTCAAAACTGAGACTAATAATATACTAGATACGAAAATTGCCTCAAAGTTATCGAGATCTTATTCAGATAATCATTCATTAAAGACTTTGATTAAAGAATTTGTTAACGTGGACATAAGCAAACAATTTCAAAGCTCTGATTTTGGAGGAGATCTTACTTCGGCACAATTGAAATATTGTGCAAACGATGTAATTTATCTTCATAAAATCCATGAAGAACTGAATAAAATTCTTATACGTGAAAATAGATTTGAATTATATAAAGATTGTCTAAAATTTTTAAAAACACGAGTCGACTTAGACCTCGCTTTATTTAAAGATGATATATGGGCTCATTAAATAAAAAAATTAATTTTAAAAAAATTGCAAAGGAAGTAATTAATTTAGAAATTAAAGCTTTACAAAAATTAAAAAAAAATTTGAATCAGAATTTTGATAAAGCTGTAAATGCAATTGTTAATTGTCAATCAAAAGTAATTTTATGTGGGGTCGGAAAAAGTGGAATTATAGCTAATAAAATTTCAGCAACTCTTTCCTCAATTGGAACACCCTCTTTCTCTCTTTCGGCAAATGATTGTTCGCATGGTAATATGGGAAGCATTACAAGAAAAGATGTTTTAATTTTAATTAGTTACTCTGGAAACTCTCTGGAATTAAAAAATATAATAAATTATGCTAATAGAAATAAAGTTTTATTAATTGGTATTACATCAAAGAAAAATTCTGATCTTTATAAAAATAGTGATATTAGTTTAATAACTCCAGAAGTGAAAGAAGCAGGTCTGGATATGATACCAACATCTAGCACAATAAATCAGTTGAGTATAGGTGATGCTTTGGCTATTTCAACTTTGAAAAAGAAAAAAATTAATAATTTAGATTTTAAAAAATTTCATCCGTCTGGAAGTCTTGGAGAGAAATTAAAAACTGCTGAAGATTTGATGTTAACAAAAGATAAAATTCCTTTTATAGATGAAAACAAATTAATGACAGATGCATTAAAAATAATGACAAAAAAAAAACTGGGTACTCTTATTGTAAGGAATAAAAAAAAATTTACCACAGGAATTATTACTGATGGTCAAATAAGGAGATTTAATTCAAAAAATATAAACATAAATTCTCTAAGAGTTAAAGATGTTATGACTAAAAACCCTATAAAAATAGATAAGAATATATTAGCTACAAAAGCACTTGCGATCATGAACGAAAAAAAAATTACAAGTCTATGCGTTTATGAACATAAGAAAAAATTGATAACTATTGGGATTTTACATATTCATAATATTCTGAATAAGAAAATTTACTAATATAAATGGATATAAAAAAAGCTTTTCAATACGGTTTATTAGCGTTACTTTTTTTTGCAAGTTTTTTATTTTATTCTAAATACTTCACTGAGGACATTAAAAAAGTAGAAAGAAATGAATCAGAAAATAATTTAGAAAATAAAAATCTTTTAACTGGTCAGGATGATGGGGATAAAAACATAATTGAAAATCTTAAATATGTTTCAGAGGACTTGTTAGGTAATACCTATACTGTTACTGCTCAATCAGCTACGTTGAAGGAGGATAAATTAAACGAGGTTCAACTTTTTGAAGTGAATGCCGAAATAAGTAGAGAAAATCAAGAAACTATTTATATTTATTCCAAAACTGCAAATTATAATAAGATTAATAACAATACTGTTTTTAAAGAAAAAGTTAGTGTTAAATATGGATATCAAACAATAGACTCTGAGGTTTTAAATCTAAATTTTAAAGATAATTTAATAGAAATTTTAGATAATGTTTATTATGTAAATAAAAATACAATAATTAATGCAGATAAAGTAGAATTTGATTTACTGTATAAAAATTTAAAAATTTCTATGATTAATAAAAAAGATAAAGTACACATTACAAGTAAATACTGAATTATGGCAATCATCAAAAAATTTCGTATAAAAAACTTTAAACAAGAAAAAGAGTTACTTAGGTTAGATAAGATCTCAGTATATTTTGGTAAACGAAAAATATTAGAAGATTTGAGTTTAAATTTAAATCAAGGTGAAATTCTTGGTTTGTTAGGACCTAACGGTGTTGGTAAATCAACAATCTTTAACATAATCATTGGTTTATTAAAACCAAATTATGGATCAGTGTTTATAGAAAAAAAAAATGTAACAAAAGATCCGATATTTTATAGAACCAAAAATTATAAAATTGGTTATGTACCTCAACATGGAGGTTATTTTCATGATCTAACTTTAAGAGAAAATTTTCAGGCAATTAGCGAAATAGTGATTGAAAATAAGAAATTAAGAGATGAAAAAATAAATCTTTTAATTTCAAAATTTGAACTGGAACCCTTACAGAATATAAAAGCTGAATTTCTATCTGGAGGGCAAAAGAAACGATTAGTAATTTCTTTAGCACTTTTAAGTAATCCTAAAATTTTATTATTAGATGAACCATTTGCAGCTTTAGATATTATGACGATTAAAAACTTACAACAAATTATTGTCGATCTACAAACCCAACACAATATTTCAATAATACTATGCGATCATCAAGCGAGGGATTTATTAACTTGCGTAGATCTTGCTATAGTATTATCCAATGGAAGAGTGATCGCTAAAGATACTCCTAACAATCTTATTAAAAATATTGAAGCACAAAACGCCTACTTTGGCGACTCTTTTAAAATAAATTAGTTTATTCAAATGTCTAATTTCGTGAAAATTAAAAATAAGATAAATAGATTCAACAAAAAATTGTTTATAGATGGAGATAAAAGTTTATCTATAAGATGGGCTTTATTATCCTCACAGTCTCTTAAAAAGTCTAGATCATCAAATTTACTCCTATCGGAAGATGTTATGAGTACTTTAAATTGTCTTAAAAAACTTGGTGTTAAAGTCAAAATTTCAAAAAATTTTTGTGAAATAATTGGTTTAGGACTTAATGGGTTTAAATACAAAAAAAATTTAACTTTAAACGCTGGTAATTCAGGTACATTTGGTAGGCTTATTTTGGGTTTACTGGTTCACTCAAAAAAAGAGATCAGAATTAAGGGAGATAAAAGTTTATCAAAAAGAGATTTTCTTAGAGTTATAAAACCATTAGAAAAGTTCGGAGCAAAATTTAATAGTAATTATGGAAAACTCCCAATTAGAATTCAAGGAACTAATAATTCAAAACCAATAAAATATTATGAAAATAAAGGATCTGCACAATGTAAAAGTGCGGTAATGTTTGCTGCACTTAATACTCAAGGAGAAACTATAATTAAAGCTAAAAAGTCTAGAGATCATAGTGAGTTGCTTTTTAAAAATTTAAAACTCCCAATTAAAGTTATTAAAAGAAAAAAACATGATATCATTAAGATAAAAGGAAAAAAAAAAATACCTGCTTTAAATTATAAAATTCCCTCAGACATAAGCTCAGCGGCATTTTTTGTAGTCTTAACTGCACTATCTAAAAATTCTCAACTTAAAATATCAAATATAAATATTAATCCATCCAGACTAGGAGTATTCTATATTCTTAAATTGATGGGAGTCAAAATATCAAAATTGAATGTAAGATATTATAAAGGAGAAAAAATTGCTGACATGATTATTAAAAGTACGAATAAGATAAAACCAATCAATTGTCCTGTAAAGTTTAATAGTTCAGCAATTGATGAATATTTGTTAATTTTTTTAGTCGCTGCTAAAGCTAGAGGAGTTTCATATTTCAAAAACTTATCTGAACTAAATGAAAAAGAGAGTCCTAGACTCAAATGGGGCTCAAAAATTTTAAATAAAATGGGTATTAAAAATATTGTTACCAAAGATAGTATTAAAATTTATGGAAATCCAAATTTAAAAATTAAAAAAAAAATAATAATAAAAAAATTTCTCAAAGATCACCGAGTATTTATGACAAGTGTCATTGCGGCTTTATCATTTGGGGGGGATTGGCAAATATTTGATAAAGATTCAATAAATACCTCGTTTCCATCTTTTTTGAAAAAGATAAGACATTTAGGTGCAATTATAGGATAATCCAACTTAGAAAGTAAAATTACCAAAAAATTTAAGGTATTTTAGTAAAAAATAATATTTTTGGTCAATTTTACTTAAATTTCATTCTTGATTAAAACCATTATTTTATCTAAACATTCGATGTTTTTTAAATTAAATTAACAACAGATTAAATTATTAATGGAGATATATAAAGACCTCACAAACCCAGCTTCTAAAGAGTTTGAAAAATTATTAAATAATCAATTCACCAAAAATACCATTGAAGAAGGAAAAGTCATTGATGGTAAAATAAACAAAATCACTGATAAATTTGTTTTTTTATTTATTGAAGGTTTAAAAAGTGAACCAGTTCTGGATATAAATGAACTTAAAAGTATGGGTCTGTCTAAAAACATTGTATTGGGTGAAAAAATTTCAGTTCTTTTAGAAAAAATTGAAGATAAAAATGGTGATGTTGTTGTGTCAGCAAGTAAGGCTCAAAAAATAAAAGGTTGGGACAAAATTGTTGAAGCATATGAAAAAAAAGAACCAATAATGGGTAAAATTACATCTAAATGTAAAGGTGGATGCATTGTTGAACACATGGATACTGGTTCTTTAATGTTTTTACCAGGATCACAAATAAGTGATAAACCTCTAAAAAATATAGATCATCTTATGAATGAGCCACAAAAATTTGCTTTGATTAAATTAGATAAGTTAAGAGGAAATGCCTGTGTTTCAAGAAGAGAAATAATCTCAACATTTAAAAAAGAGGACAAAGCAAAAATTATAGAGAAGTATAAAGTAGGTGACATAATTAAAGATGCAGAAGTGAAAGGCTATAGTTCTTTTGGATGTTTTTTTAATGTAAATAATGAACTCGATGTTCTTGTACACTTGCAAGAAATTTCATACAGCCGTGTTAATCATCCCGATGAAATATTTAATATTGGTGAGAAACATGATTTAAAAGTTATTAGTGTGGATAAAGACAAATTACAAGTTGGTTGCTCCATCAAACAATTATCGCCAGATCCATTCGGGCATATTGAAAATTATGAATTAAAAAAAATATATAAAGCTAAAGTTGTTAAAATAATGGACTTCGGAGCTTTTTGTGAATTAGAACCTGGATTAACAACATTGTTACACTCTAGTGAACTTAGTTGGACTAAAAAAAATACGTCTGTAAAAAAAATGTTTAAAATAGGTGATGAGATTGACTGTGTAATAACTGAAATTGATAAATCTAAAAGACGTGTTGCAATTTCTCATAAACTCACAAAAGAAAACCCTTTTGAAAATTTTGAAAAAAAATTTCCTGTTGGTACTGAGGTAAATGGCGAAGTAGTAAATAAAAATGAGTACTCTCTTTTTGTTAATATTGAAAATTTAGATATTGATGCTTTTCTACATTGTAATGATTTAACTTACCTAGATAACGGAGAAGAGGAATTAAAAAAATTTAATAAAGGTGATAAAATTAAAGTTAAAGTTTTAGAGATTAAGGTAGATGATCAAAAAATTAGAGTTGGTTTGAAACAAACTCAAACAGATCCATTTAATTGGTTTAAAGATAAAGAAGTCAATAACATAATTACTGTAAAAATTATTTCTACTGATAACAAGGGACTTGTTGTTAGGCCGGAAGGATGTGAAATGGACTTTATTATAAAAAAAAACCAGATAGCAATAAATCCTGCGGACGCAAGAACTTCTAGATTTACAGGAGGAGAAAGAATTGACTGTGCGATTGCAGAAATAGACTTCAATAAAAGAAAAGTGTCCTTGAGTATAAAATTGTTAGAAGAACTACAAAAACAAGAAGCTTTAGAAAAATATGGGTCTGAAGGTTCGGGAAAAAATTTACCTTTCTCTACCCTCTCTGAGGACTTGAATAAAAAAAGTAAAAAATAAAATTGGCGATTGTAAAATCAAAGCTTTTAAAACAACTATCAAAAAACTATCCTAACTTTTTAAAAAAAGATTTAGAGAAATTCACAAACATCATTTTGAAAGAAATAAAAATCTGTCTAAAACGAGGAGAAAGAGTTGAATTGAGAGGATTTGGAGTTTTTTCAACTAATATTCAAAAAGCTAGAATATCGAGAAATCCTAAAACTAATAAAAAAATTGATACACCAGAAAAAAAAACAATTCACTTCAAAATGTCAAAGGATTTGTTTAAAATTTTGAATGATGAAAAAAAATAAGATATTTATTGCTTGTGACAGCGCTAATATTCTAAAAATTAAAAGAATTATTAAAGAGACAAAAAATACAAAATTAAAAGTTGGGTATAAGTTTGGTTTAGAATTCTTAAATTCAAAATATGGAAGAAGCTT
>CENU01040304.1_pt1 | contig 10737 bp, 11 predicted proteins | sample 361331 | NCBI WGS metagenome assembly CENU01 (sample SAMEA2619766, study PRJEB7988) | marine metagenome | isolation source: saline water (ENVO:00002010), including
AACAAAAAATAATATAAAAAAAATTAGAGAGAATGGTATTTATGCCTTTGGACCTTCTCGCGGAGAAACTGCGTGTGGTGAAAATGGTATGGGTAGAATGGAAGAGCCTGCAGATATACTTGGGTATATTTTCGAGTTTTTTCAAAAAAGAACAAAACTTAAAAATAAGACTGCATTTGTTACAGCAGGGCCAACAATCGAACCAATAGATCCAGTGAGATATATTACAAATAATTCTTCAGGCAAGCAAGGCTATGCTATTGCTGCTTCATTAACACAATTTGGTGCAAAGACAACATTGATAAGTGGTCCATCAAATGAAACAATTCCGGACGGTGTTAAGTGCATCAAAATCAATACAGCCAAAGAAATGCTCGATGCTGTCCAGAGTCTATCACCTGCTGATATTGGGATATTTGCAGCTGCAGTTGCAGATTGGAAAGTAAAGAATTATTCCAATCAAAAGATAAAGAAAGATAGAAATGTTCCAAGTTTAGAATTAACTGAAAACATAAATATTATAAAAACTATTGTAAATAATCCAAATACAAAGCCACAACTTGCAATTGGATTTGCTGCAGAAACAGAAAATTTGATTGAGAATGCTAAAAAGAAGTTAGAAACAGTAAACATCGATTGGCTGCTTGCTAATAATGTATCTCAGAAAAACAAGGTTTTTAATGGTGACGATAATACTATAGTTTTTTTCAATAAATCAAATACAGAGAATTGGAAGAAAATGTCAAAGATGGATGTTGCAAATAAGTTATCTAATTTGATATCAGAATATTTTGAATGATTTATGAAAAATAAACTTAAAATTTATAAAAAATCAAATCGAGAAACTATCAATCTTCCACAATATCAGACACCAGGTTCGTCAGGTCTTGATTTGGTTGCTAATTTAGAGCAAGATACCCAGCAAATTACTATTAAACCTAATAAATGGGAAATAATCCCAACAGGCATAACAATAGAGTTACCGGATGGCTGTGAAGCCCAAATCAGACCAAGGTCAGGCTTGGCATACAAATATGGAGTAACAGTTTTAAATTCTCCTGGAACAATTGATAATGATTATAGGGGTGAAATTAAAATCATTTTGATAAATCACGGACATGAGGATTTTATTGTAAAAAATGGAGATAGAATCGCCCAAATGATTATTTCAAAATATGAGAAAGTTAAAATAGAAGAAATCGAATTTTTAACAGAAACATCAAGAAACGACGGTGGCTTTGGATCTACAGGTCTATAGGTTTTTGATTTTATATGTCAGTTACAGCTAAATTAAATGAAGAGGAACTTAAGAGATATTCAAAGCAAATTCTCATAAAGAATATAGGTGGTCCTGGTCAATTAAAATTAAAAAATACTAAAATAATAGTTATTGGAGCTGGGGGCTTAGGAGCGCCGGTTATAATGCATTTGTCAAGTGTTGGGGTCGGTTGCATAGGTATAGTCGATTTTGATAAAGTAGATGTTTCAAATTTACAAAGACAGTTTATACATAATGTAAATAGCGTAGGTTTACCTAAAGTAGATAGCGCTAAAACATTTGTGAGCCAATTAAACCCAAATATATTAGTTAATACTTATCAAATCGACGCCAAGGATAGGGGGTTTAAAGATATCATAAGTAAATATGACATGATTGTAGACTGCACAGATAATTTTAATACTAGATTTAGAGTTGCTGATTTATGTCAAGAACTTAAAAAACCCTACATATTTGGCAGTGTAAGGGCATTCGAAGGACAGATTACATCAATTTTACCATCAAACAATGAACTTAAATACCCAAAGATTAGAGACTTATTTGATGAGGAAACATTAGAAGATAATCAAGAAACATGTGCAGACCTGGGAATATTATCTATAACCACTACTCTTGTTGGAACTATTATGGGTGGTGAGGCCATCAAAATAAGCTTGGGTTTTGAAAATACATTAGTAGGGAAATTATTAGTAGTTGACATACTTAATAATAAGTTTGAGACATTTGTATATGATGGTCATTAAGAATTATATATTAAATAAAGTAATAATTATTTTCATAATCATTTTGAGTGTTATTTTTTTTGCAGCCAAGACTTTTCAAAATGCATTTAAAGAGTATGAAGAAGTTATTGTAAACTCATCAAGTGAAATCACAAAAGTAAATAATAGTGACTACAACTTCAAAAGTCTAAGGTCAACAAAGACGAATGTTAGATTAGGTCCTTCTTTAGAACATAGTATTATTTGGACATACAATAAAAGATCGATCCCGATTGAAATACTAGAGGATGTAAGTGGATGGAGTAAGATAAGAGATTTTGACGCTAATATTGGGTGGGTAAAAAATACCCTTATTTCATCAAATAGAACTGGCATTATAGCCCCTTGGGAAGTTAATAAGGAAATTGAGATTTACCACGATTTATATACTGCAAAAGACACCCAAAAAGTTAAAACAAAGTTAGAACCGGGAGTGATAGTTAAAATAATCCAATGCGATGGTATTATTTGTAATGTGAGCGTAGGTGATAGAACAGGCTGGATATCTCAAGATCTGATTTATGGTGTTTATAGAAATGAAGAAATTTATCTAACTAAATAATCGGAATCTTTCTATTTATCCGATAGGGTTATAACAAGATCTATTGATTTAATTTTTTTCCCTTCTGGGACTTCATAATTATCTAAATTAATTTTGACTGCATCAGTTGATATATCTTCTATTTCTTTTTCATTCACAACATGGTAATGATTTTTAGTATTGCGGTCGTAATATGTTTTTTGATTGTCCAGTTGTAATGTTTTTATTAGTCCATTTTGTGAAAAATGGTTAAGTGTATTATAAACTGTTGCAAGAGATATTTTTAGATTTTTAATTTTTGTTTCATCATGAAGATCTTCAGCAGTAAAATGACCGCTTTTGAAGTTAAATAGTAGACTGGCGAGAGAGACTCTTTGTTTGGTTAATTTAATGTCAGCTCTCCTAAGCATTCCCATTATACATATCTTATTCATAAGAGGCTTTGTATCTGATGTTTGGTTTTGCATTTAAAAATTAATGATATATATTAAAATTAGTTTTATCTAACTTATAATAGAATAATATTAATGTAAATTATTGAATTTTGTATGTCTAATTTTAATAAGTCCTCGTTTAATTATAATGATTTGATTGAATGTGCTGAAGGAAAATTATTTGGCCCTGGAAATGCTAAGTTACCTATGCCTCCAATGTTAATGTTTGATAAAATATCACACATAAGTCAAGAGGGTGGAATTTTTTCAAAAGGGCAGATAGTAGCTGAGATGGAAATAAAAGACGATTTATGGTTTTTTGATTGCCATTTTCAAAATGATCCTGTTATGCCAGGATGTTTAGGTCTTGATGCACTATGGCAGTTGTTGGGATTTTATCTAGGTTGGCTTGGAAGACCAGGAAAAGGAAGAGCATTAGGAGTGGGTGAAGTAAAATTTTTTGGAATGATTGACCCTTCTATTAAACACATAGAATATAAAGTTAATATTAAAAAGTTAGTTACAAGAAACCTAACTTTAGGTGTAGCCGACGGAGAACTCTATGCAGATAGTGAAAAAGTTTATTCTGCAGAGGGGCTTAAAGTTGGTCTATTTGAAAATTAAAGGGAGATAAGTTTTGCGCAGAGTTGTAGTAACGGGGATGGGGATTATCTCCAGTATAGGTAATAACGTTGACGATGTTAAGGAATCTCTTTTTGAATGCAAACCTGGTATTACAAAAGCTGTTGACTATGGAAGTTATGGATTTAAATCACAAGTATATGGTAACCCAACAATTGAATTAGAAAAATACATTGATAGAAGAAAGCTTCGTTTTTTGGCTGATGGATCCGCATGGGCATATATATCAGCCGAGCAGGCAATAGCAGATGCTGGACTCTCAGAGGGGGAAGTTTCAAATGAAAGAACAGGACTGATAGTTGGGACTGGTGGACCATCAACTAGAGCAATAGTCAAGGCTGCTGATCAAACAAGGGAACGGGGCGCAAAACATGTAGGGCCATTTGTTGTACCAAAAGCAATGTGTTCAATGGCTTCTGCAACGTTATCAACGTATTTGGGAATTAAAGGTGTTAACTATTCTATTTCATCAGCCTGTGCAACTTCAAATAATTGCATAGGAAGCTCATACGAACTAATTAAGTGGGGAAGTCAGGATGTAATGATTGCTGGTGGAGGGGAAGAGCTTGATTGGACGCTATCTGTTACATTTGATGCGATGGGTGCGATGTCATCAAATTTTAATGACGAACCGCATAGGGCTAGTCGAGCTTATGATTTAAACCGGGATGGATTTGTAATTGCTGGTGGCGCTGGTATTCTAATTTTAGAAGAATTTGAACACGCAAAAGCACGTGGAGCCAAGATATATGCAGAAATAGTTGGTTATGGTTCTACATCAGATGGTAATGATATGGTATTGCTATCTGGCGAAGGTGCAGAGAGGGCGATGAAATTAGCAACTTCAGATGTGAAAGAAAATATTGACTATATTAACCCACATGCAACATCAACGCCCCAAGGTGATATAATTGAGGCTAATGCGATTAAGAATTTCTTTGGCAAAAATGTACCTGTAATCTCTGCAACAAAATCTTTGAGCGGGCATTCATTAGGTGCAGCTGGTGCTCACGAAGCTATATTCTCTCTCATAATGATGGAGAATAATTTCATTTGCAAATCTGCTAATATTGATGAGTTAGACTCAAATTTTGAAGATATTCCAATAGCCCTTGAAAGACAGGAAAATAAAGAATTAAATTTTGTTATGTCCAATGCTTTTGGCTTTGGTGGAACAAATGCTTGTTTAGTATTTCAGAAAGTTCATTAAATGAATGACATAAAAATTAGCTCAAATTTAAATTTATCTCTCATGAAGGGAAAGAGGGGTGTTGTGATGGGTGTCGCAAATGATCATTCAATTGCATGGGGTATTGCGAGATCATTATTCGCAGCAGGTGCTGATATCGCATTTTCATATCAAACAGAAACATTAAAGAAAAGAGTTGAACCTCTTGCTGAGGAGTTGGGATCAAATTTAGTACTTCCTTGTGACGTGGAGTCTAGTGAGCAAGTGATAGATTTTTTTTATAAAATTGGTAAAAAATGGGGTCAAATCGATTTTCTTGTTCATGCTATTGCATTTTCAGATAAAAGCCAACTTAAGGGTCATTATTATCAGACAACTAAAGAAAATTTTATAAAAACAATGCTAATATCATGTTATTCACTCACAGAGATAGCAAGAGAAGCACAAAAAATTATGAATAATAAAGGATCAATTCTAACATTAACATTTGATGGTGCTAATAAAGTAATGCCAAATTATAATGTGATGGGAATTGCAAAAGCAGGATTGGAGTCCTCAGTCAGATATCTTGCCTCAGATTTTGGTGAAAGAGGTATCAGAGTAAATGCAATATCTGCAGGACCTATGAGAACATTAGCAGGTGGGGGTATTACAGATGCAAGAGCAATGTATAATTTTCAAAAAAGACATTCACCCTTAAGGAGGACCATCACACTTGATGAAATTGGTGGTGCATCGATATATCTCCTAAGCGACCTTTCTTCAGGTGTTACGGGTGAGGTGCATTATGTCGATTCTGGTTACAACATCATATCTACTCCACGTCCTGAGATGCTTCAAGATAAAACGATATACAATAGCCAGGATTAGTTTTAAATTATATTTTAATCCTTTTTCTTTTTTCTACTTCTCTTAGGTTTAACCTCATCATCAGTTGATGTCTCACCTTTTACTTCAAGACCTGTTTTTTGATCAAGCCCTTTCATTGACAATCTTGCTTTTCCTCTGTCGTCGAAGCCAATTAGTTTTACATACACTTCTTCATTTTCGTTAACAACATCTGTCACTTGTGATGTTCTTTCATTGCTTAGTTGTGAAATATGCACCAATCCATCTCTAGGACCAAAGAAATTAACAAAAGCACCAAAATCAACAATCTTAACGATTTTACCTTTATAGATTTCTCCGACTTCCGGTTCATCTACAATCATATGAATTTTTTCCTTTGCCATTTCAATTGCGTTCTTGTCAGCTGACGCAATTGTTATAACCCCAGAGTCTTCAACACTTATTTTTGCACCTGTCTGCTCAACCATTTCTTTAATAACTTTACCACCTGAACCAATTACGTCTTTTATTTTATCTACAGGTATGTTCATTGTAACAATTCTTGGAGCATTATCAGCGACATCATTTCTGGATGTTTTTATGGCTTTTTGCATTTCAGATAGAATATGTTTTCTTCCATCTTTAGCTTGATCAAGAGCTTTTTTCATGATTTCTTTTGTAATGCCAGCTATTTTTATATCCATCTGAAGAGTAGTAATTCCTTTGCTGGTACCTGCAACCTTGAAGTCCATATCACCGAGATGATCCTCATCTCCAATAATATCAGACAGCACTGCATAATCTTTTCCCTCTAGAATCAAGCCCATCGCAATACCAGCTATTGGTTCCCTTATTGGGACACCTGCATCCATTAGGGATAATGATGCGCCGCATACGCTTGCCATTGAAGAGGATCCGTTTGACTCAGTTATTTCTGATACTATTCTGATGGTGTAAGGAAATTCATCTTTACTTGGAAGTAACGGATGAATGGCTCGCCATGCAAGCTTTCCATGACCGACTTCTCTCCTACCTGTTGCGCCAATTCTTCCAACTTCGCCCACAGAATATGGAGGAAAGTTGTAATGTAATAGAAAATTTTCTTTTTTAGTGCCATCTAGCGAGTCAATGTATTGTTCATCTTCAGCTGTTCCTAGAGTTGTTACAACTAATGCTTGTGTTTCACCTCTGGTAAAAAGTGATGAACCATGTGTTTGAGCAAGAGTACCAACTTCAACTGATATTGGTCTAATATCTGCCAAACCTCTTCCATCAATTCTTTTTGAGTCTTTCAATATGAGAGTTCGGACAATATTACTCTCTATATTTTTGAAGATATCTGAAGCCGCAATATCATCAAGATCTTCGCCATACTCTTTTGATAGTTCTTCAAAAACAAAATCTTTAGTTTTTGTAACTTCTTTGTATCTTTCCTGTTTATCAATGATTTTGAATGCATCTTCTAATTTAACTTTTGCAACTTTTGTTATAAAGTTTTCCATTGCTGAATGATCTTTTAATTCAATTTCCATTGGATCTTTAGCACATTTTCTTGCAAGATTTTTGATCATTTCAATGACATCTTGCATGCCCCCATGAGCAAACATAACCGCTTCTAACATTATCTTTTCACTCAATTCTGATGCTTCAGACTCAATCATTAATATTGCATTTTTGGTTCCTGCAACAATGAGATCAAGGTTTGAGTCCTGCATTTCACTGGTAGTTGGGTTTAATATGAATTCGTTATTATTATAACCAACTTTTGCAGCACCAATAGGACCTTTAAAAGGAATGCCAGATATAGTCAAAGCAGCAGAACACGCTATCATTGCAACGATATCAGCATCATTTTCATGATCATATGTTAACACTGTAGCAATCACTTGTGTTTCATTTTTAAATTCTTTTACAAATAGCGGGCGGATAGGTCTATCTATAAGTCTGGAAATCAGGGTTTCTCTTTCTGTAGGGCGTCCTTCACGCTTGAAATATCCGCCTGGTATTTTACCAGATGCATATGATTTTTCTTGGTAATTTACTGTGAGTGGAAAAAAATCAATTCCTGACTTAGGCTTCTTTTCTGCACAAACAGTTGCAATAACGGATGTGCCTCCATATGTTACAATCACTGCTCCATCTGCCTGTCTTGCTACTTTTCCTGTCTCGATCTTGAGATTTCTACCACCCCAAGTAATTTCTTCTTTTTGTATATTAAACATTCTTTTCCAATCTATTTTTCTATCTTCTTATTCCCAAATCTTTGATTATTTCTCTATATTTTGCTTCGTTTTTTAACTTTAAATAGTCTAACTGTTTACGTCTCTGGCTTACGAGTTTCAGTAGTCCAGTTCTTGAGTGGTTATCTTTCTTATGAGTTTTAAAGTGTTCTGTTAGGTTAACAATTCGTTCGGTTAATATTGCTATTTGAACTTCAGGTGAACCAGTATCACCGTCAATTCTTGCGTATTTATCAATAAGATTTTTTTTTGTTTCTTTTGTAATCGACATCATATTCTCCTTTATTTTGTATTCAAATTTATTGCAAATTAAAAACTTTTTGTGGTTGAATTTGCCCATTAGCATATTTGCAAATAGCTACAATTTTTTCTCCACAAGTAGCATAGACTTCACCAGAAAAGGGGTATTCACTATCAATATTTCGATTGATATACATACCATTTTTTAATTTGCTGGCGTCATAATTATTGACCTTAACTGCCAGGATGTCGTCCAGCACAGTCTCAATCGGTTCAACAATCTTAATCAAATTATCTATATCATGGTTTTGTTGTATAAGTCTATCAATAGATAAAATATTTTCTAAGTTGAAGGGCCCATAATTAGTTCGTTCTATTTTTGTTACATGACAACAGCAATTAAGACTAAGACTCATATCTTTTGATATTGATCTAATATATGTACCTGTTCCACATCTGACAATAAATGAGTATTCAGTTTCGGATATTTTTTTGATTAATTCGAACTTATCGATATAGATGATTTTTGATTTTTTTGTCATGTCAGGTTTAGCTCCAGCCCTGGCCAGTGCATAAGCACGCACGCCGTTAATTTTTTTTGCAGAGTACAGAGGTGGGACCTGATTTATATAGCCAGTATAGGTAAGAAGAAATTGAGTAACATCGTTGATATTTGGTATATGATTTGAAGTCTCAATTATCTTACCCATTGAGTCATCAGTGTCAGTGGAAATACCAAATTTGATATTAAATTTATATGTCTTGTTTTTCTTATGAATATAGGGAACTGTCTTTGTTGCTTCACCTATTGCTATTGGAAGTACGCCTGTTGCCATCGGGTCAAGTGTACCAGCATGACCAATCTTATGATCTTTAAATATTTTTTTTAAATCGCGTATTATATTATTTGATGTCATACCCTCAGTTTTGAAAATATTAATCCAACCATTTATTATATTAATCTTATTTCTTGGCATATGAAATTACCAATAAAGTAATTAATTATTTGATGTTTTAGCCAACAAGCGATCAATATTGGATGCATATTCAAAAGATATATCCTCTTTATAGAGGATATAGGGTGTATATTTAAGAGATAAATTAGCTGCTATTTGTCCTCTGATATATTTAGAGTTTCTGTTAAGTGCTGTTACAATTTCTTCTGAATTATTACCTCCAAGAGGCATTACATATGCGGTTGCTTGCTTCAAATCTGGACTCAATGTGACTTGAGTGATTGTAATTGATGTGTTTATAAGACTAAGATCGTGAATACTGTCTTTATAAAAAAATTCTACGAGGGACTTTTTTAACAATTCTCCAACTTTGAGTTGTCTTTGGCTGTAAGTATTCTTTTGAACTTTGCTCTTAAGCATTTTAAAGAGATCTCTCTATTGTTTCAACCTCATAACATTCTATTATATCACCGGATTTAAGATCTTGATAGTTTTGGAAAGCAATACCACACTCTTGACTTACCTGGACTTCTTTTACTTCTTCTTGGAATCTTTTTAATGTGGAGAGTTTACCTTCATGAATTACTATATTATCACGAATTAATCTCAAATTCTCTTTATTTTTAACCACTCCATCAGTAACGACGCAACCCGCAACTTTGCCAACTTTTGATATATAAAACACCTCTTTGACTTCAGCATTTCCAATAACTTTTTCATTGATTGTTGGATCTAGAAGTCCAGATAGTGCTAATTTGATATCATCTATAATATTATAGATAATTGAATATTGCCTAATTTCAATTTCATCTTTTTGAGCTTGTTGTTTCGCATTAGCATTTGGCCTTACATTAAATGCGATCAAAAGTGCACCTGAAGCGGCAGCTAGTGTGACGTCAGTTTCTGATACAGCACCGACAGCAGTATGAACTAATCTAACAGTTACTTCATCTGAACCAAGTTCATTTAATGATGCACTAATAGCCTCAATGGAACCCTGAGTATCACCTTTAATTAAAATAGGTAATTCTTTTAGATTTTTCTCTTTTATTTGTCCCATCATATTTTCAAGAGTTAATTTGTTTACCATTCCAGAAGAGAAATTCTTTGTTTTTCTTTGTCTATATTCTGTAATTTCGCGCGCTCTGGATTCACTATTGACAACAGTAAATTTATCACCTGCCTCTGGAACACTATTTAATCCAAGGATTTCTGTTGGAACTGATGGTAGTGCTTCTGTTATTGGGTGCCCATTGTCATCTGATAAAGCTCTCACTTTTCCCCAAGTGGAACCAAGCACAACAATATCTCCAATATTTAATGTTCCCCTTTGTACTAGTACAGTTGCAATAGGACCTTTTCCTTTGTCTAATGATGACTCGATCACGACACCATCTGCGGTTCTATTCGGATTGGCCTTGAGATCAAGTATTTCTGATTGTAGTAAAATTGTTTCAAGAAGTTTATCTAAATTGATTTTTTTAGTTGCGGAAACTTCAACCTCAAGAATATCCCCACCTAAGGACTCAACAATTATTTCATGTATTAATAATTCATTTCTAACTTTATTTGGATCTGCTCCTTCAAGATCGATCTTATTTATTGCAACTATAATTGGTACATTTGC
>CENU01002692.1_pt1 | contig 10736 bp, 9 predicted proteins | sample 361331 | NCBI WGS metagenome assembly CENU01 (sample SAMEA2619766, study PRJEB7988) | marine metagenome | isolation source: saline water (ENVO:00002010), including
GTGGACCCCGAAGGGGCTCAGATTACACATCAGCAAGCATGGGAAGCTCGGAAAGTTGAACTTGAAGCGAAATGCGTTCGCATGCGCGAGATTGTGTCAGCAAACCTTGAGCGAGTTCGTTTTGGCCGTTTAGGCCGGCGATTAATTCATGACGCTGCTCGAACTGGCACTGCAATCCTTAAAGGGCCATACGTTAACCATGCGGGCTCGAAACACTGGGCGGTAAAAGGTGAAAACTGGACGCTCATGAACAAGCATGGCCATAAAGCAGATTTTTCTGTGGTTAATGTGCTTGATTTCTTACCAGACATGTCAGCAGAGACAAAAGAAGACATGGCTTATGCCAGTGTCAGGCTCTGGAACCTACCGAGACAATTACGTCAACTTCGAGGGAGCGGAAAGTACTATGAGGATGAAATTGACGCCTTATTATCGACTGCTCCGCGCAAAATTGGCGAAAGCGCGACAGAGGGAGCTACTGAGCGCCTTTCCCTCAAAGATACAGCTCTCGTGGAGAAGTTATATGATTCGCGCTACGAAGTATTCGAGACTCACGCAGAGTTCCAAGCGGGCCTACTTCGTAAAGCTGGCGTTAAGGGAATTAAAGAAAGCATTAAAGATCATGAAACGATTTTAGCGTGCGTAGTGCATTGCGAATCACGTTGCTTGAAAGCTTATCTTAATCCTCTCGATAGCGGTGAGATGCCTTTCAGCATTTGGAACTGGTCAAAAGATCCAACATGCGTGCTCGGTAAAGGTATACCGATACTCGCTGAGAACTGTCAGCTCATTTATAACGCTGTATGGCGAATGATACTGGACCATGGCGGTCTATCTGCTGTGCCAATGGTCAGCATGATGAAAGATAAGGTAAGCCCTGCGGGTAATAACAAATCGGATTACTCGCTGCAAGCTGGAAAGGTCTGGCACATCAATAGTGACATGTTTAATTTGCCAGATGGTGCAAGAGGGCGTCCTTTTGAGATTCATGAAATACCAGTAGCTCTTAATCAGTTCTTTGCCATTATGGAAAAAGCTGAAGAAGATGCTTACAAGTTAACTGGTGTGACTCGTGTCGAAAAGAATGAAATCGGTGTCGATAATGCACCAGTGACACTTGGCGCTACTCAGATCTATCAAAACAACGCCTCTGTATCGAGAAGAAGACAAGTCAGAGATTTTGATGATGAAATTACAAAAGAAACTTTGACTCGTTTATACGATTGGCTTATGCAATACGAAGATGACGATGCTTACAAAGGTCCAATGGAAATTGAACCTCGTGGCTCCTCAGTTCTTATGCAAAGAGAAGTCAATACGCAGAATCTCTTTCAGCTGTATCAGTTGACCGCTGGTGGAACTACGCCTGGCTCTAAAGCTACGGCCATGCTGCGCGAAATACAAAGCGGCATGCAATTTCCTGATGGTCGATTCGTTGAAACCATTGATGAAGAATTATCGAGAGCCCAGATGGAAGCGGAGAACCCTACAGTTCCTCCAGAGGTCCAGATTGAGCAAGATAAGTTAATGGCCCAACAAGAATCTAAAGAAGCTGAGATTGAAATGCAGCTTATGAAGATTGAAATCGAGAAAGCTGAGAAAGATGCTCGACTACAATTGGATATGATCGATTCCGAAAGAAAACATTATCGCGAGATGATTAAAATCGAAGCGATGACGGAAGCGAGCGGTAATCAAGCTTTAGTTAATGTGCAGTCTAAAGCGGATACTGTTCAACAGCAGCTACAGGTCAAACTTGCTGAGATACAAAGTAAGCGAGACATTGCTGCTGGCAAACTACTGCAAGATGAAGAGACTAATCAGAAACTTGCAGATGCTAAACAGCTAGAAGCTCAAGCGAAAGCGAAAGATGCTGACACTAAAGCATCTGAATTGAGTAATAAGATAGCTGGCACTATTGAAAGGGGCATTTAATGAATAATGCTCCTGACATTCTTCATGCACTGCGTACTAAAATATCTGAATTAGAAAAAGATATTTTATCGCCAGTAGTGAACGATGAAACTTGTCGAATCAAACGCCATCAGCATTTTGTTTTAGAGCGTGTTATTGATTTAATCGAAAACCCGCATGGCGATTCTGTTGATTTGACTTTCTAGGACGGCTTGCGCCTTCCCCAAACCACCTCTGTTGAGGCAAAACTGTTGCTCCATTGGACCAGCAGAAGGACTGTTTTAAAAATCATGACTAACCAAGTAAATGCGACAGACAATAATGACGGTGCAGTCTCAAATGTAGATGACTATGATGCTGAATGGGCAAAAGAAGATGAGGATAATTCTTCTTCGCCCTCAGATACTCAAGTCATCACTGACGCTCCACCTACTATTGTCGATGAAAAAGCTGCTGAACCTGATACCGCAAAAGGTGAAGCAGAGCCCGAAGCTCAAGAAGAAGTTTCCCCAGAAACATCCGAGGTATCCTCTGCGGAGAGCGAGACCTCCGATGATATATGGGCTAACGCTCCTCCTGAGCTAAAGGACGCCTACGAGAAGGCGCAAAATGATTTTAAAGCGATGAAAGGGCGGCATAAAAATGCAGAGCATAGAGCTGCCGCTCTCCAAAAGGAATTTGAAAAAGTAAACAACCAGCTTGGCGAGGCGACTCGAAAGAAAGGTGTTTACGAGACTGAGCACCCTGAGCTTTTTAATGAAGTGAAGGATTTGATGGAATCTCGATTACCTCAAGCTGAGTCTGCTGAGACAGCTCAAGAACCAAATGAAGAGTTACAGGTTGTATTCAAAGTACACCCTGATGCCTCTGATATTTTGAATTCAAGTGAGTGGGAGACTTACAAGTCTAACTTTACTGTCGAACAGCAAACTAAATTTGATTCTCCTAACCCCTATGAATTTATCGATCTGATGAATGAGTATAAGCAAGAACGAAAAATCGCTGAAGTGAAATCATCTTATGAGGATGAGTCTGCCAGGCGAAAAGCAGTTCTTGAAGAATCCTCACCAGCAGAGGGTAAAGCATCTAAGCCAAATCCAGAGAAAAGTAATATGTCTGTGGAAGATGCCTACGATGCCGAATGGGCGCGAGAGGATTAGTTCGTTAACCTCAACTTAAAAGGACGGTGATCTGTAATGGCTAATAATTACGGTGATATAACAGGTCAACAGGCCGCACGCTATGAAAAACAAGCGCTGCGACATGCTGAACCTATTGTTGTTTTGGGAAAAGGCGCAAAGCTGACTGTGCAACCAAAAAAAAGCACAGACAGCGTTAAATGGCGTAGGGTAGTACCTTATGCTGCTGCGTTAACAGCCCTGACCGAAGGAGTCGCCCCTAGCGGGACCGACTTCAGATATGAGGAAGTGACTGGCACTTTGCTACAATATGGTGGCTTTACTCCCCTCACTGATAAACTTGTTGATATGCACGAGGCTCCAATCCTTGATGACATTAACAAGCAAAATGCGGAACAGTGTGCTCGAACTAAAGAAGCTCTTTTGTGGGCGGTTCTTGGTGCGGCTACTAATGTTCAGTACGCAAATGCGGAGACTGCGTTGACCGCTGTTGCACAACCTCTTGATTATGGTGAGCAAGCGCTTGCGGTGAGAACTCTTTCTCGCAACAAGGCCAAGCAATTTACCCAAATCTTGAGTGGTGGTGTAAAGATCAACACAACTCCCATCGAAGCAGCTTACTTGGCATTCTGCCATACAGATGTGAAAGATAGCATTCGTGCTATGGCTGGTTTCACGCCTGTGGCGCAGTATGGTTCTATGAAGCCTGTTTCTCCACATGAATTTGGATCAGTTAACGATGTGCGCTATATCGCTTCGCCTGATCTTAGTTCTACTATTGATTCTGGTGAGTTAATCGCTACCACTGCGGGTAATATTTCCGAAGGTGGTACTCGTGCTGATGTGTATACCACTATTTATTGCGGGATGGATGCCTACGGTCAAATCGCTTTGGCTGGTAAAGGCTCATTCACTCCTGTGGTAAGAATGGTTGGTACTCCATCTAGCTCTGATCCACTAGGTCAAACAGGTTCAATGGGTTGGAAGACTTATTCTGACGAACTCATTCTGAACCAAAACTGGATAGTCGCAGTGAAGCACACTGTCACTTCCGCTATATCTTAATCGTAAATCGAGTACTGGGGGAGCGTATGCTCCCTCACTGCTTTTATAGGTGAAAAATGAATACAAAAGTTTCTCTAGATCAGACAAACATTTTTGATGCTGCTACCGACCAAATTTTAAATTTTGCTCGTGACGCTGCTGGATTGACATTCGAGTCCGGTGCTGGGCGTGATTACATCATCTCGCAGATCTTCGAAGCACTAGAGTGGGATGCCTACAAACCAGAGGACGATGCGACACATGTCGTAATAAACCTTCCGTTGACCAAAGACGAAAAACATCCGTATACCGGCGGGCTGAATGGAAATATGTTCGCTATTAAGCGTGGTGAAGATGTTGAAGTGCCTATCGGTTATTACAACACGATGGTCGAGTCTGCCAAGAATCGTTTTCGCATAGAAAACGTAGGGCAGCATGGTGAGACACAAGAAGGTGGTCCAGCATCACGAAGGATTCCGTTAGGCGCTCTTGAAATGAGAGTAGTTAAGTTTCTCAACAAAGGTGTTAAGAAAGTCCAAGCGGAAGTTAAAAAGAAAGCTAAAAAAGCAGCAATTGAAAAGGTGAAAAAAGACTTTCTTGATCAAGGTGAATAATTATGGATTATCTGGGCCTCACAAATAAGTTCTTGGTCGAAACAGGTGTGTCTGATCAGGTAGCGACAATAGTCGATGCTTTTGATGATGTGGCACAAGCAGCAAGCTGGATAAATTCTTCATGGAATGAGGTCCAGATTTCTAGAAGATGGCCTTTTCGTTTTACAGAAAAGACAATCAATGTTGTCAATGGAACGACCAGCTATACCTATAATGCCATGGGCCTTGCGGATGGTGATGTCATCGTTCCTAACAGTTTTTACAATGTGAATGGTGGTATTGATCAGATTACTTACGAAGAGCTTAGAGATAAGCGAAGGGCCGCATCAACCACGCAAGATAAAAGTCGAGTTTACTGTGTAGCGACTCAGGTAGGCGCAATCGAGACTTATCCTGATGTTGATACCACTCAGTCAGTTAGTTTTGATTATTTAAAAGGTGTACAAACTTTAGTTGCTAATAGTGATGTACCTTATGGGCTGCCCTCGGATTACCACATGATGATTGTTCATCTTGCAATCACTAAATATGGTGCTCTGCAAGGCGGTCAGGAAGGTATGAATTTGTACAACGCTCACGGTCCTCGCTACCGTAAATACTTTAACGACTTCGTTCAGTTAAATAACAACTCCTCAGTCGAGGATACAACTCCCGCGCAAGGTACTCTTTTAGCTTGAATGGCCGAGCTCCAAGCTTAATAGTGTTTAAAATCAATAGCTTACGAGCCCGCGGCGAAGCTGAGACATTAATAAATTGAGGTGACTCATGGCATCAAGGCACTTTCCTCTTCGAGGAGGCTTAAACCTGTCTGCGTCACCGCTAGAGGTTTGGCCTGGCGCAATTAGAGATAGTCGTAATTATTTTGAATCGACTAAAGGTGGTTACGAAAGAATTGGTGGATATGAACGGTACGATGGTAGAAGTTCGCCGGCAGCTGCCACTTATTATCAATTGACTTTCAACAATTGGGATACTCACGTTACGCCAATAAGTGCATCGACCACAATCACTGTCGATAGCACTTTGACTTTCTACATCATGGCGATAGACACATCGACCCCTGACACTTTGATTGCTTATGCAACGGCGTTAGTGGGAACAATTGCAGACCCTTATATTGCTTTAGATTGGGATGGTGTTTCGTTTCTAACTAAAATAATTAAGCGCGGTTCAGAGTCAGATGAGCTTGATGAAACGTATTTAGAGTCTGCTTGGACCTACTACCGGAATCAAATTACTCAAGTTGGCGGCACTTCAACTTCGTGCAGCGGCGTTCTGCAAATCAATGATACTGTTTTGGCATTTAAAAATGATGCCACAAATAATCCAAAGATATACAAAGCGACAACTACTGGATGGGATGAAGGCCGCATTGGTCGAGCAGTCGAGGCTAGTACTGTCAGTCAAGATATTGTAGTGAATGAGACTATTGACTCTGGAAATTTCACAGTCATGGCAGTCTGCAAATGGTACGACCCAACCACTAAACTGGAAGATACAACAAAAAAATGGTTAGTTGTTAAACCTGAAACAGCGTTGGATTTTCCAGCGGTAGGTAATAACACCAGTAGCGGTGGTGCTACTTTTATTGTTGATAGTGTTATTCAACCTATAAATGCTTTTGGAACTTATATTGAGTACCAAAACCATAACTTCCTTTCGCATCCTGATGATTTAACCGCTTTTATCGCAGATGGAACTAATGTTCCGATGGCTTATTCTCAGCAACATCATTGCTTGCTGCCTATAGCGCCTGATTTCAATTCTCTATCGGATACTAAGGCTACACACATTTCTGTTCATAACGAGAAATTAATGTGGTCCACAGGGTCAGGTACTTTCAACATTTCTGAGCCTGGCTTGCCTTTTAACTATGCGGGAAGCTTCGGGGCTGCAAATATTGGTGTAGGTGATTTTATCACCGCGCTGCAATCAGCCGATTCCGAAAATATGATTGTTTATACAAAAAAGGGGGCTCGGAAATTAACAGGGACAGATAATACTAACTGGGCTTTCTTCGATGCTGCTTCAAATGTTGGTTCTCAGCCACGAGGTGTACAAAAGCTCGATGACATATATGCCTTATCAAGTCGAGGTGTTGGCTCATTAATACGAACTGACACGAGCGGTGGTTATGCTGGTGGATCAGTCAGTACACATGTCCAAGAAATTGTTGCGGATCTGGGTACGAAGTTGCTGTGCAGTACAACACTGACCACTAAAGAACAAATTCGCTGGTACTTCAATGACAACACTTTTTTGATGATGACGGTTTTGCCCTCTGATCAGGGCATGACTTTTTCTTTTGGAATAGCTAACTATAAAAATAGGCCAGTTAAAAATGTGTCTACTGAGATTTGGAGTGATGGCCGAGAAAGAACATTTTTTACTTCAGATAATGGTTATGTATACGAAGCTGATGTTGGTGCAAACTTTGATGGCGGTTCCATATATTCTTATCTAGAACTGCACTCCAATCATTTAAGAACGCCAGGCCATAACAAATCTTTTAAAAAAGTATTCTTTGAAGCCGAGGGCTTAAATCAAGTCACTATTTCTCTTGAATACAAATCTAATTACGGAGCAAAAGTATTTGAAGCTCGTAATTTTCAGATTGAAGGTGGACGTTATATTTGGGATGAAGGTCTGTGGGATGAAGCTCGCTTTGACCAAGCTGGCAGAAATAGAGGAAGAGCATCTTTAAAAGGTATTGGTTTTTCTATTGGTTTCACATTAGACAATGATTCTAAATTCGTTCTTCCTTTTAAGGTTACTGGTTACACCATCGATTTCGAGGTGCTCGGAAGAGCGAGGAAATAAAGCATGGCAAATCTTTTTGATATCTTAAAAACGTATCGACCAAGGAGAGTTATTCAGTCGGAGGATTTTAACGACTTGAATGCTGCTATTAAAGCAAGCTTTCAAAAACTTGGTGATGCTCCAGCAGCGGGCGAAAAAGGTGTCTCAACACCGTTCACTGTTGGCCCTGCAACTCTGAGTAATCATGCAGTGCCAAAGTCAGTTATGGACACCGCTGAGACCGGAGTTCTTGCTAATAAAAATGCGACAGATGCGGCGGCAGCTGCGGCTCTGGCTTCGCAAAATGCAGCAGCCACGAGCGAGGCCAATTCATCAACCTCAGAGACCAACTCAGCCGCCTCTGCGGTGACTTCGGGCGCTGCTCAAGTAGCTGCTGAGACTGCAAAAACTGGAGCTGAAACAGCACAAGCAGCGGCTCTAGTAAGTGCAAATGCGGCTGCTGCTAGCGAGGCTAATAGTGCTGGGTCGGAGACTAATTCGCTTGCTAGCCAAAATGCTGCCGCTGCCTCTCAGGTAGCTGCGGCGGCTTCGGCGGCCAGCGCGGCAACAGATGCTGGAAGCATAGGAACCTCTGTCAGCGATGCTCAGAGCGCTGCTACCACAGCGGCTGGTCACCTTGATACTTTTCAAGATCAGTATTTAGGTTCAGTTTCAAGCGACCCCACTACTGATTTAGATGGCGACCCATTAACTTCGGGAACGCTTGCATTTTTAACGACTACGAACATGCTGCGTGTCCACAACGGCTCAGGCTGGCAGGATGCTGGCAGCGCCGTCAATGGCACCTCGGCCCGCGATACATTCTTAGCGACTAGTGGGCAGACTACTTTTGCCACATCAAGCAGCTTCGATGTTGGCTATGTGGACGTATGGCTTAATGGCATTAAGTTGCTCAGAGGAACAGATTTTTCAGATAGCAGCGGGAGTTCCATAGTATTAACCGCGCCCGCTGCTCTTAACGATGTAGTCGATATAGTGGCATATGGAACCTTTACACTTTTAAATCAAGTAAAAAACCCTGATGGTGGTTTCGCAAATTCAACTTATACCACCGCACAAAGTATAGATGGAGGAAGCGCAAGTGGCTGACATTATTCAGATTAGACGAGACACAGCAGCGAACTGGACGAGCGCAAATGTGGTATTAGCTCAAGGTGAGCTAGGGGTAGAAACGGATACCCAGAAATTAAAGTGTGGAGACGGAACTACCGCTTGGTCATCATTGGGCTATCTAGTTGATACAGGTGGTTATGCAGCCTATTCAGATGCGACTGCAAATTTTACTGGTGACTTGGAAAAAGGGGGTAGCACAGTACCGGCTCTTGGCGATACTACAGTCAATTTCACTGGACAGCTTCAGCAAAGTGGTGTGCCAGTGGCTGCTGATGCAAACCTTAACAGTTTTTTAAGTGCGGTTGACCTGCCCACGGCTGATGGCTCTGCCGATCAGGTTTTGACCACAACTGGATCGGGAACACTACAATTTGCTGATGCTTCCGGTGGTGGTAGTGGCACATATTCGCCAACAGCAGGGACAGAGGTTTTTGCTGAACATTTCCATGAAACCTTTTCAACTTTTGGATGGGGGGCGGTTAAGTCTGCTGGTGGCATTACTTATATAAGCTCTTTTCGAGGTAGGGACGCAAACACAACTAACAAAGCCAAGTCTAATCGTTTTATCATTTATTTTCCTTACACAGAAATACCAAGTGCTAGAAACGCTGGTAACTATATGGATGGTTATGCCTCTACAAGCTTTTCAGTTACACCATCCACGAGAACAATAACGTGGAACAGTGGTGGTAATTCGTATGATAGATTCCAATATCATACTGGCTATAGTGGTGATGCTGCCTCTACCCAACAATATTTCACAATTGACGGTTCTGGTCAGTCGGCTTTGAACGGCAATATTGTTTGGAGTGGTTATTCTAGTCATCAATTTACTGTTGCTACGTTTTCTTGGAATGATAATGGCCTTATTCAAAATGTTAATACCTCAATCGGCTCTGGTAATGGACTGCACCATAGCAATGGAGATAGAAGAGTTCTGCCGGTTGATAATTCCGCTGGTGGTTATGTCCCTGTCGTAGGTTATAACCAGAGTAATTCCAAAGCCAGTTACAAGCTTATTTCGTTTCAAGCAAGCACAACTGCTCCCACTATTGGCAGCATGCAAATGTGTGCGAACACTACATCAAGCACCATTGAATCCTGCAATATGGTTAATCAGCCAGGCATTTATCCCTCTAGCACCTATAATTATCCACTTCAAATGTGGTTTTACAATGTGAGTGGTTCTTATTCATGTCAGGCTGTGGATTATTCGGGCAATGTTAGTGGCGAAATTAGCAGTGGTTTTGATCGGACACAGTATTCAGGAAGGGTTGCTTTTCTGTTAATGGAAGGCTCTACACCTGTCGTGATGATGTATGACACTTATTGGCAAGCATCACGATGGACAGCTTTCAACTCAGCGCCAACATTTTTTCCAAATACTGGTAGAAGGTGGAGACCTAAACAGTCTATGAGTTATGGCGGCAGGGGTGGTTTTATTGCTACTGGAGTCGAGAATGAGTTCATGTGCTTTGATGCAGAAACTCCTTTTCAAGAATCGTATTATGCAGGTTCAGTTAGTCTCAAAAAATTTAAAATAAATCCAACCAATGGCGAATTTACAGACGTTTATTATTGTCCAATCTCTACTCAAATACAGGGTTGGTGGAGTAAAGCAAATCAAAATTGGAGATACCAGCTACACGGTTTATGGGGCGATGACGGAAATTCGTCAACTATTACGCATTTATTAGTAATTAGAATAGATTCCAATTATGTGAGGTATACACACGCAGCACAAGTGATTGATATTCCGACTGCAAGCGATTGGATCGCCTACCCTACTAACTAACGGAGCTAACGGAGCTTAAAAATGGCTAACACCTTGAATGAATTTAGAAGCGAAAGAGATGCAGCTTTGCAAGCCTCGGACTGTCTTTATCTGCCTGATTTACAGGAACAATTAAATTTAGATGATGCGAGCCTTTCAACGCTAGACATCTATCGGCAACAACTCAGAGATGCGACTGAAGGGGTGACAGACGATAACGCTGCTGATGCTGCATTACCTAAACCAGTCGATCCATCAATAGCTGCTTTTTTAAAAATTGAACTTCCGTAGGGGGTTACATGACAACTTTTGTAATTA
>CENU01197490.1_pt1 | contig 10732 bp, 10 predicted proteins | sample 361331 | NCBI WGS metagenome assembly CENU01 (sample SAMEA2619766, study PRJEB7988) | marine metagenome | isolation source: saline water (ENVO:00002010), including
GGGGGCCAAGGGTAAGTCGCGCAGTTTCGAGGAGTCGCCTGAATCGATTCGGAATCTGGTATGAGGAATCACCACCACAGAAACCACCAGATCCGTGCTTCAAGGCGACTTCTTCCTTTTACGTCTTAACATCGATGTTGTTGATGATAGTAGTTTGTTTCCAAGCCTTGTTCTTGTTGCGTCTATTTTACCTCTTATACTTTTTTTCTTTTCGGCTGACATTTTTTCACCGGGATCAGTGTATTCTTCAGCAATGGTAGGTTCATCTAAAAAGAATTCCACAAATGGTAACGCTACCTTTACAAGCTCTGGGATGGGCAGCTTGTTAAATCCATCATTATATGGACCATCTTCATCTTTGAGAGAGCTGTGGAGCGCTTTCAGAATGTCCTTTACAGGTTCCACAGTGTGCGAACCTAAAAACACTGCACCCAGGACGTCATCGACTAATGATTTAGCATGGTCCAGCGCTATTCTTCTCACCTTTTCCAAAAATCTGTTTCCAGCGGGTTCAAACAACAAATCAAGGATCATTAGAATGAGTTTTACTAAGCCTATCAAATCCGCGCCTTGTGCATGGTATTTGTTCACGATAGACATTGCCCACATACACCTTTTGTTATAGTCGATCTCACACTCCTTGTTCTTGAACAAACCACCGTTGCATAACTTCAGAGGCCAAAACTCCGCACCCTGTTCTACAGATATTTGTTCCACTTTTAGTCCTTTGACGGTGTAGGCTACTACGTACGCCCAGTAGAGGGGGGTTGTGGTAACGTATGAGTCGTCTCCAGTTTTCTCAAAGGGCTTCGTGACTGAGTTTACATACAATGAGTTGTCACTGGGATGCTTATGCTTATTGACTAACTCATTCATACACTCGGGAAGTACGACTTCATCATACCCCGGTAAATATGCGGCTTTTAGAGCTTTATAGTGTTCGGGTGTAGTTGGAAACCGTCCTGGTCGGAAAGGAGACAACCGTTTTCTCAAGATGTCGGAAAGGACGTTGAATCCCATGGCCCGCAGACTCGCGAGATGTACATCCACTTTGTCACCTTCGGTGAGTTTGGATGGATCGGGTGGGATAGCAACGTCTTCTATCTGTGACTGTTTCATGCGTCCTACAATATTACACGTATCCCCTTCTACCACCGATTCTCCAAACCAAAACTTTATAAAGTTGTTAAATGGACCCAAGCCACCTCCAACGGGTTCATAGATATACGTCGTAGTCATACCATTTTTACCCTTTGTAATCGTTTCGACGTAGTGATTCCTCTCCACGTTCACTTTGAAGGACTTCAACTCCTGGAGGGTGAACTCTTGTTTCTGCGTGAGCGATTTTTCGAGCGCTTCATTGTTGAGCGGCTTACCCAAGTTTGGTCTTATGCTGGCTGGCCCATAATAGTCAGCGCCCGACTTGATATAGTGATCGTATGTCAAATCTTCGATTCCGAACTTATTCCACTCCTCCTGCGTGAACATTGTGAACTCAACGTCGCTCTGCATTGACTGTGTCAATAATACGTTAATCAGCTCAGTGCCGCCAGGTCGTTTCTGGCCTAGTCTTTTCCATCGTAACCCCAGTGTTGCGCCGGTCTTGCGCCAGTTCAATCCTAATGGATCTCCAATGATTTTTACAATCCTACACGCCGTTTGTGAGGCTAAGGAGGGAGCAGACCCTGAAGTAATTGTATAGTCTTTTTCATTCACATGAACTTTATAACCCCCCTTTGATACAACTTTGTTGGTCAAAACTAAAAACGACGCTTTCAGCTTTGGAAGTTCTGCATCTTTCCTTCTGAGAATCTCCAGTAGAGGTGCGATTCGTCCTACATGGTCAATGTCGTCAAGAATCCCTTTCCAGAAGGCATCTATCAAATACGGCAAATTTTTCGCGTGTAGAACTTGATTAATCAGTGTTATTTCGGGTTTCGTTATCAATTTAGCCTTTCTCAACACGCTTTCTAACATCTCTATAAAGCGATCGAATTCGGTGTCATTCTCTCTGGTAGCGCTCCTATATATATTTGCAAGTATGTCCCTCATACACAGTTGATTAATGTTAGGACAACATTTTAATTGATTACTTTTCACGGAGCTTCTTTAGGTCGGCGTGAAAATTGTGTATCGCCTGGTCCATATTACTCATGGATACGTTTGAAAAGTGCTTGGTGCAAAGGAAACTCCAGTCTTCCATGGAGACACCCATACGCAGAACGTTTGCCTTCGCATTCTCAAGGTCCCACGTCCTCTGATTCTTGTTGTGCCCCATGTTTCGGTGCCGGTGGGGTCGGTCATACACCCACATAAACTGATTTGGTCAACACCCGTCACACACATCGGTTTCAAACACTTTTGCGAGTTGCCTCCAATCTCCCTTGAAGCAACACTTTCCACATAAGGTATATGGCACTTCCAACAAAAGTGCTGCTCTCCCGAATGTGGCAGCCGTATTTATTATATAGTTGTTACCACCTTTGAGCACAACGAGGTCAGGAAACGACTGTTCAAGCCCTTCCAAAACTTCCAAATGTTTAATCCCCGTGCTCGGGGTCAGACACACAAGCCCAGTAGCACCGTTGAACACACCAGGCCGAGGTCTATAGGAGTGTATATCGAACACCACTTCGTGGTCCAATAGCAACTCGTGTAGTTTTTGTGCAAACGGAAAATTGCACGGTTCCCTATTCAAATCGCATGTTCTTCGATCTTCAGAACCACCAAGAAGTGTACAAGGAAAACCACAATTTCCTAGCGTTTTCCATAACTCGGTTGCACTTTCTATAGCACCTGGATCGTTTTTCTCCTCACAATCGTCACTTCCCAATACATGTGGACATGTGATCAAAATGCGTCGCTTTCTCGCACCCGCGTAAAAAAAGGAATCTCTCATTGTTACATGTAACAATCAAATTTTTTCAAGAACTTTAACACTTGTCTCCCTCACATATCTTTTGGATCTTGGGTCGTATGGGAAGAGGCTGCTTTGCTGCATTGGTAGATGCGACTGCCAGGGCGGCACAAAAAACGTAGCAATCTAAAATGTCATTTGAGACCAAACCGCACATCAGTTCGACAAGACCAAACCCCCAGTCGAGACCAAACGCTAGAGACCAAGCAATCCATCCATTCATGTTCCAGTACAAGCACGAGGACTACGAGGCCCTTAAGGTTCACCAGCCATCATACGATGCATGCATGCACCACATAGAGACAGGAACTTCGACGGTGTATGACGTGGAGGGGGTCAAGTTCTACATCCGTGTTGAGCCCGCTCCTCGTAAGGCTGTTTCCACCCTTCTTCAGCCCTACAAGTGCAATGCCTGCAAGGAGCGTGCAAAGAAGTTCATCACGCTCCATGGCCCAGATGGGCCTGTGTTTTTGGAGTCTATTCCAGAGAGTGTGATCAAGTGCGAGCCAGTGCTGGTGGGTTTGCGCGATTTGGCCAAGAAGTTGAGGGCCAACGACGACACTCCCCCCGAGCTCGTTCTTGTGGAGAATGGGACGTTTCCTCCTGTAAACGAGGGTGTCAATGCAGAGGGAGTTCCTTGGAAGCACCCTACCATCACTCCAAACTCGGTGACAGATCCAGAGGTCGCCCGCAAGTTCTCTCCGCTGTGGAAGGAGTACGGGAATACCATGGACGATCGACTTGCAAAGATCATAGATCCAGATCCGCGTCACGCCCGTTCTATCACCATTGTGTTGGAGGCTGCCCGAAAGAGCGATCATCCAGAGCACTGGGAGCGTACAATTCAGTGGATTATCGGAATCAATTCGTTTGTCGCAAACATCGCATCCGAGTCCTCGTTTGGCAACATGACAGCTTATGACAAGATGCGCATGCGAGTCTACGCGCTGATGACCGGAAGCTTTCACGAGGGTACGCATTACGACTTTCACAAGTCGGAGAACATAATTGACTTCATTCAGAAGGGCCTTGGTATGGAGGCAGTTGTTGGCATGATGAACGGGCGCCGTGACGAGCGAACTTACCAGATCTCTCAGGTTGCACGCGCCATGGAGAAGGCAGGTGTAACCGACGAGCGAACCGTTTCACTTTCATGGAACACACATGACGACCTGGACATTCACATGAAGACCCCGGATGGTGCATGCATCTGGTACGGCAATGCCAAGAAGTACATATCTGGTTGTCGCCTCAATTTCGACGCAAATGCGAGCGGCTGCACCAGCAAGACTACCGAGCCTGTTGAGAACATTAGTGTCATAGAGCCACAGAAGGGATATTACACCATTTACGTCAACAATTATGAAACAACCGGTTGTGACGTCCCATTCCAGATCACGATCAAGGTTTCTGGAGAGAAGGATCGTGTTTGGGATGGTGTGTGGAAGGCCAGTATGGGTTCCAATTCTGGCAACGACAAGCGTCGCATGATCTGCGTGTGTTACGTCGAGTTTGTCAACTCCAAGCCAGAGCCCATCGCCATGTCAGACAAGGAGGCTTCTCGAGCACGAGCCACAAACGATCTGTGGGAGAAGAACATCGGAGATGTGACGTGCCGTTTTGCCACATTCTCCGATGCTGCCGCCGCCGGTTGGACGTTGGTACCACTCACGAAGGACAACTCCCCTTCTGATCCATATATGGCTTTGGCAAACAAGGAGAAGTCGTATCTTTGCGACAAGTTGGATATTCCAACGACCCTGACCGATCTGGTATCTCATGTTCAGTCAACCAAGAAGTCGCTCTTTGTTCGCGTTTACGACGTTTCTCCTGCATACTTTGTGACTCACCACAGTTCCAACGCGACATTCGGAGATGCGACCTTTACGCGATGCGTTCCTTGCCACTATCGCGACCAGGGGTACGTGCCAATGGAGCCCACAAAGCGTGGCAACGCTCGTCTGAACGGCGAGTGGTTCAACGGCCTCAGTGAGACCTCGTTTGCTCGAGTGAATGCAGTACTTCACAAGGAGGGACATCCAAGTTTCATCTCTCTCGAGGGGATTCGCGTCCCGAACGGTTCTCCCCATTTTCCTCTCGGCGGTGGCTTCTACCCCACCTTGCTGAAGCCCAAGTTCCATGAGCTGAAGTCCCGTTGGACTGCAAAGAATACACTTTGCACTCCCCCACAGACCCTCTTCCGTGGCGTTGCCGGTGGCTTCGTGTTTGGAGAGCACACCTTCTACCTCGGGGATCAGAAGAAGGAGGTTCGCATCTCATCTGTTTAATACGCACTTTGTTGTGATACGTGACACAAGGTGTACAATCAGGGCGAGAGTCAAAGTGAGGGTCAATGTGATGACAGCTCGTTCTCCGCTCGAAAAAAACGGGTATGGCCGGGTCAAAAGAAACAATGGGGAATATATAGCAAAATAGGTAAGAAGCGGGACAAAAGAAGTCTGCGTGTATGCTCTTTTTACGAACGCCGCGTGAAAGAAAAGATCGAGTGGTATGAACGCGTGGACAATGACGTCGTCTAATACGTGTGGGCGTGTGGCATCTGTATAAAATGGGTCTTCAAGCACAAGTGTTATTGTCCAATAAGATAGAAACATGACTAGATTCAATGTGGAAATAGATGACATGACACTCAGATTCTGTACGATTCCTAAACGTACAGATGTAGCGAGTGCAATAGAAAACATTGTAAACCTTGTTATCGGCATGGACGTGCCTCCAAACATTCTTCCCAGATAGCCCACGTACACACCAACAGCCAATGCATCCCACGACTCCTTAGCACTCATGGTTTATTGAGAGCATCGTAACAAAAAATGTAGCGCGTCCAACACATTCTAGGTCAAATGTACTATAGGGTGTTGATGAAAAGATTTCTTTCTGTTTATTCGGTCGGATCTGTACCATCGAGTACATCATTGATTTTTTTTTCTCCAGATAGTACAGAAAACTTTCAATGAGAGACGAAACCTTTCTCATGTCAAACATTTTTCGTGGTACCGATGAAGAATTGTTCTACCAATTCTTTGGTAAGGTTCCACGCGAAGGAGGAGGAGAATGGAAAATAGTGGAAAAACCAACAACGGAAGACTTTGTTCTACTTTACAATGAGATGAATAGGAACGAAACGACCACTTGTAAGACCTTTGACGCATTGGTTGGCACAATGAGCATTTTAATGGACTGGGGCATATCTCCGAAGATGACACAAAAATCCTTTCCAGGAACGACGAATCAAAATGTCTTTAAAATAGAGGCCGAACAAATAGAGGCCAAACTCCCAGATAAATATCACAAATTGGCTGGGGCTGAGGATGTATTCTTTGACATACGTTGGTCATACCTGAGCTTCATTGCCGGGAACCTCCCGTCACCCAATGTTTCTTTTACGAAGGAGCTGCTCATGAAAAACCTTTTCAATAAATCAGGAACGACTGTGTCGAAGGTACCTGATTCAATCGTCCAAGCGATGAACTACCATAACACACGACAATCATCAGGAATCAAACGAGTCACTGTCATCTGGACTGACCCCAAGCAAGATCCGGACGACGTCGAAATGTTGAAGGTGAAAGCGAACGAGTTGGCGCTCGGAACCATCGACTTCATTTACGTTTTCGCGGTCGGTACACAGACGGGTCACCGAGCCCGAGCCGTGGCCGAGTTTCTTGGGTCGTCGAACCGAGACAAATTCCGCGTCGTTTGGGTGGAACGAACACATGTTTTAGGACCTAACGGCGAAAGCTCAACACGCTTTGCTTGGAGTACGGATTACAAATACCAACCTAACTTGTACCCTATGGTATCTGGTCACGAGGTGGCTGACGTTCAAAAGTATTTACTTCACGAAAAAACGGGACCTGCTGATTTCGACCAGGACGATTACTTTCGTGAGAAAGTACCGACGTATCTTGAGGTGAAAGCATTCATGGATTCTTCCCAAGATGTGCCGTTTAAAAAGGCCGGCCTTGCTGTTGAGATCCAACCAGACGACACTAGAAGAATGAGTTCTGACTATCCGGTTGGACCCTTATTCATGGGCAAACTAGACCAGTATACAGAAGAATGGAGAAACTTTGGTAAAACAGTGACAAGTGTAGCAGCAACAAACAATCGTAGTCCACTCGGAGTTCCACTTCATATGGGACGAGTGATGTACGATGACTTTTACAAGAGCATGCAAAAGTTTGTGCTTGAGGAGGAGACATCATCTAAAATTGAAGTGCAGTTCTTAGCCGTAGGACCATTGTACGGTGTGCCAGAGTTTCTGGCAGCATTTCATGAACAAAAGGGAGTGGGTGAAGAAAAACTACATTTACCGCTTTCTACCACAAGATACAACGTACACATCATGGGCACTGTTCCTGAATATAATAAAGACGGCGATTTAGACGACTCAACGGCTGGAGGAAACCTACTCTTTGATAGACCGGCTACGAAACGACTAATCGCATTAGAACAGAAACTAAAAGAGAAGAGTCCGTTTGTCTATTACTTTTATGGCTCTCCCCAAATGTCCGAATTCAATGTAAAGAATGTTTACTTTCCGTTTCTATTCAATCCCGACAAGAAATGGAGCTTTGACCGCCCCCTTATAGGAAACCAAGCTGACTTTAGCTTCTATCCTGACAAACTCTGGGGATCATTGCATCTGACAACAAAAATCAAAGAAGAACAAAAGGCTAAAATGCTGTTTACAATCTTACAACGTTCGGCTTCTTTGGCGGCAGGTTTGGTTCCTGAGGTGGCAGCAAACAACAAGGGAGACATGAATGCCAGAGAGTGGGTCTTTACCATCTCTAAGATCTCTAATGATTCCGCCGAACCACTGATAGATGCGATTGAGCGTATCACGAGATCCAACCCTCGTCTAAAGGAACACAGGCCCTATGCCAAAATTGTCCAACAAAATTCTACCGAAGACGCGATTCAAACACAATCACCTGGTAGCAACCCTAACATCTATCTCGCAGACTATCTTGAGAGCACTCAAGGACCAGGACGCGCCAAACTCGGACAAATCCTGTCACATGCGGTGGAAGAACCTTTGAAAGAGTTTTGTCGACTGTTCTCGGACACACAGACTGGGATAAAAGCAAAGCTAAATGCAAACACTAGTCTTGAGCAAGTCCTCATGCTTGACACAGTACAACAAGGCGCACGTGAAGCTTGGTTGTCTTCATCTTCCGTTTCCGTTAGCAATCAAAAGATCACGAGCCTCTCTTGTTGTCATCTGGCAACGTCAGTCGCATATGCGCCTGACATCAGGCGTCAGCCAACGCCTTTTCCCCACTACTGTGACACATTTGCCCATCTTGTTGTCACAGGAAAACTGCCAAACCTCGAAAGGTTGGATCTTACCTCACTACGTATCGACCTTCCAGGGATGGAAAAACTAGCATTCGCCTTTGCCAGTGGGTCGCTGCCGCAGCTCCGAGAACTGTACCTCATTGGAAACCAGATCGGCAACGGCGGAATGCAAGCTTTTGCTTCCGCCGTTGCCAGTGGGTCACTGCCAAACTTGACCAAACTCAACATCAGCTTCAACCAGATCAGCGACGGCGGAATGCAAGCTTTTGCTTCCGCTGTCGCCAGTGGGTCACTGCCAAAGCTCGAAGCATTCTATTTCGATGGAAAGCACCCAGGACTGCAGGCAGCATGCAAGGCTCGTGGGATTTACCTTGGTCAGATGACGTTGTGGGTATAGTGTGTTAAATAAGATTGCCGATGGCGAGGAAATCGAAAATCGTGATATTGTGATCCGGCCCTCAGAACCACTACCACTAGCGGCGTTCGGTGGGAAGAAAAGAAAAGGAGTTGTCATAAAAAAAGGAATGTGTTTCAAGCGCGTTCTGCATGCACTGCGTTCAAAGCGCCTTGAAAGGCAAAAGATGGCAATCGGCAAACCGTACAATATCCGGTCCCATTCATCCGGTATTGTTTGTAATACCAACGAACCCCCTCCCCCCAAATAGTTCACATTTTGATTCATTTTCCTAGTTTCCTCAACAAAATGCGGTTGGCGATTTCCCAGTAGGGCTTAACGGAGGACGCCGTTCCGGGTCATCTTCCTCGGAATCGGAATACGCTTTGCGTGTCGGACTTGTGGAAGGACGTCTTTTAGGCTCCTTCTTGTTTTTGGTGTTTCGGTAGTAGATGGGCTTCCGAATTTCTTCGCCTTCCTCGATCCTCTGCGCGTATTCAAAAAGAATGAACGCCACGATAAGCGCCATAACAAGGTAGAACATGAACGGAAAAGTCGGTGGTAGAGACCAAACTCGCGGGCCTGGTTTACCAGCCCCGGGAAGAAACCGAAGAAGGATGTCGAGAGACCAAACTCAATTCTGAGACCAAACTGAACCTTAGTCACCACACGTGTCCATTTATGTCGACTTGCCCCTTCAACACGCACATGCTCTGCTCAACCGAAGAGATGCTGCTTGCCTTCGACCGGTATGAAATGCACAAGTTCACGCAGGAGTTCTACAACGAGGTCGGAGTTACTGCCTCGTACGTTCCATCCACTGATTATGAAAAGAATGCATTTCGTGAATGCGTTCTTAGGCACTTGCGCACCACCAACGACGTGCGTGCAAAGATAGTTCGCAAGACTCTCTCGGACAAGAAGTATCGTGACGCTCTACGTAATGTGGAGTGGTGAATTTTTTTGCATCTCTAATGGTGTCCGTAAATTAAAAAAATTTGCATAATATAAAACGGATGCCGGCACGTCGCTCGAGATCTCATGGAGTACGTCCGAGAAAGTCAAGATCCCGTCGATCTCGTCGATCCCGTCGATTCCGTCGACATAGCAGAAATTACCGTACGAGGCGGTATCGCGGGAGTGAATTCAGTGGCTCACTGACTGATATGGACGTCATGAAACACTTGGAGGAGGGAGGAACTCTTTCAGACTTCCATATGGACGATTTGAAAGTGTACCTCAACGACAAGCGCATGCAGGGACGCCTTGACGATCTTGCACTTTACAAACATCACTTCAGCGATATAGATTGGGAAGATGTGATAAAAGATATAGCCCTTCTACGAGCGTTGTATGATGAGGGTCTTGTTCCACCCCCTCAGAGAGCAGGAGATTCGGCATCACCACCACCAGTTCCGGCATATCTTGCGCAATTACCTGATTAAAAAATTCGGTACAAAATCCGGAATAGGTAATCGTCTGATTACTGATCGCTTTTTTTTTACCTTCTACTCCGGCGACTGCTCCTCCTCCGTCTTCTCTCCCCTCCTTCTCCTCCACCATCGTTTTCTTCAATAGGAATGCCTATGGAAGCATCATCATCATCTACCTCATCGATAGCAACTGCCATCGGAGGAGAGTCCTGTCTGCTACTCGATGCAGAACCGTGTCCGCTACTCGATGCGGAACCTTGTCTGCTACTCGATGGCTTGTGTGACACGTATTGCGCAGGCCTTTGGTTACCCCATGCTGGTATAGGATGTACGGTCGAAACCGTTGCACCTTCGTCACCTTTAGTGGATACACGCTTCCCACTACGAGGAGAAGATTGGCTAACAGTAGCCGCAGCAGCCGCAGCAGCCGCATGATGCCCACCACCGACGACGTACGCACCGCCTTTGCCTCCATTCCCTCCTCTTCCTCCGGCAGCCAGTGCAATCCCACCACCTCGTCCGGGTCCATAACCCACCACCCCACCTCCCCAATGTCGGTGTCCTCTGCCACCTGCAGGTGGAGGTGGTGCTGGAGCTGCAGGTAGAGCTGCAGGAGGTGGAGGTGGTACTCCACCACCTCCACCACCTCCACCACCTCCA
>CENU01169850.1_pt1 | contig 10731 bp, 8 predicted proteins | sample 361331 | NCBI WGS metagenome assembly CENU01 (sample SAMEA2619766, study PRJEB7988) | marine metagenome | isolation source: saline water (ENVO:00002010), including
TAAGGAATAATGTTACAAGGTTCACGGCACCTGGCAACAGAACGCCCTTTGTTATATAATAGGTCATAACAAAAGGAGTCGAAATGAGCGGATGGGAAATATTAATTGTTGTTGCGATTATCTACGCTGTAGTTAATTAAGTAATATGTCTGGGGTTAGGGGCACCTAGCAACAGAACGCCCCCTTAAATTATGTTTTTGTATAAAATAAAAATTTTCTTTTTAAGAATGCTTGGCTATGAAAAACCTCTTAGGGTCGCATTATTGAGATATTTGACTATAAAATATAAAAAGTTTAGGCCTCACTACGAAACTATTTTATTAGAAAGCGTACTTGAAGCAAAAAAACTTGGATACGAAGAAGTTTCAGTTTTAGAACTTGGTGTGGCAGGTGGAAATGGCATAATTGCTTTAGAAAATTATAAAAAAAAAATAGAAAAATTATTAAACATCAAAATAAAAATTTATGGTTTCGATTATGGAGACGGCTTACCGATTACAAAAAATAAGTTTGATTTACCTTTTTTTTGGTCAAGTGGAGAATTCAAAATAGATAGAGAAAAATTATATAATAAGATTGATAGTAAAATATTTTTTGGGGATATAAAAGATACCTTTAAGGAGTTTGTTAAGAGCAAACCTCCAACAATTTCAGCAATATTTTTTGATTTAGATTATTATTCTTCAACAAAAAATTTCCTTAATCAACTATCTGAATTTAAAGAGGTGTTATCTCCGAGAGTATATTGTTATTTTGATGATATATTTAATGTAAATCATTATTTTAATGAGCATAATGGAGAGTTATTAGCAATCAAAGAATTCAATAATGAAAGTAAAGATATTAAAATTGGTAAATCTCCAACAGACTCCTCTGATTTTAAGTTTCCAATTGGAGCTGAAAAATTATTTATGTTACATAATTTTTCTCATAAAGATTATTTAAAAAATATATCATTTTCAAAAACTAATTTATCTTTGGACGATAAAGACGTTGGAAAGATTTTTAGTTTTGATTAATTATAAAAAAAAATTTTCTATTTTAATTATTTTAATTTATTTAAGCTCTTGTGCAAATCCAACCATTATAAATGTCATTGGTCCTAATGATAATAATCTTTCATGCAAAGAATTAAGCGATGAAATAGCTTTGGCAAATAAATATGCGGATGAAGCTAAGGAAGCAAAAAAAATGGATAAACCACATAATATTGGAGCTATATTGTTTTTTATACCTGGTTATGGAGTAACAATGAAAAATATAGATGAAGCAATTAAAGCAGCTGGAGATAGAGCAAAACATCTTAACAAAATTAAAGAGAGAAAAAATTGTTAAACTAAGTCGCATTGCTCTTATAAAATTATAGCTTATATCTTGAACATGGAACTAATTTATATAATTGTAGCATTAATTTTAGTATATTATTTTTTAAGACCTGCGTCTAAAGAAGAGCTTAAAAGATTCAAGGATAATAACAATTGGTCTAATATGGGTTTTTAAAAAATATATTTGTCACCTAAGTAAATTAACAGTCCTAAAGCCACTCCGGTTACAATCCAAAACAAATTATCTTTCATTTATATATTTTTCTAAATTAGGTTTAAAATATTTTGGACCCTTCATTACTTTACCGGACTCATTATAAATAGGTTTCCCATCTTCACCTAATTTACTCATATTTGAATTTTGAACTTCCTCGAAGCATTTGTCCAAATTTATACCAAAAGCATGCCCTGCCCCATAAGTCACATAAAGTATATCGGTAAGTGCATCTGCAATTTCTTTAATATCTTTATCTTTAATAGCAACTTTAAATTCCTCAAGCTCTTCAGCAATTAAATCGTATCTAAGTTTTATAATTTTTTCATCGGGAAATTTAGCTTCATTTTTAACCTCTTGACCAAATGTTCTCATGAATTTTCCCACTTTTTCAAAATTACTCATATTTCCGCCTTTATATTTTTTTAATTTAAATATAAATATAATATATCAGTGAATCATAAATGAAGTATAGAAACGAATTTGATAGTATAGGAAAAATTAAAGTACCTGGTGATAAGTATTGGGGAGCTTCTACAGAAAGATCTAACAAATACTTTAACATTGGTGATTTTTTAGTCAGACCAATAGTTATACATTCGATAGCGATAATCAAAAAAGCTGCTTCTATTGTAAATAAAAATAATGGTGATTTAGACTCAAAAATTTCAAAATATATAGTCAAAGCTGCAGATGAAGTAATACAAGGTAAGTTGGACGCTCATTTTCCTCTGAAAGTTTGGCAAACAGGTTCAGGTACTCAAACAAATATGAATGTAAATGAGGTAATTTCCAACAGAGCTATAGAGATGCTGGGAGGAAAACTAGGAACAAAAAACCCTATTCATCCAAATGACCACGTAAATAAATCACAATCAACAAATGATGTTTTTCCATCAGCAATGCATATTTCTATAGCGATCAAAACGACACAAAAACTATTACCTTCCTTAAAAATATTAGAAAAAGAACTTTTTAAAAAAGTTAAAGAATTCAAAAAAATTGTAAAAGTTGGAAGAACACATTTGCAAGATGCTACACCAATTACTTTAGGACAAGAATTTTCCGGATATCATTCTCAACTTAAGAAGTGCATTAATAGAATAGAGAATGCTTTAGAAGAAATTTATTTTCTCGCCCAAGGTGGTACAGCAGTTGGTACAGGTTTAAATACTAAAAAAAAATTTGATATTAAAATTATTAGAGAAATATCTAAAATAACAAAATTACCCTTTAAACCAGCTAAAAATAAATTTGCAGCTTTAGCAGCTCATGACGCTATCGTAAATTTTTCTGGAACAATGAACACTACTGCTGTTTGCTTAATGAAAATTGCTAACGATATAAGATTTCTTGGTTCCGGCCCTCGAGCAGGATATGGTGAATTAATATTACCATCTAATGAGCCGGGTTCTTCGATAATGCCTGGAAAAGTTAATCCAACTCAATCAGAGGCGGTAACAATGGTTTGTGTAAAAGTTATAGGTAACCATAACGGTATAACGATAGCAGGTTCTCACGGCCATTTTGAATTAAATGTTTTCAAACCGTTGATAATTCATAACATTCTTCAATCTATTGAAATAATGGCGGACTCATCCAAAACTTTTGCGCTTTATTGTATTAGAGGAATTAAAGCAGATACAAAAAGGATAAAAAATCTCCTGGATAATTCTTTAATGATAGTAACAGCATTAACTCCTAAAATTGGTTACGATAACGCTGCTAGTATCGCTAAAGCAGCGCATAAGAATGGCACAACATTAAAAGAAGAAGTTTTAAAGACTAAGCTTATTTCAGAAAGAGAATATGAAAAGATTATGGACCCGATCAAAATGACTGGACCTAAATAAACTCAATTAAATCTTTTAACAATAAATAAATATCTTTTTCATTCAAATCATTATCAAAATTAAGAGAAGTATTTTTATCCAAATATTTTTTCAATTTAATTAACTCTTGTTTTTTAATGTTTTTTTTATTTATAATAATTTTTTCAAAATAATATTTTTGAGCATCTAAGTTTATATTACCCTTAATAAATGCTTTGATTTTTTCCAATTTTTTATTTTTATCAATATTAATAGTTTTAAAGAATTTATTAATATTGTCTGTTTCTATCAATAATTCGTAATTTAAATCTTTATATAAGGGGTATCGTTTCAAATAAAAGTTCATTTGTATATCTAAATTAGAAAATTGAATAGTAGAGTTTTTTAAAATAATGTCTCCATTATTAAATTCTATATAAATCTTATTGCTTTTTGTTTGTGTTTTTCCAATTATCTTTTTTTTTAAATAATTAATAGATACTTCTCCATTTAATTTTTTACTAGATATTTCTTCAAGAATTGAATTAAATAGCTTTTTAAATTTTACATTTTTTAGATTTATTTTTTTGATGTCAGCAAAGATTTGAAAAGAAAAAAAAGGTTTAAAATTGAATATTCCATCAAAACTAGTGTATATATCTTTATTTTTGAAAACCGAATTTTTAATTTCTAAATTTTGATCATAATTAAAATTTATTATTAAGTTATCATCTAAAAGCTTAGATTTAATTATGCCCGAAAGTTTAGGTAATTTTTTATTTTTTTCTAGAAAAACTTTTGACTCGATACCTAGTTTTTTAAGTTCAAAAAACAAGAAATTTGTATTTTGTTGAGGTGTATAATAACCATTTATATCATTTCCAAAAAAGTTACCTCTAAACTTAATCTTTTTAATTAATATTTTATCAGAAATATAAAAGTTTTTAAAATTAGTAAAAACTTGCAATTCTTTAACCTTGATGTCGGGAAATTGTTTGCCAATTGAAATATGGGAGTCTTTAAATTCTAGATTTGGTTGAGGAATAATTTTATATTTAATTTTATTTGAATTTTTAATGATGAAACCATATTGATTCTTTAGAATTTCATTTAAATCATCTATTTTATCAACATAGTTAAATAATTTAGGGGCTGTAAGAACTAGAAATATTGAAAAAATGAAAATTAATATTAGATATCTTAGATAATATATAAAGTTAAAAATTTTTTTTATAAGTTTTTTTTTATTCGTATTATTAATAATCATCTTTTTTATTATTTGAAGTAGTGTATAAAAGTTATTTTACAGTCATGCCATCTGAAAATAAATTATTAGATAACTTAAATATCGAACAAAAAAAAGCGGTATTAGATACAGAGGGACCAAACTTAATTGTAGCTGGGGCTGGATCTGGTAAGACAAGAGTGTTAACTACTAAGTTGGCATATATTATTAGCGAAAAACGAGCTTGGCCAAATCAAATCTTATGTGTAACCTTTACAAATAAAGCTGCAAAAGAAATGCAAAATAGAGTCCTTGGATTTATTAAGGGTGAAAGCAGTGCTGTCCCTTGGTTAGGAACTTTTCACTCTATTAGTGTAAAATTTTTACGACGACATGCTGAGGCTATTGGTTTCAAAAGTAATTTTACAATACTTGATACTGATGATCAAAAAAAATTGATCAAAAAAATCTGTGAAGCGGAAAATATTGATGCAAAAAAAATTTCACCTCAGTTTATAATTGCCTTTATCGATAATTGGAAAAATAAGGGTTTAATGTATGAAGATATCAAAATAAGAAAAAATAACTTGTTAGAGACTCAAATTTTAAAAGTGTATTCAATTTATCAAAAAAAAACGCAAGACTTAAATGCGATGGATTTCGGTGATTTAATTTTGTTTACAGTAAAATTATTTGAAAATAATAACGATATTGCTGATATATATCGCAAAAATTTCAAATATATTTTAGTAGATGAGTATCAAGATACTAATTTTATTCAAAACAAGTGGTTAAAACTATTGGTGAATTCAAATCAAAATATTTGTTGTGTTGGGGATGATGATCAATCAATTTATAGTTGGAGAGGTGCTGAAATTAAAAATTTTTTAACTTTTGATAAGATTTATCCAAATTGTAAAGTTTACAAGTTAGAACAAAACTATCGATCAACAAAAAACATTTTAGAAACTGCGTCAAGTCTTATCTCGAATAATACTAGCAGAGTAGGTAAGAAACTTTGGTCTTCAGGAGTCGATGGGGAGACCGTTAAACTCAATTGTTATAGCAACGGAAAAGATGAGGCAGCAGGAGTAAGTGACATTATTGAAAAAAAAATCAAGGAAAAATATTCATTAAACAATGTAAGCATACTTGTTAGAGCAATTTATCAAACAAGAGAATTTGAGGAAAGATTTCTTAAAATTGGATTGGGCTATAGAGTGTTGGGGGGTATTAGATTTTATGAAAGAGCTGAAATAAAAGACGCAATTAGTTATTTGAGAATTGTAAGTCAAAAGGTTGATGATTTGGCATTAGAGAGAGTAATTGGATCACCAAAAAAAGGTGTAGGAGATGCAACGCTCAAAAAAATATACGATTTTGCGACAAGTAATAAATTATGTTTAGAAGACGCAATAATCAATTTGATAGAATTAAACCAATTTAAACCAAAAATAAAAAAAACATTTTCAATTTTGATTAAAATGATTGAGAAGTGGCGTAAAGAGGCAAAAGTAATAAAACATTATGATTTATTGAAAATAATATTAGATGAGTCGGGATATTCTTCAATGATTAAAAATAAAAAAGATTTAGAAAATGAAAATAGGCTGGAAAATTTAAAAGAGTTGATTAGAGCAATGCAAGATTATGATAACTTACAAAATTTTTTAGAACACGTATCTTTAGCAACTTCTGCTGATCAAAAATGGGAGGGTGAAAAAGTTAATCTTATGACTATGCATGCAGCTAAAGGATTAGAATTTGATGTTGTTTTCCTACCAGGTTGGGAAGAAGGTTTATTTCCACATCAAAAGTCTTTGCAAGAAAAAGGTGATTTCGCCTTAGAGGAAGAAAGAAGATTAGCTTACGTTGGTATCACAAGAGCCAAAAAAGAAGCCTTTTTATCCTTCGCTATGAGAAGAGCTTATCAAGGAGATTGGATGGATGCGATCCCTTCAAGATTCATTAATGAACTTCCAGATGATAATATTGAAAAAAATGAAATTTTAGAAGATGAGTCAAAAGATGATTTTGATTTTAATCAAGATAACTCCATTGAATTAGGGGAAGAGTATAGAAGTCCTGGATGGGATAGGCTTAAAAAAAGATTAGTTAAATGGAAAAAATAAATAAACTTAAGAGTAAATTCAAAGAATATAATGTAGATGGGTATTTAATTCCAAAAAATGATGAATTTTTCAATGAATATGTACCTCATCATAAAGACGATTTACAATATATTTCTAACTTCTCTGGATCTTATGGTTTGGCTTTAATTTTAAAAAAAAATAATTTTCTTTTTGTTGATGGTAGATATACTGTTCAAGCAAACTTGCAAAGTGGTAAAAATTTCAAAATTTTAACACTACCTTTAATTAGAAATCAAATAAGCGCTAGCTTTAAAAATAAAGTAATTGGATTTGATCCAAGATTATTTAATGAAGAATTTATACAACTATTTTCAAAAAAATTAGGTATTAGGTGTATTTCTTTAAATAACAATTTAATCAAATTAATAAAAGAAAAGAAAATTATTCCAAAAAAAAGAAATTACTTTTATGTTTTAGATAAATCTGTGACTGGTAAAAGTTGTCAAGAAAAATTAAAAAATTTAAAAACATACATAAAAAAAAATAGTTTAGATATTATGCTCATAACTTCTTCAGAGAATGTTGCTTGGCTTTTAAATATAAGAGGAAGAGACTCAAATTTCTCTCCAATCCCTAACTGTTTTTTATTAGTTGATAAACAGATGAATGTTTTTTTATTTTGTGACTTAAAAAAAATAGATATTAAATTTAGAAAAAAATTAAATTTCATTACAGTCTTAAAAACTAACGAATTAGATAACTTTTTATATAGAATCAACAATAAAAATTTTTTAATAGATAAATCAACTTGTTCTATTTTTTATAAGAATATTATAAAAAAAAATAATAATATTTTAAGAGATACTGATCCCATTTACTTTTACAAATCACAAAAAAATAAAGTAGAAATAAATAATACAAAAAAAATTCATGAATTTGATGGAGCATCTCTGACTAAATTTCTTTTTTGGATACAAAATAATTATAAAAAAAAAAAAATTACAGAATTAACAGCCCAAAAAAAACTTTTGAGTTTCAAAAAAAAATACAAACAATTTAAATTCCTTAGCTTTCCTACTATTTCTAGCACTGGGCCTAATGGAGCAATTGTACATTATAATGCTACAAAAAAAACAAATATGGTTCTAAAAGTTGGAAATATTTATTTGGTAGATTCAGGAGGTCAATATCAATTTGGAACAACTGACGTAACTAGAACAATTTCTTTAGATACAAAGAGTAAAAAAATCAAAGAAGTTTTCACTAAAGTCTTACAAGGACATCTTAATTTATCTAATTATAAAATAACAAAAAATACAACAGGATCTGTTTTAGATAAAATTGCAAGAAAAAAGTTAAAAAAAATTAACTTAGATTATGCCCATGGAACAGGTCATGGTGTAGGTTATTTTTTAAATGTTCATGAGGGGCCTCATTCAATTTCAAAATTTAATAAAATTAAACTGAAATCAGGAATGATAGTTTCAAATGAGCCAGGTTACTACGAAAAAGGGAAATATGGTATACGTATTGAAAATCTAATTTATATTACAAAAAATAATAAAGTAATGAAATTTAATAATCTTACTTATGCTCCGATAGATAAAAATCTAATAATAAAAGAGTTATTAAACAAACAAGAAAAAATTTGGCTTAATAACTATCATAGGTTAGTTTATAAGAAGCTTAAAAAATATATGAATAAAAGAGAGTTAGTCCTATTAAAAAAATCTTGTTCAAATATTTAATAGTTTATACCAATCGCTTTCATTATAAATTTTTATTTTTAGCTCTTTAGCCTTATCAATTTTTTTTTTTGTTGGTTTAGTGTCTCCAACAACTAAGATATTTAGTTTTTTAGATATTGAGCCTAATACTTTGCCACCTAAATTTTCTGTTAGAGTTTTTGCTTCAGATCTACTAATTTTTTTAAAACTGCCAGTAAACATAATATTTGTATTACTTAATTTTCCTTTTTTATTTATTTCTTTAAAATTTTGTATATTTAGTTTTGTTATTAAATTTTTGACAATCTCGATATTTTTATCAATACTAAAGAAGTTTTTTAATGATAAAATTTGTGTTTCACCGATGCCATCTAAATTTTTTAAATTTTCAAGTATTTCATCTCTATGTGTTTCCTTAAATAAATTTGAAAACTTATCTATAGATTTAAAAAAACCACCTAAAATTTTTGCATTTTCTTGGCCAATATGTCTTATACCGATAGAAAATATAAATCTGTTCAATGAAATATTTTTAGCTTGTTCAATTGCAATTTTAAGATTTTTTACTGAAAGGTCGCCCCATCCTTCAAGTTTTTTAATTCTCTCGAAATTAAGTTCAAATATATCTGATGGATTTTTAATCAATCTTAATTTGCAAAACTGATCAATAACTTTTTTTCCTAAACCATCAATATTAAATGCTTCCTTTGAAACTATATGTTTTAATTTTTCTATTGCTATAAAAGAACAATCATAGCCTTTGGTGCACCTTCTTACTGCATCTTCTTTGTTGGTAGAAGAATTAAATTCTTTATATATTTTATCTCCACATAAACATCTATTAGGGAAGATATATTTTTTTGATTTTTTTTTTCTTTTATTTAGATCAACAGAAACAACCTGAGGAATCACATCTCCAGCTCGTTGTATGATAATTGTATCGCCTACTCTAATATCTTTTCTGACAATTTCGTCCTCGTTATGTAAAGTTGCATTTGACACTACTACTCCCCCAACTGTGACTGGTTCTATTTTAGCCACTGGCGTAATTGCACCTGTTCTACCAACTTGGATTATTATATCTTTAATTGTTGATATAGCTTTTTCAGAGGAAAACTTATATGCCGTTGCCCATCTGGGTGAGTTTGAAGTATTTCCAAGTCTTTTTTGTAAATTTAAATCATCAATTTTATAAACTATGCCATCTATGTCATAATCAAGAGAGGATCTCATAGATTCAATGCCTTTATGATATTTTTCAATTTCTTCTAAACCGTTCACTAAAGTATTTAAAGGATTTACTTTAAAACCCCATTCTTTTAATTTTAAAATGAATTTAGATTGAGTTTCATAGGTCATTGGACTAATAACGCCAAAACCGTAAGCAAAAAATTTTAAAGGTATTTTTTGTGTTTCTTTAGAGTCTTTTTGCCTTAAAGATCCACCTGCTGCATTTCTCGGATTAGCAAAATTTTTCTTTATTTTTTTAAAATCTTTTTTTCCTATATAAACTTCACCTCTTATCTCTAAGATTTTGGGAAGATTAACATCGGATATCCTTTTTGGTATATCTTTAATAGTTTTTAAATTTTCTAAAATATCTTCTCCCGTTATACCGTCTCCTCTGGATAGCCCTCTTATTAATATTCCATCTTCATACGTTAAAGAGGCAGATATTCCATCTATTTTTAACTCAGATGAAAAATTGAAATCTTTTTTTTTAATATTTAAATAGTTTGAAACTTTGCTTATGAAATCCTTCATCCCCTCAGCATTAAAAGTATTAGAAAGAGAAAGCATTTGCTTCGAATGTTTTATTTTCTTAAATCTTTTTGTTACTGGTGCACCTACTTGGTCTTGAATAGATTTTTTTTCTTTTAAAAAAGGAAAATCTTTTTCAAATTTGATAATTTCCTTTTTAATTTGATCATATTGATAGTCAGTTATAAGAGGTGAGTCTAAGTTAAAATAATGATGATTATATTTAATTATTAACTTTTTTTGTTTGTTATATTTCCTGAGAATATCTTGTCTTTTCATTTTTTAAGAATATTTTCTATTATTCCTTTAACTAAACCCTGTTCTTTTTTTTTGGATTTTTTTTCTAATATTTTTTGTTCATTTCGATAGTCTTTGTTTAAAAGCGCGTAAGAATTATCATACCATTTACTAGTATTATAATTATAACCCAAAATTTTAGCTGTTTTTTCGGCTTCATTTATTAAACCTAAATTATAATATATTTCTACCAGTCTATGGAGGGCTTCTTCTATAAATATAGTTTCCTCATAATCGTTTACTACAACTTTTAACCTATTAATTGCTGGTATCCATTT
>CENU01087712.1_pt1 | contig 10730 bp, 8 predicted proteins | sample 361331 | NCBI WGS metagenome assembly CENU01 (sample SAMEA2619766, study PRJEB7988) | marine metagenome | isolation source: saline water (ENVO:00002010), including
TGGCCCATGGCCTGCAGCCGCGGCGCCAGGTGGCGGAACTGACCAGGGAAGTTCTGGTGAATGAAAAGAACCGACCCAGCCACCGGCGATGAAGCGCTGCCTGGGTTCTAGGCGGACTGCAGCGGCGTGCAAGGGGTCGTTGCCACCAAGAAATCACCTTGGCTTTGACGTACGGTCGCAGCCACGACAGACACCGTTGCCGTGAGCCGATCAGCACCCACGCTCAGTGCCCAGTGGCTGAGCCATCCCCAGCGCGACCTGCTCTCGGGCCTGGTGGTGGCCTTCGCGATGATCCCAGAAGCGATCGCCTTCTCCGGCATCGCCGGCGTGGATCCCCAGGTGGGACTATTTGGGGCCTTCTGCCTTTCGCTCACCATCGCTCTGGTGGGGGGTCGCATGGCGATGATCACCTCAGCCACCGGCTCCACCGCGCTGCTGATGACAGGCCTGGTGGCCACCGGCAACGCCCGCGGAGAAGGGCTGGGCCTGACCTATCTGCTGGTGGCAGGCATCGTCACCGGTGTGCTGCAGATCCTCTGGGGCTACCTGCGCTTGGCGTATCAGATGCGCTTTGTGCCCCAGGGGGTGTTGAGCGGTTTCGTCAATGCCCTGGCCCTGTTGATCCTGCAGGCCCAGTTCCCCCAGCTCGGCATCAACCTGCACTTCGGGGAGACCGATGTGGCGGGCCACAGCCATGACCTGCTGCCCCATGGCGCCCAGCTGCCCATCGTCTGGGTCCTGGTTCTGCTCGGGCTGCTGATCATTTATGGCCTGCCCCGCCTCACCAAGGTGGTGCCCTCCCAACTGGTGGCCATCGTGGTGCTGACGGCCATCAGCATGGCCTTCAGCTTTGACATCCCCACCGTGCAGAGCCTGGGCGAATTGCCCGCGGGTCTGCCGGTGTTTCAGATCCCCTTTGGGGCACTGGCTGATGGCCGCGTGCCCTTCAGCCTGGAAACCCTGGGCATCGTGCTGCCCACCGCCCTGGCCATCTCACTGGTGGGGCTGATGGAAACCTTCCTGACCCAGGACATCCTCGACGACAAGACCGACAGCAACTCCAACAAGAACGTGGAGGCACGCGGTCAGGGCATCGCCAACATCGTCTCCTCCTTCTTCGGTGGCATGGCGGGCTGCGCCCTGGTGGGCCAGTCGGTGATGAACATCGACAACGGCGGCCGCACGCGCCTTTCCACCTTCTCCTCCGGCGTCAGTCTGCTGGCGATGATCCTGCTGGCTCGCCCCTGGCTGGAGCAGATCCCGATGGCGGCCCTGGTGGCTGTGATGATCAGCATTGCCATCAGCACCGCCGATATCAACGGGCTGCGCAGCATTGCCCGCATCCCCAAGAGCGACACCTCGGTGATGCTGATGACCTTCGCGGTGACCATGCTCACCACCCCCCACAACCTGGCCCTGGGGGTGCTGGCCGGGGTGGCCCTGGCCGGGATCCTGTTCAGCCGCAAGGTGGCCAAGGTGATCCGGGTGGACGTGGAGGACATCGATCCTGATTCACGCCGTTATGTGGTCACCGGCCAGCTGTTCTTTGTCAGCAAGATTTATTTCATGCAGGGCTTTGATGTGCACGAGCACCCAGCCAATATCACCATCGACATGAGCAGCGCCCACGTCTGGGATCAAAGCGGTGTGGGGGCACTCAACCAGCTGATCCGCAAGCTGCGGCAAGGGGGATCAAGCGTTCAGGTGGAAGGCCTGAACCAAGAGAGCCTGGACCTGTTCGAGCGCATCGGACAGGAGCAGCCGGTCCACTGAAGCCGGCGGCGCCACAAAAACACTGCAGACTGGTGTCCCTTTCCCATCTGCCCCGCGTCGTGACCCACCGCCTGACCACGCTGGCCATCGCCGCGGCCGGCCTGCTGGCCTTCAGCCCTGCCATCAGCTCAGCCAAGCCAGCCAGCGATCCCCTGGCTGAGCCGCTGACCAAGGCGGATCTCAAGCCCACTTACATGGCCATCGTGGAATGCGCCCGCCGCAATGAGGAGGCTGGTTGCAGCGCGGCCCGCAACCTGGCGGACCGCCTGCTGGACCGCCCTTATGTCACCTCAATCTGCAAAGACACCGCCTTTGCGGTGACCCTCCAAGCCAAGACCGCCCCAAGCAACAGCTTTGATCGCAAAGAGCTGCTGGTCACCAAGGCAGATGACATCCTGCTGCTCTGCCGCGGCAAAGAGGACGCCAAGCCGGTGAGCAACACGCTCGGCGATGGCATCAAAAAGCGCTGACGACTTGACTCAGGGCGTGGCTGCCAACTTGAGAAAGCGCTTGGAGACCACATCCATATCGGAGAGGGGCACCACACCGCCGACGATGAAATCCTCAGCCATGGTGCAGAGCGTGCTGCGCCGGCCGTCGGCATCACAGCTGTCGGACACCGAGACCATGGCATTCATCAACTTCCCCTGCAGGCAGGTTTCAGAGCCTGTGCGACCAAGAACCGCTTCTGCCGCCTGACGGCCTTCATTGAGGGCTTCAGGCCAGGTGGGCCCTGGCACCGCCAGGGCAGTGCCTGCGGGGAGTGCCAGCCCGGTCAGGATTGCAAGCAGAAAGCGGCCACCCATCGTTTGTGCTTGAGGAATGCCGACAAGCTAGAGGGAAAATCGCTATAGGTTGAGGCGCGCTTCCGGTAACCGGTGTCGATTTCCACTCCCAGCGCTGAGCTCTCGGTGCAGCAGATCACCCTGGCCCAGCCGTTCCAGGATCAGAAACCCGGCACCTCGGGACTGCGCAAGAGCAGCAAGCAGTTCGAGCAACCTCACTATCTCGAGAGCTTCGTGGAAGCGGTGTTACGCACCCTTCCTGGTGTGGAGGGAGGAACGCTGATCGTCGGCGGTGACGGGCGCTACGGCAACCGCCGAGCCATTGACGTCATCGCCCGGATGGCAGCTGCCCATGGCCTGGGCCGGTTGGTGGTGACCACTGGCGGCATTCTCTCCACCCCGGCGGCCTCCCATCTGATTCGCCAGCAGCAGGCGATCGGCGGCATCATCCTCTCAGCCAGCCACAACCCCGGGGGCCCAAACGGCGATTTTGGCGTCAAGGTCAACGGCGCCAACGGCGGTCCTGCCCCGGCCAGCTTCACCGATGCGGTCTTTGCCTGCACCCAGCAACTGGACGGCTACCGCATCGCCGACAGTCTCAACCTGAACCTCGATGCTGCTGGCAGCACCCACTTGGGGGCCATGGCCATTGACGTCATCGATGGCGTGCACGACTACCTGCAGCTGATGCAGGAGCTGTTCGACTTCGATCTGATCAGCACCCTGCTCAAAGGGTCCTGGCCCATGGCGTTCGATGCCATGCATGCGGTCACCGGTCCTTATGCCAGTGCACTGTTTGAGCAGCTGCTGGGGGCACCAGCGGGCACCGTGCGCAACGGCATGCCGCTTGAGGACTTCGGTGGGGGCCACCCCGACCCCAACTTGACCTACGCCAAGGATCTGGCCTCGCTGCTGCTGGGCAGCGATGACTACCGCTTTGGGGCCGCCTGCGACGGCGACGGTGACCGCAACATGATCCTGGGTCAGCGCTGCTTCGTGAACCCCAGCGACAGCCTCGCCGTGCTGACCGCCAACGCCACGCTGATCAAGGGGTATGCCTCTGGGTTGGCGGGCGTTGCGCGCTCGATGCCCACCAGCGCTGCTGTCGATGTCGTCGCCAAGGAGCTGGGCATTGACTGCTTTGAGACGCCCACCGGCTGGAAGTTCTTTGGCAACCTGCTCGATGCCGGCCGCATCACTCTCTGCGGCGAGGAGAGCTTCGGCACCGGCAGCAATCACATCCGCGAGAAGGATGGCCTCTGGGCGGTGCTGTTCTGGCTTTCGATCCTGGCCAAGCGGCAATGCTCGGTGGCCGAAGTGATGCAACAGCACTGGAGTCGTTTCGGCCGCCATTACTACTCGCGCCACGACTATGAAGGCGTGGAAACCGGCAAGGCCCATGCCCTCTACAACGGCCTGCGGGAGCGTCTCTCCAGCCTCAGCGGTGAAGCCTTCGCCGACGGGCGCATCGCCAAAGCCGATGACTTTGCCTACAGCGATCCGGTGGACGGCTCATTGACGGAAAAGCAGGGCCTGAGGTTGCTGCTGGAGGACGGCAGCCGGGTGATCCTGCGCCTCTCAGGCACCGGCACCAAGGGCGCCACCCTGCGGGTCTATCTCGAGCGTTATGTCGCCGCCGGTGGTGATCTGCAGCAAGACCCCCAGCAAGCCCTCGGCTCCATGATTGCCGCGGCCGATGCCCTGGCCGGCATCCGCGCCACCACCGGCATGGATCGCCCCACCGTGATCACCTGATCGATCAGGCGTTGAAACGATGAGGCCCAGCCGCCCAGGCCCCCTGCTCCCCTGGAGTCGCCGTCAGCTGCAGCAGGTGGTGCTGGCGGCTGACACCCCGGGGGGGAAGCTTTACAACCTGGTGATCTTCGGGGCGATCCTGCTCAGCGTGGTGGCGCTGCTGCTGGAACCCGAACCCCGTCTGTTCAGCGCTGGTGTCCAGGCCACTGGACCACTGGCGGGGTTGGAGCGCTTCTGCCTCGGCATCTTCGTGGTGGATTACGCCCTGCACCTCAGCCTCAGTCCCAAGCCCTGGGCCTATGCCCGCAGCTTCTACGGCCTGATCGACCTGCTGGCCGTCCTCTTCTTTTTCGTGCCGCGGATCAACAGCGGCCTGCTGCTGTGGGTGTTCAAGTTCGGCCGCATCCTGCGGGTGTTCAAACTGCTGCGGCTGATTGATGAGGCCGACCGGCTGGTCAACAGCCTCAAGGCCAGTGCCCGCCGCATCGCGGTGTTCATCTTCTTTGTGCTGATCCTGCAGGTGGTGCTGGGCTACCTGATGGTGCTGGTGGAGAGCTCCAATCCCAACAGCCAGTTCGAGAGCGTCGGCCACGGGGTCTACTGGGCCGTGGTGACGATGACCACCGTGGGCTACGGCGACTACGTGCCCCAGACCCTGCTGGGACGGCTGCTGGCAGTGGTGGTGATGCTGCTGGGCTTTGGGATCATCGCCATCCCGACCGGGATCATCAGCTACGAAGCCGTGCGCCAGGGCCAGGGGGATCAACGCCGCTGCAAGCGCTGCCATCAGGTGGGCCATCGCCGCGATGCCAGCTACTGCGACCGCTGCGGTGCCGTGCTGCCAGAGGCCAGCGCCAGCAGCTGCTGACGCGGGATCCACAACGCCTCATTCGATCGGGGGTGCATCGAGGGGGCGACGGGTGCGGGCCACCTTGGCCAACTGGCGCATGGTTTCGCCAAAACTGCCGCAGAACCCGGCCCCCACGGTGACGACCAAGAGCCGCTCGGGATGGATGGGCTTGAGAGCTGAGCCCGGCGCGCGCGCCGCCCGGTGACCCAGGAGCACCAGCAGCACCGCGAAAAAGCTGAAAAGCACCCCGGCAAGGAGGATGCGGCGCCGATCCACGCGGCCCTGGGGACGGGGCCGATAACCCGGGGGATGGGGCAGGGGCATCAGCCTTCAGGCAAGGGCTGGGCTGACGCGTGGCTGGCAGGGAACCAGTTGGCCTCCAGCTTCTTCATCAGCACATAAAAGGACGGCACCACAAACAGGCTCATCACCGTGGCCACCAACAGCCCTCCAAAGATCACCGAGCCAATCGAGCGCTGACTCATGGCCCCGGCACCGCTGGCCACCACCAGGGGGAAGAAACCGGAGAGGGCAGCGGAGGCGGTCATCAGGATCGGCCGCAGGCGGGACTCCGCTGCCCCCTTGGCCGCCTCGATGGCGCTCATGCCGGCTTCCATGCGCTGGTTGGCCAGATCAACGATGAGGATGCCGTTCTTAGCCGCCAGACCGATCAAGGTGACCAGGCCCACCTGGGCATAGACGTTGTTGACCTGTCCGCAGATCACCAGAAAGAGCAAGGCGCCCAGCACCGCCAGCGGCACGGTCATCAGGATCACCAGAGGATCGATGTAGCTGCCGTACTGGGCGGAAAGCACCAGGTAAACCACGACGATGCCGAGGGCAAAGACCAGGGCGGCCAAAGAGCCGGCGGCCACCTCCGAGCGGCTGAGGGCGGACCAGGCCATACCGATGTTGCTGAAGTCCATCTGCTTGAAGGTCTTCTGCAGGGTGTCGATGGCCTGACCACTGCTCTTGCCCACCGCGTTGACCCCTTGAATCAGCACCGTGCGGTAGAGGTCGTAGTGGCTGACGATTGGCGGAGCACTGTCGAGCTTGATGGCCACCAGATTGGAGACCGGGATTTGAGCACCGGTGGTGGAGGTCACATAGAGGTTGCCGAGGCTCTGGATCACATCGCGCTGGCTGCCTTCTGCCTGCACATACACCTGGCGGTACTGACCATTTTCATAGGTCTGGTTGACAAAACTGCCGCCGTAGATCGCCTCCAGACCGGCCATCGCCGTGGCGAAATCGACATTGAGCGCTGCCATGCGATCACGGTCGGGCTCCAATCGCCAGACGGGGGCATCACTGATGAACTGCGAGTAGAGGTTGAAGTAATCGCCGGAGGCTTTGGCCTTGGCGATCAGCTCATCGGCCAGCTGCCTGAGTTCGGTGAAGCTATAGCCACCGTTGCTGAGGTCATTGAACTGAAAGGACAGGCCGCCTTGGGCGCTGAAGCCCGGCACCGCTGCTGGCTGCTGGGCCAGTACCAGGCCACCTTTGATGCTCTGAAATTCCTTGTTGAGGGTGTTGATGATCGCACCGGCCGACTGGCTTTTTTTGGTGCGCTCATCAATGGGCTTGAGCCCGAAGAAGAACAGCCCCTGGTTGAGCGCACCACCGTTGAAACCAGCGCCACCGATGAATTCACCACTGACCACTTCAGGCTGCTTGGCGAGGATGGCGCGGGCCTGATCGGCCACCTGCATCGTGGCCGCCAGTGAGGCCTGCGGTGGCAACTGGATGATGCCCAGGCCATAGCCCTGATCTTCCGTGGGCACAAACCCCGTGGGAATCGCCAGAAACGCCATGCCGGTGAGGACCACGCCGCCGAGCAGCCCTGCCACCAGGGCCCTGCGAAAGCGAATTGCCTGCTCCAGGAGCAGGGCATAGGCGCTGGCCAGACGCTCAAAGGCGCGGTTGAACCAGGCGAAGATCCGCTTGAGGTTGGCGCCAGCAACAGCGCCGAGGGCACCAAACAGCAGCGACCAGAGCAGACCACCGAACAGAACGCCATAGACCCCGCCAAAGACCGCACCGATCCACAGCCAACGTCGCCCGCCGACGGCCGTCTTGCCGCCTCCAAGCAGCAGGGCCGATTGCAGCGGCTTGCCGCTGATGGCATTGAAGGTGCTGACGATGATTGAGAAGACGATCGTCAGCGCGAACTGCCGGTAGATGACTCCTGTCGCCCCTGGGAAGAAGGTGACGGGCACGAAGACGGCCATCAGCACCAAGGCCGTTGCCAGGATCGCGCCGGTGAGCTCCTTCATGGCATTGGACGCCGCCGCGAAGGGTGGATCACCGGCTTCGATACGCGCGGAGACCGCCTCGACAACGACGATGGCGTCATCGACCACCAGGCCGGTGGCCAGGATGATGCCCAGCAAGGTGAGCTCGTTGATGGAGAACCCAAAGGCTTTGACGAACACCAAGGCCCCCAGCAGGGCGATTGGCAGGGCCAGGGCCGGCACCATCGTCGCCTTCCAGTCCTGCAGGAACAAAAAGATGATCAACAGCACCAGCACCACCGCATCACGCAGGGCATCAATGGCGCCATAGATCGAGGCGTTGATGAAATCGGTCTGATCAAACACCTTCTCGAGCTTGACGCCAGGGGGCAGCGTTTTGCGGAAGTCTTCGAGCACGGCATCAACGGCCTTGGCGGTGGTGATGGCGTTGCTGCCTGGCAACTGAATGACGCCAAAGCCAATGCAGGGGTGCCCGGTGATGCCGTTGATGCCCGCTTGGTAGAAGTTCTGGAATGCGTACTCCGCGCGGCCGACATCACCAAGGCGGATGAGGCCTCCGTCGGGACCCATGGCTGTGCGTGCGCCCGTGCTGCCGCGGCTGAGGATCAGGTTTTCGAAGGCCTCCACCGTCTCGAGGTTGCCGTTCACCAGGATCGGCATCGAGGTATCGGTTCCCTTGGGCGCCGGTGGTCCGCCGATGCTGCCCCCGACGACGATCTGGTTCTGCGATTGCAACGCGTCAATCACATCGAGCACGGTGAGGTTGAAGCGCGTTAGCTTCTCGGGATCGACCCAGAGGCGATAGGCGGGGTTGCTGGCACCAAAGACGTTCACCTGGCCCACCCCCTCAGCGCGGCCCAGGGGATAGGCGAGATTCAGCTGGTAGAGACCATTGAGGTAATTGGCATCGAACTGACCCTCGCTTGAGGTGAGGTTGTAGACGAGCAGGTAACTGCTGGCGGTCTGCTGCACCGTCACACCTTGAGCATTGACCTGATCAGGCAGCTGAGCAGAGGCGGTCTGCACCCGGTTGAGCACATTGACCTGATCGATGTCGGGATTGGTATTGGCCTTAAAAAAGACGTTGATCTGACTGGTGCCTTCGCTGGAGCTGTTGGAGGTGATGTAGTCCATCCCCGGAGCGCCGTTGATCTGCTCCTCCAGCGGGCCGGTGACGGCGCTTTCCACCGTGACCGCATCAGCACCGGGCAGATTCGCCGTCACCTGGATCGTGGGAGGGGCGATGTTGGGCAGGTTCTCGATCGGCAGCAGCGGCAAGGCGATGACACCCGCCATCAGGATCAAAATGCTGCAAACGGTGCTAAGCACCGGCCGCTTGATGAACGTATCCGACAGGCTCATGGCTTGGCCTGGCTGCCGGTGTTGATCACCATGCCGCTGCGCAACTGGGCCAGGCTGCCCATCACCACCTTGCTGCTGGGCTCAAGGCCCTTGAAAACGGGATAACGGCCGTTTTGCGGTAATCCGAGCGTGACGGGCACCTGCAGCGCCACCAGCTCACCGCGTTTGGGCTTGGGCTCCAAGGGACGCTCCAGGGCCTTTTGAGCCTGCGCCGGTGTGACGGCGGTGAACACAAAGGTCTGGCCGGCCTGCAGCAGCACAGCACCGACCGGCACGGACCACAGCGTGTTGGCACCAAAGCTCAATGTGGCGCTGACGCGCTGCTGATCCCGCAGCGTTCTTTCGGGATTCTCAAAGCTGGCCTTCACCAGCAGGGTCTGGCTGTTGCGATCCAGCGATGGAGCGATGAAGTCGATCGCGCCCTCAGCAATCAGCTCTGGTGAGCCTGGAGCTCTCAACGTCACCGGCAGTCCAGGCTTAACGCGATAGGCCAGCTCTGCGGGCACATCGAGACGGACCCACAACGTGCTGTTATCGACGATGTTGACGATGGTCTCGCCTTCTTTGACCACCGCACCGAGCTTGTGCTGGATGTCACCCACCTCCCCGGCGATGGGCGCCACCACCTGCTTGTAGCCAAGGGTGGCGGCATCAGCGCGCAGTTTGTCGGCGCTCTCGATCGCCTGGGTGACGTAGTAATCGCGGTCCTTGGTGGAGACCGCTCCGGCGTCATTCAAGAAGATGTAACGCTCGGCGTTGACCCGATCCTTCCGGGCCTCTGCCGCTGAGGCATTCACCTGAGCCTGCTGCTGCTCCTGATCGAGGGTGAACAGCGCATCACCGGGCTTAACCCGCTGCCCTTCCTGCATGGGCATGGCGATGATGCGACCGTCGATCTCGGCGGCCAGGGCGACATTGCTGATCGATTCCAGCGTGCTCTGGTAGGTGGCTTGATCCTGGAAGCGGACCTGGGTCGGTGCCTGAAGGCTGAACTGGGCACGGGAGCGCGGGGGCTCGGGCCCCTTGCATGCCATCAACGCCAGCACAGCCACCAGCGGCATGGACCTCAACAGCAGGGACCGCCGGCGCGCCACCACTCCGTGTCTCATTAACTGTCAAATGAAAACTAAGGAGGTGGTCCGGCCCGGTCAACGGCCCTGCCCGCAAGCTGGAGCGCTTTGGGCACTGGCCTTGCGCTTGACCGCCGTGCCCTGGCGCAAGCTCAGCAGGTTGGTGGTGATCAGCTGCTCGCCAGCCTCCAACCCTTTCAGCACCGGGTAGCAGCTGTTCTGCAATGGGCCAAGCAGCACAGGACGCTTGATCGCCACCACTGTGTCCTCAGCAATCCCGTCGAGCTTGGCGCGACGCTCAGCGCTCAACTCAGCGCCGGTGCCCAGGACATAGACAAAGCTCTGGCCAGCTGAACGACTCACCGCCGCGAACGGCACCGCGACGTGCTTCTGGCTGCCAAAGCCCACCTGGGTGCGCACGCGCATGCCACTGCGCAACCGCCCCTCTGGGTTGGGAAATTCCGCTTTGGCCAGCAGCGCCTGGGTGGAGGGATTTACATCAGGATCGACAAAGCTGAGCTCACTGCGGGCCAGCTCGGCATCACTGACCGGATCGAGAAGCCACACCGGCAGCCCCAGGCGCACCTGGGCCGCCCTGGTCACCGGAATGGAGATCTGGGTGTAGAGGAGCTCATTGCGCACGATCGTCGTGAAAGCATCCCCCTGCTGGACCACATCGCCGGCCTTGACCTTGACATCACCCACCTGACCGCTGATGGGGGCGCGCACGGTCTTGTCATTCAGGCGCGCAAGCTGCGCGTCCAGATTCGCCTTGGAATCGAGGAATTCCGCCTTGAAGCTGTCGAGCTCCTCCGCAGTCGCCGCTCCTTGGGTGCTCAGGTAGCTGTAGCGCTCATAGTTCCGCCGGGAGCGCTCCAGC
>CENU01041786.1_pt1 | contig 10728 bp, 12 predicted proteins | sample 361331 | NCBI WGS metagenome assembly CENU01 (sample SAMEA2619766, study PRJEB7988) | marine metagenome | isolation source: saline water (ENVO:00002010), including
ACTGAATTCATCGGTCATGGAGAGGTCTTGTGCATCCCACCCCATCAAAGATGCGACTTCATCCAAGTGGTTGGGCTTATGTTTCAGGCTGTTGTAGATCGATAAAAACTTAGCCGAATCACGATCCGAACTTTTTAGGTAGTTCCGCCACTGGTGCTCACCCCAGACGGGCTCTCTTGATTGGTCGTCCCAACCGCCTCCTTCAAAATGTTCGTAATTTGGATCGCTCATGGGAATGGTTCGATAGCCCTCAGCGATTGTTTTTATCAGTTGATTCGGATGAGAAATCAACCCTCTTTTGTTGGCATCGGTTATTTTCTTTCTTTTGCTTGTGCAAGTCCTTGAAAAACAGCGATTGAAGCTTGCTGATTATTGATCCAAATCAAATATTTTGCAGATGACTGACACCGTTTTTTACTTGGATTGCTGGTTTACCGGACATGTGCAGGGGGTGGGTTTCCGTTATCAGTCCGCCTCGACCGCAAAAGGGTTTGAGGTATCGGGCACGGTGCAAAACCTGGCGGACGGACGGGTCTACCTACGGGCTGAAGGGGAAGAGGCGGAAATACGCGCATTCTACGACACGCTGGCCGAAGAAATGGAAGACTATATACGCGATGTTGAAGTAAAAACAGGCAATGGGGCGCGCAGTTGTCAGGGCTTTTCTATTCTTACCTGATGGAGCCCCAGCCGTAGTGTTTCTACTAGAAAGATCGTTCCTGCTAGGCTGATTTTTGGTTCACAGAGAGATGTACTTTGTTATATAGATGGGTTTTAAAAATGAAACCGGCAGCTCTAGAAATTAATAATTTGACCAAAGATTTTTCTGTTGGTCTACGCGGTCGTAAATTGCGCGCAGTGGATGGTCTGGATCTTACGGTTGGGGAAAATGAGATTTTTGGTCTTCTTGGACCAAATGGTTCGGGCAAGAGCACCACGATAAAGATATTGCTCGGTTTGCTCTCAGCTTCGCAGGGAGAATGTCGTATTTTGGGTAAATCCAGCCAGTCGGCATCTGCTCGTCTAGAGGTCGGGTATCTTCCGGAGGCACCTTATTTCTATCGTTACTTGACCGGTCGTGAACTGGTGGCCTTTTACGCGACTATTTGCGGCATGCGTGGAGCTGCCCGGAAGCGCGCAATCGAAGAGGTTCTTGACCGTGTGGGTATAGCTGATGCAGCTGATCGCCGGGTCGGAACGTATTCGAAGGGGATGCTACAGCGCATAGGATTGGCACAGGCATTAGTCCATGACCCCAAATTTATTGTTTTGGATGAGCCGACTGCCGGAGTCGATCCTCTCGGAGCGGCTGCTATCGGAGAAATTATTTTAGAATTAAAAGAGCAGGGCAAAACGGTGTTGGTCTCTTCGCACCTGCTGACTCAGCTAGAAAGCCTGTGTGACCGGGTCGTTATTTTGCATAAGGGCCGTAAGGTGATTGAGGGCAATGTAGACAGCTTGTTGTTGGATGAAACGGTTGAAGAAATTGTCGTGGAAGGGCTCAAACCATCCGGCCGGCAGGCATTGCAGGCAGTAGTGCACGAGCATGGTGGTCATTGCCGTGAAACCAGTGGTTCAAAGCGCAGCCTGGAGTCGATCTTTATGGAGGCGGTTCAGGCACCTGCTGAAAAAGAAGGCAGTCAGACATGATTTGGGAGCGCACAGCGGCCATTGCTGCCAACACCTTTCTCGAGGCCGTGCGGCAAAAGTTCTTTAATGCATTGCTTTTGCTCGCGATTGCGCTGGTTGCTTCGGCCCGTTTTTTCCAGCAGTTTGATTTCGGTGCCGGAGAGCTAAAATTTATTGCGGATTTTGGGTTCGGGGCTCTCTTTGTCTTCGGCGCGGTATTGTCCGTATTTATGACCGCCCAGTTATTTTTTAACGAGCTGGAGAACCGCACTGTACAAACTTTGTTAGCCAAACCGCTCCACCGGATTGAGTTTCTTGTCGGCAAATGGCTGGGTGGGCAACTGGTTGTCCTCGTCTTCGTCTTCGTCATCTGTTTTATTCTGGCAGGTATACTCTGGTGGCGGGAAAGTGACTTGCTTGGGCGTCTCTCAGTCTCTGAGGTGGGCGTGAGGGCTTTGGTGCGCTATAGTGATATTTTCCTCTACGGTTTTCTCCAGTGGGTGAAATTTGGCGTCGTTTCTTCGATCACGCTTTTTATTGCCAGTTTTTCCAATACAAACCTCTACACCATTGTTGTGGCCTTCTTTGTCCTGTTGGTCTGTCAGCTTCAGTATATTGCCCGTGATGCCTACACCGCAACCGCCGAGGGACTCTCTCGCTGGCTGCTGACTCTCATCGCCTGGGTCTTCCCCAATTTTCAACTCTTCAACGTGGGCGAGCGGATGGTTTTGTTAGCCAATGACGGCCTGCCGATTGAGGTAGTTTTGCGGATCACTGCATACGGTGTTATCTACATGGTTCTTTTTCTCGCTCTGGCCCTTCTCCATTTTCGGCGCCGGCAATTTTAGGCAGTATTTGCGGATATTCTGTCATGCGTGGTTTCTTCATTCACTTCTTCAGTGCTGCGGTACTTTTTCTCGCAGGTTGGCTGCTAGCGCCTCTGGAAACCCCCGCCTGGCAGACTGTTCGTTCGGGTGAAGCCGCCATGCAAATCGAGGGAGTGGAGGCCTCGCTCGGACAGGGAGTTGTCCTCGGTGTTCTCGGTGGATTCCGCACCATTATAGCGGATTTTCTGTGGTTACGTCTGAACACACATTGGGAACAGCGCGACACCGCAAAAGTGGCAGCGCTGATGCATATGGTGACCACGCTCGACCCCAGACCCGAGTTTTTCTGGATTCATTCTGCACGTATTTTGGCCTATGATATGCCGAACTGGCGAATCCGCGAGGAGGGTGGTTACGAAGCTGTGCCAACATCCCGCTGGGATGCTATTGATGCCGAGCAGGCGCAGTTGGCTTTTGATCTGCTTGAGCAAGCGGAACACTATCAGCCGAATAACCCCAAAATTCCCCTAGAGATCGGGCAAATATACTTGAACCGCCTCGATTCACCGGAAGACGCCGCTCCGTGGTTTCTCAAAGCGTCCCGGCTCCCGGGGGCACCTTTCTATGCGGCTCGCATCTACGCCGAGCTCCTTCGTCGTACCAAGCAACCGGCCAAAGCGTATGCCTTCCTGAAAGAGCTCTATCGCGACTTGCCCGATGATAATCCGTATGCCCAGAAACCGATCGTACTCGAGCGCATCCGGGAACTGGAAGCCGAATTAAAAGTGCCGCTCATCCAGGGTAAAGTGCCCTGAGCAGGCTGACCATCTTACAGGCTTGCCCATTTCCAAAGAGTCGGGCGAAAAAAAAGCCCTTCCGAAGAAAGGGCTAAAATGATGTGGCACACCTGCAGGGACTTGAACCCCGAACCTCCTGATTCGTAGTCAGGCGCTCTATCCAATTGAGCTACAGGTGCATTTGGAAAAGCCGCTCAGAGAAGTGAATTTCCGTCTTAGGAGCAAGCAGAAGTTTAAAAAACTTTCTTTTATAAAGTGGCTTAGAAAGGACGGACGTAAACCAGATAGACGGCCAATGCTCCGAGCGCGGCGAGGATCCACCAGAGCTTGCCGGCGAGTTGCGGCTTGCGGTTGATCAGGGCGATGAGCCCGCCCAGAGCGATCCAGATGATGAGCTTTGCGATGATCCATCCGCTGGCGAAGCTATAGTCCATCTTACTGATGAGGGCGCATCCGGCAATAAAGAGGAGGAGCAGGCCTATGCCGCTGGTGATGGAGCCGAGCTTTTTTACGCCAGCGTGATCACTACCGCTCAGGGCGCGGGCGATGAGTGCCCCGTAGCCCATAAAGACAAGAAGAATACCGACGATGTGAAGGATGTGATAAACAGTAGCTGACATAGTTGAAGTAAAGGGATGCCGTTTGGAAAAAGCAAGCCCGGCGCTGTCGATCAGTGCCGGGCCGCTTATTGGATGAAAAGGGGCTACATTACCGTGTTAAACCGTTTTAGGAATGATTGCAGGAATCTCCACAGTATGGGTGTCCTTGCGTTTTACACGCTGGAGGCGGGAGCGGCGCCGCAACATACGGTCGAGCTTTTGTACCATTTGGTCGATCGACTTGTAGAGGTCTTCAGTAGCAGCGCTGCAGATATGATCATTTCCCCGGACTTCAAGATGCCCTTTGGCAATGAATTCCTTTTGGTGTGATTTGTTGTGACTATCGTATTCTAGTTCAACTCGCATTCGGACGATGTTCTCCTGGTGTTCATAGAGTTTTTCTACCTTGGCCTGCACTATGTTTTTGATTGCGTCGGTCAGATCCATGTTCAAACCGGAGATGATGACATCGTGTTGCTTCATGTGTTGTTCCTTTGGTTATTTGGTTCAGGTATGAACGGCCCGAATAGCGCCGTTACTTTGAGCTGGTCGTGCACAAAAAATGCCAATCCCATCAGAATATTTTGATCGAGTGTCCGTAATCATTATTACGGGCGGATCATCGGGAATTGGCAGTGCTCTCATCAAAGCAATCACAAATGTAAAAGAGGCGGTGGCGGTTTGCAACCTTTCTCGCTCAAAACCGGACTTTTTTACAGAGCCAAATCTCCACCACTTTCCGGTGGACTTGCGCGATTCGGCTGAATTAGCGGAAGCAGCCGATGGTTTACAGCAATTTTTGTCGGAGGCTCCGGCGGGAAAACTTGTATTGATTAACAATAGTGGATTTGGCGACTACGGCCCAATTGACACACTCGATGCGGGTAAACAAATGGGCATGCTAGATTTGAATATGCGGGCGCTGGTTGATTTGACTCTGCGCTTGTTGCCCCAGTTGAAGGAGCGGGGCGGAGCAGTCGTGAACATCGCTTCGACGGCGGCGTTTCAGCCGACCCCGGGGATGAGCACCTACGGGGCGACAAAGGCATTTGTTCTGCACTGGTCGCTGGCATTATCGGAGGACCTGCAGGGAACCGGTGTGCAGGCACTGGCGGTCTGCCCCGGACCCACGCGTTCGAATTTCTTTCGGGCAGCCGGTTTTGATCGTCCTCCCTTGGAGGGCGGCTTGAATCGCTGGCTGGATATGCGTGCCGAGGCAGTTGCCGAGCAGACGCTGGAGGCGTTAGCCAAAGGACGCAGGCTGGTGGTGACCGGTTGGAAGAATCGCCTGATCGCTGCTTTCAGCAGTTTCTTTCCAAAGGTGGTGGTAACCCGCGTGGCGGGGGCTGCCCTGGCACGACTTCGATTGGAGCAATACCGTAAATGAACGAAGGAATCGGAGCGGATGCGCCACTCGTCGATTTGGACGAGCTGCCGCAGTGGATTGTACGCGATGACGAGGAACTGCTGGTGATCAATAAGCCGGGTTGGTTGGTCTGTCATCCTTCGAAAAACGGGCCGCTTTCCAGTCTAGTCGGAGCGGTGCGGATCTATACCGGTGCCGACAAACTGCATTTAGTTGCCCGCTTGGATCGGGAGACCAGTGGATTGGTGGTTTTTGCCAAGCGCCCGGCAGTCGCCCGCAAGTATCAGATGGCGATCCAGGAGCGAAAGGTGCGGAAGCAATATTTGGCGATTCTTGAAGGGGATCTCTCCGAAGCCATTCGAGTGGATCAACCCATTGGACGAAACCGTCAAAGTATTGTGCATGTAAAGAATCGGGTTATGGAGCATGGTGGCGGTCAGGCGGCAGAGACGGCGTTTTCTCCGCTGGCCAGTGGAGGAGGCCGGACGCTGGTCAAAGTCGAACCGGAGACCGGTCGAAAGCATCAGATACGGGTGCATGCGCAGTGGATGGGCTATCCTGTTACGGGTGACAAACTGTACGGGCCGGACGAGATGCTCTATCTGGAATTTGTCGAGAGCGGATGGACGCCCCGTCATGAGACGATGTTGCCGCTGGCTCGGCAGGCATTGCATTGCCGGCGCTACGAGTTTGCCTTCCCCGAGGGGCCGGAAATCCTGGAGGCTCCGCTGTTGGCGGACATGCAGGAGTTCTGCGAACAGGCGATGGGGCTCTCAACTGTATTTTAATCAGCTAGCTGCACTGAGTGGATCTTGATTCTGCCAAAAGCTGGAACTTAGCATCCTGCTTCAACGTATGGAAATCCTCTTTCGCCTGATCGATGTGTCGAAGAGCCGCTAAAAAAACTTGCAGTAGACCGTTCAGAATTAGGATGTAGCCAAAAGCCAGATAGAATCGAACCGGGCAGCTGATCCGTGCTGCGTGAATATATCCAGAAAGAAACTTTGATGAAACGGAGAGCAAACGCTTGCTCCCCGCAAGTTCCGACTTCAAGCGTTGCGCGTTCCTGCGGGATTTGCGGGCTTCTTCAACTGACAGCTTCTTGAGCCCAATGCCGTATCTGCGACGACTCTGTATGGCACGCATGATCCGGTACACGTCGTCGTGAAAGAGATCCCCCTTCTTTACTTCCGCTTCCAGCATGAGTTCTTCCATCTCCGCCATCGCCTCAGACATCCGGCACTCTTGCTCCAGTATCATGTGCTTGCGCCGGGCACACCAATATTGGATGAGCCAAGGGGATGCCAGCAGAGCCAGCATTATCAATGTAATCATTTCAGTCATCATTCTTCTCTTTGGTATTCGGGGTTGTATTCGGCGTTAGGGGCATTTGGTCGTGCAGCCTGTCGATGCGTTCATCTTTCTGCCGGTTTTGTTTGTCCAAGTGTTTTTCTCGTTCCTGTAGACAGCGAATTGTATGCAAGCGTTCTTTGGCCACTCCGCGGGTAATAAAATACACGAAAATTGCTCCTAATGTGAAGCCGGAAAACAATTCCCCCCGGGTAGTGATTGCATCCAGAATTACGTTCACTAGACTAGTCTTTTCCATTCACGATACTACATGCATGTATGTTGATTTTTATACTGAATGAGCCATATCAGCTAATTATTTATGGGTCAAAACATTTAATTTCTCTGATTTGAGCATTTAGGTATGTGCCTTGTTTTGGTGGTAATTTTGAAAAAAGCCAAAAAAACGGCCACTCGATTTGAGTGGCCGTTGGTTAAATATTGAAGCGGATTGGAGCTTATTCGCTGTCTTCAGCGGCTGTCTCAGTTTCCTCAGCGTCCTCAGCAGCATCCTTGGCGTCTTCCAGGGCTGCCTTGCGGGAGAGGCGAACCTTGCCCTTCTCCATGCCGACACATTTGACCACCATTTCATCTCCCAGCTTGCAGATGTCTTCGGTCTTGTTCACCCGGAAGTCGGCTAGTTCAGAGATGTGGACGAGGCCTTCCTTGCCCGGCAGACACTCGACAAATGCGCCGAAGTCCTTGATCCCACGAACGATGCCACGGTAGGTCTTACCCACGACTATTTCAGCAGTGCAGAGCTCGACTTCCTGGATCGCGCGATCCATTGCTTCTTTATCGGTCGAGAAGATGAGAACGCGACCGCTGTTGTCTTCGTCGATATCGATTTGTGCGCCGGAGACTTCAGTGATGCGACGGATGTTCTTACCACCCGGGCCGATGAGGGCGCCGATCTTCTCGGGGTCGATCTGGATTGTGTGAATGCGCGGGGCATGCTCACGGAGATCCGAACGGCTTTCCGGAAGGTGCTCACCCATGATGGCGAGAATCTTCATACGGGCGATGGCATTCTGCTTGATTGCTTCGAGGGTGATGTCGAAGGGCAGGCCCTGAATCTTTAGGTCAAGTTGGAATCCGGTGATGCCGTCTTTTGTGCCGGCGATCTTGAAGTCCATATCACCGAAGTGATCTTCCGCTCCGAGAATGTCCGTCAGGACAACATGCTTGGTGATGTTGCCATCGGCATCCCGCTCAGAAACGAGACCGGTGGAGATACCGGCACAGGGTGCAGTAATGGGTACACCGGCATCCATCATAGAGAGGCAGCCGCCGCAGATCGAAGCCATTGAGGTCGAACCATTGGAGCTCATCACCTCAGAGACCACGCGGATAGCGTATGGGAACTCATCTTCAGGAGGAAGAATCGGAAGAAGGGAGCGCTCAGCCAGCGCACCGTGTCCGATTTCACGACGTCCGGTGAAGCCGAAGCGTCCGGTCTCGCCGGTAGAGAACGGCGGGAAGTTGTAATGAAGAATGAAGGACTTGCTGGTGGCGCCACCAGTCAGACCATCAATGTCCTGCACATCACGGCTGGTGCCGAGTGTTGTGATGACAAGAGCTTGCGTTTCGCCGCGGTTGAAGACGGCAGAACCGTGCACGCGGGGAAGTACGCCGGAATCACAGGAGATGGTGCGCAGATCCGCAACACCGCGACCGTCAACACGACGACCGGTATCGAGGATATTCTGGCGATAGAGCTTTTCCTGGATTTCATCAAAGGCGCGGGCGACGTCGTTGCTGTCGACGTTTTCATCGCCGAGCTTTTCGCGCAAGGCAACCGAAGTTTCCTTGGCGATTCCTTCGATGGCGATCTTGCGCTCGGTGTAGCTGTCGTGGCCGAGGGCTTCCTTGACCTTGTCCGCAGCGTGGGCTTCGCAGAATTCGGCAACTTCCGCCGGTGTTACGACGAGGTTGTATTCTTTCTTTGCTTTGCCGGCGAGCTTAGCCAGTTCCTTCTGGGCCGCGATGATTGGTTGAATCGCTTTTTGTCCGTACTCAAGTGCTTCGTAGAAGCGTTCGTCAGAGATGAACTCGGCAGAGCCTTCGATCATCATCATTTCGGTTTCGCTGCCGACGTAGATAAGGTCGAGGTCGGAGTCGAGCATCTCATCGTGTGTCGGGTTGGTCACGAACTCACCTTCGATTTGGCCGACGCGTACGCAGCCGACAGGGCCGTTCCATGGAGCGTCAGAGATCAGTGTCGCAGCGGACGCAGCATTGACCATGAGTACGTCCGGTTCGTGGACTTGGTCGGTAGCGAGCAGGATACCGATGACCTGCACTTCGTTCATGAAGCCCTTAGGAAAGAGCGGACGGAGTGGACGGTCGCAGAGTCGGGAAGTTAGGATTTCTTTTTCGGAGGGCTTGCCTTCACGCTTGAAGTAGCCTCCGGGGAATTTACCGCCGGCGGAAAATTTCTCGCGATAGTCAACGGTGAGTGGGAAGAAGTCTTGCCCTGGGCGCAGGGCGGAGGCGACTGTAGTCGATACGAAGAGTTCGGTTTCTCCCTGACTGATGGTGACCGCTCCGCTGGCGAGGCCGGCGAGTGTACCTGTGGAGATTTCAATGCCGAGACCTTCGACGGTGACGTTGTATTTTTGTTTCATTCGTTTATTTATTTACGGTTTCTTGGCTTGGCAGTGCAGGGGTCGGACCTGTCCGGGCTGCCGTTTGGGCAACTGCTTATGAAGGCAGTAGCAAAAAGAAAAAGCCGGAGCCCATAGTAGGGATCCGGCAGGAAAGGGATGGTTGTTTTATCGACGCAACTTGAGCTTTTCGAGGATCGCGGTGTAGCGATTGAAGTCGTTGCGCTTGAGGTAGTCGAGCAGTTTGCGGCGGCGAGCGGTCATAGCGATGAGTCCGCGGCGTGAGTGAAAGTCCTTGCGGTTTTCACGGAGGTGCTCGGTGAGGTGCTTGACCCGTGCAGTGAGCAAGGCGATTTGCACTTCGCATGAACCGGTGTCCTGTTCGTTGGCACCGAATTCCTTAATGATTTCTGATTTGTTGACTGTAGTATCTTCTGACATGTTTTCGATTGAGTTCATGATAGATGGATCCCGAACTTTCGGGGCCGACGGGGCCGTCACTGGACCGCCCTGACCGCTGTACCCGCTGTTGGCGGGTCATCATGGAACGAACTCTTCGCAGAGTGCGTTCTAACGCTGAAGGGTTGGAAGCTGTTGTTTTGCGGAGTTTGGGCAAGCAAAAAAGTGCTTTATTGATGGGGCACTCTGCGGAGTTGATCTTTCGCCAGTTGGTACTCTGTCCATTCCGCGCGTCCATTGCGGACAGAGATTTGCAGGAGTTCCCGAAAGGATTCGGTTTGTGCGCAATTGCTTTGGTGCTGTGCCATCCAGTAAGCGATCTCGCAGATCTGTTTTTGGGCGGCTCCGGATGACTCGGCTGTTCCGGCCCGGTCAAGCAGGCTCTTCCGGGTCATTTGGCCATTGCAGTAGGCCAAATAGGCGCCGATATCGGCGGATGCATTGGCTTGTTCTGCTCGCTTGCGAAGGGCTTGAATGGCCGGCTCTTGCCCCCGTTCCCTCTGGGTCAGGAGATACTCCAAGTAATAGGCGGACTCATTGATCTGCTCTGGTTGGGCGTTTTGCAGATATTCTCTGAGGTAATGGCGTGCTTCCGGGAGTTCGTCCTGATTATATTCAAGGAGTGCTAGAAAGAGGTGGCAGACCGGGGGGATTTGGGGTTTCGAGGCTGCCGTCCGAAGGCATTGACGGGCGTCTCCTATGGCGCCGACTTGCAGGTATAGGAGCCCGAGTGCGTAGTGTAGGGGGCGGTTCTTCGGTGCGATTTGAATGGCCCTTTGGTAATCGACTATTGCCAACTGAAGTTTTCCGATTTGCCGGTGCAGCTGTGCCCGGAGGGACAAGGTATGGACTTGCTCAGGGTCAAGGATGAGGGATTGGGTATAGGCACTGATGGCTCGTTTTAATTGCTTGTTGGCCTGATGTGCACGGCCGAGCATGGCCCAAGCTTCGGGAGTAGGGTCGGGGTGGTAGCGGGCGATCGTTTGAAGAATGGGGAGGGCGCGTTTGTGTGCCTTCATGCGCAGGAGAATACGCGCGGCCTGCAGGGCATCAGGTTGCGTTTCGGGGAGGTATCCGGCGGATAGCGCGGAGAGC
>CENU01199138.1_pt1 | contig 10724 bp, 7 predicted proteins | sample 361331 | NCBI WGS metagenome assembly CENU01 (sample SAMEA2619766, study PRJEB7988) | marine metagenome | isolation source: saline water (ENVO:00002010), including
ACTTCCTCTAGTAACGCGCGAACGCGCGCGAAAATTTTGTGGCAATGGGTTAACTCATATGCTTTGGCTGGCGGATACGTGCCCGTTAACCTGACGGCAGCGTTGCGCGTTAATAGCAATCAGACTGTTACCAAGGCGGCTGCAAAAGCGCTGGATGACTATATTATCGAGTTGACGCTTTTAGATGAAGAACCTGCTGCTATCGGCTCTCTGACGGCTACTACAGGCCCTTTTGAAGTGCGCGGTTTTGCCACGATTCAACAGACTTACACGGTGGGAACTCGGCCGATCTCACCGGGCGGTGGCTTTGCCGTCGCTAAACACTTTATGACCGATAACGGCTTGTTTCAGACCACGGACCCGAGTCGAGCGAATTTCGTCGATATCGCAACATCTAATAACCGCGCTCATTTTGTTCAGGACAGCGTGCCAATAACAGGCATGCATGGGGGATTTCGTGGTGCCGAACCAGTCTTGTTTTTTCGTTTGGCTGCAGGGCGTTTAAACCCGGGTGATACTGTGACCATCACTTATGGCGCGCGATCGGGAGACGGACCGGGCATGCAACTGCCCAGCTTTTCCAGCGACCGTATGCCATTTCCGTTATACGTTGACTTCGATGGCCGTGGACCTTTGTTTTCGCTGCCCATACAACCTATTCGCGTGCAGGGGCGAGCAGTGGCAGGCGTACATGGATTTGCGCCATCCGTAGTGCGGCCTGGTGAGTCGTTTGAACTGTCGATCCGCGCTCAGGACGAGTTTTACAATCGCGCTGTCGGACCGATTCCCGGGTGGAAAGTGTTCGCAAACGGGCTTGAGCTTCTTGATGTGCCAGCAGGGTCACAAGCCCTGCAAACGGTTAAGGGCCTGCGCTTTACCGAACCCGGCGCGTATCACTTGCGTATTGAGTCGAGTGATGGCCGTTTTCGCGGTGTCGCTAATCCGGTGTTAGTTGATTCGACTGTTGAACGCATCTACTGGGGTGATACCCACGGGCATTCCGGGTTTGCAGAAGGTGTCGGAACGGCTGATCGATTCATGCAATGGGCAAAGGATGACGCAAGACTGGATTACGTTACTCACTCGGAACACGACATCTGGCTGGATGACGCCGAGTGGCAAACTTTGATCGAGAACGTTCAGAAATATTCAGAGAAAGACCGATTTGTCGCTTACCTGGGTTACGAATGGACCTCACGCAACCAATTCGGGGGGCATCACAATGTGCTATTTCGCACACCCGATCAGCGCCAACGTGTACCGGTACAGTTTTTTCCGACGTTGACTGAGCTCTATCACGGTTTGCGGCAGCAACACGCTCCGGAGGATGTTGTGATCATTCCTCACGCTCATCAAACGGGAAACTACCGTTTGAGTGATCCAGACATGCAACCCTTGGTAGAGATCATGTCCCAGCATGGTACTTTCGAGTGGTTTGGTCGGTATTACTTAAATCATGGACATGAGGTGGGCTTCACCGCAGCGAGCGATAACCACCTCAGTCAGCCTGGTTATACGGCACCAATAGGGGGCTCGCTTTCTCAGCGGGGCGGTTTGGGTGCAGTGTTTGCGTCCAAACATGGTCGCGACGAAATTTTTGATGCGCTGCGTAATAAGCGCAGCTATGCCACGACCGGTGATCGCATCATTCTTGATGTGGCCCTAAATGATGCGGCAATGGGCAGCCGAGTTCCATTTAGTCCTGCGCGAGACCTCCAAGTCCGAGTTATTGGTACAGCGCCCATCGAACGCGTAGACGTTGTTAAAAACGGTGAACTTTTGACCAGTAAGTCTTTTTCTAAAAAGTCGTCTGCTAACGGCTTGGCGACCAATCGAGAAGAAACATTTGAGCTGCGTTTTTACAGTGCAGCTGAGCCTTATCATAAGGGTGATAATCCTCGTGGTTGGCGGCCCTGGCGCGGCACTTTGACACTGCAAGACGCGGAGCTGCTCGACCTTTCAGCGACAGACTTCGTTGATCCCAACAATCAGCTCCTGCGTATTGATGCGGAAAATCCAAATCTAGTCCATTTTGCCACGGCGACCCGGGGCGAGCGGAGTACGATTCGTCTAAAGCTCAAGGGTCGTAAAGAAACAGCGCAGATTAGAGTCAAACTGCAGGAGGATAAAGAGTTCGGTGGTGGCCCGCCTTTCTACCGGGTTTTGCAAACGGTACCCGCGACTGAGTTTTCACTGTCTCTAAAAGAGAGTCTCCTAGCCGAGTCCGGAACGGTTGAGCATCAGATTGTACAGGACAGCTATGTAGACCGCGTTAGCCTAGGTCGGATGCGGCGCTCTGGACCTAAAGAGGTGACTTTTGCCGTGTCTGACGAGGGAGATCGGCATGGCGACTATTACTACGTGAGGGTGCTTCAAAGCAATGATGCCATGGCTTGGTCTAGCCCAATTTGGGTGGGCGGACATCGCAGCCGCTAGAGCTTTTATGTGAAAGTTCTAGAAACTGCAATGAGAAGCACTGTAGCGAGAAAATCTGTTTAGCGGTAGGCGCTGGTTTGTTGATCCTAGGTGATTGGTCCGTTGATTCACAGGCAGCGATGATTCAAAGCCTGCGCTGCCCTCGCTATTTGGGTCCCATTACTTTGCTTTGTGTCTGGCAGGGAAGCACCTGAGCAATGTCACTTTTTGTAACAAAAAGATTGACTCTTTCGCTGCGCTTGAAAAGAATAAGAAATTGTCGATTCCTTCTATTTTTGCGGCTTAAACGCGATCGTTATTCCAGAAGGGGAGCAGAGAACCAACAAAAGCGTCACCCGCCGTAGTGTTTAGCTGTTACCAATCCTCAATACTTAACCTCTAAATCTAGGATGTATTAGTGCGAATAGTGCTTGCGGCTGGAACAATCTTGCTTTTTATCTTGGCGGCGTTACACGCCGTCCTACCCAAGGCCTACTTGCTAGCCGGCTTATATGCTGGCGGCGGGTTCCTCGCCCTGTTTTGTCTTAAACAGGACCTCAATCTGGCAGTTTCTAAAGCATTCGCGCTTGCGGCGATGGTGTTGATGTTTTTTTATTTCGCTACGTTTTTCAGAATGATCGGCGAATTGTCCAGCACCTGGTATTTCGGTGCCCTGGCGTTTGAAGCTGCCAGCCTACTGATCTCAGCATTCACGATGATTGTTATTTTATCCGTATACAGCTGTCGACTGAAAGCCGTGTGTACCGGCTGTGATGCGTCGCATCGGGCACTATTCAGCGCCCCAGAAGTACGCGAGTCCGAATAGTCCGATAATTTAGTTGAACGTTAATGGATTGGGCATCGCAAACGTAAGCTGGCTTGTTTGGCGGCCATGGCAGCTATGCTCAGCCGCACTTGTCTAAAAGCCCAGCGCGGCAAAGAATCGGAGATAGATTAAGCACATGAGTAGTTCAGTTGGAGCAAGGATTCGCATGCTGCGCAAGGCTCAGCAGCAATCGCTGCGTCAGATTGCTGACTTAATCGACATTTCTCACAACACGATTGCTCGCTGGGAACACAATGAAGTTGTCCCAAACAAAAAAAACCTTGGGAGGTTAGCTGACTTCTACGGTGTGCGCGAGGCCTGGATTTTATTTGGTGACGAGGGCGATGAGAACCTATCCATGGTAATGGAAAAGATTAAGAGTCTGTCAGATAGGGACCGCACCCTGATCCTCACTTTGATCGACAATTTTATCCAGTCTGATACAGCCAGCTAAGCAGCTTGAGTCGAACGCAGCGGGGCTTTAGAAATTGACATAATTATCACATGGGTAAAGCTTTTATGACGAAACGCTTTGGTTTAGCGGCCTTCGATCAACAGTGATCTTGGCACAGTCGGGAGGAATGTATGAATCGTGCCCTCGAACATATCGTCACAGCTTTTGTGGATTTTGCGTCCAAGAGTGCGCCCAACTTTTATTCAACAGAAGGGGTGGCGGTTTTCCTTTCTGGAACCATAACACCCGCCGTTCGTGAGCTTACCGAAGATCGCAATAGTGAAACCATTGTCGAGGTTGGTGGCCTGATGCGAGAAGTTCTGCGTAGTCAGGAATCTACATTGGCTTGGGGCGTGACACGGACGCGATTTGGCGACATTTTGTTTTTATACGACGTCGCCAAGCAGCAGGTTTTTTTTCATATGTTGCAAGCTGGCGAAAAACAAAGCGTTGTAAAGGCTGCCGTTGAGAAAGGCTTGTTTACGGAATACCCTCCCGCGCAATAGAAAAAAATGCACTCTGGCGCTTGCAACGTGCGACGTCGGTTTACTCCCTTGCGGCCAGTTCTTGGCCTTTTTTGACCATCATTAGTGGCCTAGGCGTTCTTTTTGAAATGACGCAGGATGAGACTCCGTCAGCAAATCGAACTCCGCAGGCCAGATTGTCGGCTTTGCCCTCACCGGCCGCCAAGTAGTAGCCCGTGCCGGCTTGAGGGAAGGCCTGAACATTGACTTTCGGTGTGTGGCAGGCCTCATTAGTAATCGTCGCGTAATCAGATTGATTCGGTAAAGTCCATGCCGTAGCGTCGACGCCAATTTGATCTGCAAAACCAGCTATGGCGGCAGTTGCTTCTTCACCGCTGGCCAGGCTAGGCTCGCCGACACATTTATTTCCTTCGAAACGCTGCCCGACCGCGCAGCGGTACCAAAGCACCCCGCTTTCGCTATGTCTAACGAACCTGTCTCCCACAGCCTCATAACCCGCAATGTCGCCGGTAGAGAAATAGTCTGCGCACAAGACATCTACCTCAGCCTGACCGCAGCCAGTGGTCAACAGTCCAAGCAAAAAGGCGCAAGTTACTTTTTTGCCATTTGTTCTTCTGTCTATTCTCGTATCCGTTCTATTGGATGTTTGCTTCATCGAAGCCTCTGTTTGTACCGTTTAAGTTGACAGAGGGTAGCAAATATTGGCCGGGTGGCAAGAAGAGTGTGAGCTTTTTTGGTGCGCCCCGTTATTTTTGGTGCGAGAGCAGCGCAAATCATTGCTTTTGGCAGAAGTATCAACGCGCTTTACTTTTTTCGCGCAGATTAGTTGAGCGCTGCCGGTGTTTGAATTAGACGATTGATTTTTTGGCGTCTATCGCGACGTTTTATCTGGCCGGCTGCAGTCGCCTAATATTATCGGTACAGTCAGTGTTATAGGCAGTTTGGATTTACATATGTTGATAAGTGGCTTGCATTTCAGAAGGGGATTGCAACACCGAAGTCTGGAATAGTGCCGCCGGCCCAAGCTCAGTCGGAGCCGATTCTCTCACGCAGGGGTGACGTATGGCCGAAATACGGATATTAATAATTCAGTTCTGAAAACAGGCAGTGAAGGATAGATGCAGTATCGGGCAAATAGCGTTTTCGCTTTGTACTGCTTCTATCCTGCCTCACCTGGGTTTGTGTCCGAATGGTGATAACGCCCTTTTATGCAATGTCCACGATGATCTTGCCAAAGTGCTTTCCGCTAGCCTGATAATTAAAGGCGTTGCCTAGCTCCGCTAACGGAAACGTCTGATCGAGAATGGGTTTGATTTGACAAGCCTCTATTGCAGCAACCATATTGGTCTGCATCTCTGCGCTGCCCACCGCGACTCCGTTCAGCTGCATCTGCTTGGAGAACACCACGGCAACATTGAGGTTCGTCGACATACCACCGAGCACGCCGATAAGGGAAACCTGGCCGCCTGTTTTAGTCGCGTAGATGGATTGATTAAGCGTACTGGTGCCGCCGATATCTAATACGTGATCAACACCGCCATTACTCAGTTTTGCCACCGTGCGGCCCCAATTGGCATCATCCTGATAATTGACGACGTGATCCGCACCGAGCTCGGTCAGTCGCTCCGCTTTTGCTTCGGACGAAGTGGTTGCAATTACATTAGCGCCTGCAGCTTTAGCCAGCTGTAGGGCGAAGATGGAAACGCCGCCGGTTCCCTCTACAAGCACGGAATCGCCGGCCTGCATGTTGCCTCTGACCATTAAAGCCTGCCATGCAGTAAGCGCGGCACAAGGTAGTGTGGCAGCCTCCGCAAAACTCAGACCTTGCGGCATGCGGGTTACGGCGGTTTCAGCTAATAAAGAATATTGGACCGCGCAACCGTGAATGGAGTCCCCAGTCACTGCTGCAGTTTTGCTAGGGTGATGACGGCCCTCGGTCCAAAGTGGAAAAAACAGTGACATCACGGCATCGCCGACAGCCCAGCGGGTTACGCCTTCACCTATTGCGCTGATTGTTCCAGCGCCATCAGACATAGGGATTCGCCCGTCATCTGCGGGGATCGAGCCGTTGGCGACAAGCAGGTCGTGGTAGTTGAGAGACGTGGCACGCCAATTGACAACGATTTCGCCTGGGCCTGGTTCTGGTATGTCCTGCTCGATCAAAGTTAGATTTTCAAAGCCGCCCGGTTTGCGTACTGTCATCGCTTGCATAATTTCTCCCCATGTATACTTCGATTACGGACCCTAGTTTAGTCCATGTCTCCAAGTGATGCTGCGGGTTCGTTCTATTTATAGTTCGGGATGTCGGTTTGAAAGCGTCTTTACTTATACTTTGGTGCCGTCGGAACGTTAGCAGTTGCGGGGTTAACTGACGCGTTCTGGTGCCAATCATCGCCGCATAATCTTACGTCGAGCAAAATTTGAGGCGGATCGGAAGCTCGTTATGAACCGATAATCGGAGAAATTTGCGTGATGATGCCATTGCAATGCCGAGCAATGCAGTTTGTTTACCTCTGCGTATGTCCTCAAACCATCAGGGTGTTGGGCAGGTTTTTTTGAAGAGGTTGTGTTCAGGGTTTTGCGCGCGGCGTTAGGTTGTTACTTAAAAGTGCCGAAAACGCCGTTTTGATAGAGGTAGTCCATGTTCCATTTTTCTTTTAAGAACGTGGAGGAATCTTTGGTTTCAGGCGTGATCACTTCTTCTATTTCGTAACGTTGTGCCGTCTTTTGAATTTTCATCAGAAGATCAAACAGCCGACTCGAGGGCTCGCTATTAGGTCGCGTATTTGCAGGCGCTTTGCCGGCAGCATAAATAGGGGCAAGTTCGGCCAACGAGTATTGGTAATCTCTACGTGAAGTGTTTGGGTCGAACACTTCTTTTGTATCGCCGTCTATCAACCAATATAAAGAAGTGCCTCTAACATCGATGCCTTGGCAAGTGACCAGCTGATCGGTCTTAATGAGCGATTGGAGAAGGCGTGTCGCGAAGAGATCGTCTTCCTGCGCTTTAGGCAGGTGGTCTAGTATTTGTTCTGTCGCCAGGTATAGATTGTCTTTGCTGTACGTCATGCGCCGGTACTGCACGATTTCAGTAGCGTTCCCCATCGGTCGGAAAATTAGCGAGAACCCTTCAAAATCGACGATGTAATCGAGATGGTTTGGTAGCGTTTGATCCATGTGCGGATTCTAAGACATTTCGACGCGCTATCGCACTAGATCAATTTTAGGATCCAGATGAAGACCGGCGAACCTTTGTGCTTTCCTGCGTTACTGTGTACACAAGACTCCGCGTCTTAAAAGGTTTGTTTTCTTTGACCTACCGGAATGGTCTTGTGCGCCACATAAAGGACAGAGCCAGTCACAACCAAATCTTGCTATGCCCTTGCGGTCAGCGATAAAGCCGAACCATTAAGCATGGACATAAAGCAAAGTGATGGCTTTGGGTGGGATCATACTTAGGCAAACTAATTAAGGCTGGCGCGTACCGTTGCATAAGAAAAACCGCTCTCAAACGATTGGGCGGGAGCATAAATAAAAACCTATCAATTGCTCAGCGAAAAACTGGTTGGCAGATATTCTGATACAACGGTTCGAGCTACCGAAATTTCCCGGCCACATCATCTAGTGTGGCGAGGCCGCAAATAGCCTGTAAAACAGCCAACTGTCGTCAAGAAATTGTAAATTTTTTTGGAATAGAGCAAGTTGCATCTTTTTTGGTTGTAGCTAATTGATATCGCTGCGGACGCCGCTGAGAGCAGATTCGGTTTACGAAGAAAGGAGTGACGTGCTGCTTGGCGGTCTTATTTTGGCTGGAAGCCCTCGCACCGATTTATCAAGCATGGTTGGAGATAGGTTGCTCTCAACGGGCCAGAAGAAAGCGCGTGAACATAAGCAGGTCAAAAACCTATAGGAGAAAACGACCGTTGTTTAATTTCTTGACCTAATCAATAACCTATCGAAGTTTCCCAATCACATCATCTAGGGTGGAAAACCCACAAACTGCGTGCAAAATACCAACAGTCTTAAGGAGGTCATGCATTTGTTCGTAGTGGCTGTTGTTGCATCTTCGTTCGTTATAGCTAATCGATATCGCAGGGGACAGCGCTGAGACCAGATCGGTCGCGTTATTGTGGGGCACCAAACGATCGTATTTGGAATGATAAAGGTGGATAGAGGTCTCTTTGTTCGCTAACACTTCAGGATTGATGATGTTGGTAAAACTGTTCACCTGAAGCAAAGCCTTTAAACGGTCGTAAGTGATTTCGTTAGCCAAAAAATCCCTCGCAAATGAGGTCTTGATGGTTTTGTCCGTATATAAATCGTCTGCGCTTAGGCCGGTATCGGAATAGGTCAAAATAGCCGGCAAAATTTGTTTTGTCAGGAAGGGTACGGTGCCGACCTGTGTGACGTATTTGCAGTAAGAGCCTTTGCACGAGTTGTCGATAAATTGAATGACTCCGCGGAACGTTTCGTAAAGATTGTAAGGACCACCGCCAGCATAGACTTCACGCAGGTTGAACGCTTTTGAACGATGTAAGCTCATGAGCTGCCATAGCGCCACAGCGGTATGGCCACCCTGAGAATATCCGACTACCGTCACATCACCATTTGTACGGAACTTGTCGTAGCGTGGCACTCCTACCACGCTCTTAAGGAGGTCATAACTGTTGTAAGCAGTGGCATTTGCGATCAAGTAAGGTTCTTGTGCTTTCGAGGTACCTACCCTGCCATAATTGTCTGCTGCCACGACAAGATAGCCATGCGAAGAAAGGATGTTAGCGACAATAAACCAGGTGTCATCCAGTGCCAGGCTTCCAGGATTGCCGCCTGTTGCATGTGTTAAAACGATCACCCGGTCACGCGGTGTAAAGTCCGTCACGTTTCCCAGATCTGGTCGTGTGACGAGTCCGGTCAAATTGGTGTCCGGCGTGCCGTCCGGCTTGACGGAAAGATAAGAGACTTTCTCGGATATGACCGGATAGCGCGCGTTAGCTTGGGTTAAGTTTTTCCAATTGTCATTTGCTACCTTGTAAATCAGTGCTTCCAGAGCTTTTTTGACGAGGCTTGGTAACTTGCCCATGCCCTCTATAGCCTTAGTGAGATTACCTTCAACTAAGTTGTTTATCTCAGCCGGGGGTAACGTTTTATTGTCGAGAACGGTTACCGACTCGTCCTCTTTGTTTCCTGTCGAAAACGCCAGCGAAGTCGAAAACTGTTCGTTATCGGCAACCGTTATCGTCGCGTTTGTCGTGTAGCTGCTCTTTTCTTCGAAGTCGCATTGCAGGTGATGCTCTATGATTGTCGTATATTCGATCTCGGCTAGGTCTTTTGTGGCTTTAACTAAATCTTTACCACTCAGATTTTGACAATCTCCAGAGTAAGCAACTTTACTTTCCGGCTTAGATAGATGGGCCAAGTAAAAGTTTCTTTGATTAGGTGCAAAATCACTCAATCCGGCTATAGGTACGCTGTCCAACACTTTTTCTCTGCCCAATATAGGGATAATTTGTTTCGCTTTGTTTGGATCGACGACATCGTGTATTGGTGTTGATCTTTTCGAAGAGCCGCAGCCGCTGAGCAGGATAAATGAACATATGACAGTTGCTGTTAAACACTCGCAAAGGCTCGGCCGCCAGTGCGCTTTCGGAAGTAATGAGTCGGTTAAAACTCGCGAGAGAAATGATGGAGTGATAAAAGACGCTGTGATTGAAGACGAAACGGTTGGCTGGAAAATTGATGGATGAGGGTTTGTATTAGATCGTTCACGCACTGATCCCCGAACTATTTGTCGCGTTATTGCTGACTGTACTTTTGACATAGGCGAAACCTTTAGCGTAAAGAAATGGCGCGAGTCAGGGCGGCTCTAAGATGCATAAACCTTGAATGCGCGGACCTAAAACTAAAGGAATGGATTTAAAACCGGCGGGCGTTTAAGACTAACGGATATTATAAGCGGATAGGGTGTATGGCTGCGTGGGTTTGGGCTGACGAAAATTCGCATGTCCTGCCAGCTTAGATTTTCTCAAGCATGCTAAGGTCCGGTGCGTCAAAGTGACTGAGCTGACCTTTAAGTTTTCTTATCCAGATGCTTGCAAAGTCAAGCCAAGAGGTTGGCTTAGCAGATTCGATTTGCGGAGAAATGAGTGACGTGCTGCATGGCGCTTTTGTAGGGGCTGCTGGGTATCGGTTCTAAACACGCCAAAGCCAAATTAATTTCTTCGACGGCTGCATTGCGAGTGTGGTCCAGGGCGCCTGATTCCTTCACGACTCTGATCACGTCGGTAAAGTGCTCGCTTGAGCGACTGTCAATTGCTTCGGTTACGACACGAATGTCACTTGCAGAGGCGGTCCGAAGCGCGTGGATGATCGGTAGCGTCAACTTTCCTTCTGCTAAGTCGTCACCGACTTGCTTGCCTAATTCAGCTGTGTTGCCGACGTAATCCAGGTAGTCATCGATGAGCTGATAGGCGATGCCAAAGTGTAAACCGAAGCGACGCATCGCCTCGGTATGGTGTGGCTCTACCTTACTTTGGCGGTGCGCGAG
>CENU01204943.1_pt1 | contig 10722 bp, 10 predicted proteins | sample 361331 | NCBI WGS metagenome assembly CENU01 (sample SAMEA2619766, study PRJEB7988) | marine metagenome | isolation source: saline water (ENVO:00002010), including
CGCCATCAAGGCGAGCCTGTCGGCGACCACCGGGGTTTCTGCCGTCACACTGTCCGAGACAATTGTGACCTGTACCGTGCCCACCCGGCTGGTTGTTTCGGTGAAATATGTCTCGAAATGGTAGGCAGCGGACTGCATGCCAAGCACGAGATCGGCAAGCACTTCATCTGCAATGCCCTGGTCTGGCAGGAAGGCGCGCTTCGACTGCAGCGCCGAGACAGCGCTGAACACACGACCACCAACAGCTTCTGCCGCGCTTCCGGCAGCAAGGCCGTCACCAACGCCGATCAGAATGACCGTCATCGCCTCGAGATGCAGCGTGAGCGATTTGTCCGCCTCACCAGTGAACTGCGCCGTTGCCATGGCGGCGATTACCGAGGCCGCAATATCCTTGTCAAGAGACGGGAACAGTTTTCCCTTCGCACCGACAATGCAGACCAGCGCATGGTCACCTTCAGGAGCGATGTTGGAGAATGTCAGGTCAAGTTTGGATGCCATTTTAATTTCCTGTCAAAGAGTCCTGTCGATTACCTTGGGGCGGCACGCAGAAACGGTCCAAGACCGCGGTTAGATCAGGTTTGGCCCCACAATGTCAAACCGGGCAGGTGTAACAAATTCATGCCACACCAATGCCATAGCTTTTGCCTTGTTCCGTAATCATATGGTAATCATGCCCTCGGTTTCTCAAGAGGATGACATGCAGTTCGACCGCTATCTTTTCGCCCAGATGTTGCGCGTGGCATTCGCCGTGACCGTGACGCTGGTCGGAATCATGTGGCTGTTCCAGACAATCCGCATCCTCGAGCTTGTGATCAACCGCGGCGCACCGCTGGCAGATTTCATGGTGATGTCAGTAACGGTGATCCCGCTGTGGCTGACTGTCGCCATGCCGATTGGCACTTTTATCGCGATTATCTGGGTTTTTCACCGGTCGCTTGCGGACCGTGAATTGCTGGTCGCCCAAGCCAGTGGACGCAGCGCCCATCAGCTTGCCAGAGCCCCCATGGCGCTTGGCCTGCTTGTGACCAGTTTTCTGGTGTTCAACTCGGTAATCCTTCTGCCTTTCAGCTTCAGCATCTACAAGCAGATCCAGTTCAAGCTTCGCAACGCCATACCGACAGTGATGCTGCAGGACAATGTGTTCATCGACGTTGTTGACGGTATGACCATGCTGATTGGCAAGAAATATGATGATGGTCTTGCCGAGGATGTTTTCATCCATGACGAACGCGACAATGGCGCCATCGTGACACTCACAGCCAGAGTCGGACAGTTTGTCGAGAAGGACGGACAACCCGCCGTGATCCTTCAGGATGGACAGAGGGTGGAACTCACAGATGCGGGCAACGCCGGCGCGACGCTGCTGTTTGACACGCATACCGTCTTCATAACGCCCCGAGAACGCAGACAAGCCACCCGGATGCCCATCGAGATGAATGAAGACAAAATCCGGAATTTGCTGGACCCGGCGACATCGCCCTCGCCGGGTTACGTAGACCAGAGGGTGGCCGAAGGTCATTACCGTATTGTCTCGCCGATGCTTGCACTGGCACTTGGTCTTGTTGCCAGCGCGGGTGTTCTCTTCGGACAAATTCGCCAGTCCACATGGTCACGCCGCACCATCGTGACGCTGGCCGTCGGCGTCGCATGCATAGCGGCGCTGGTCTCCTCGCGATCTCTGGCAACACAGATATCTGAATTCCGCATTCTGATCTATCTCAGCACCATTGTTCCGGTGGCGATTGCCTATGGTATGATTGCGTGGCAGGCGTTTCGCGGGCAGCAAATGCCTGCCACCCGGCAGCCAAGGGTGGCAACATGATTGCAACAGCACCTTTCGGTATTCTCTTCCGGTATTTCGGACTTCGTTACATCGGATGGCTGATGATCAGCATTGTCGGCCTTACCTCGACCGTGACACTCATTCAGGCCATCGAACTGGCGCGCCGTGCCAGCAACAAACTGCAGGAAGGCCAAAGCATCAACGTCGTCGGCATGTCACTGCTGAACATTCCGTCTGTGATTGAACTGACACTTCCCATTTCAATGATTGTCGGATCGATGCTGTGCTTTGAGGCCTGGAACCGGTCCAACGAATTCGTGGTAAGCCGCGGGTTCGGTCGCTCCATCTGGGCCATCTTGAGCCCGGTGAGTTTTGCCGCCGGCATGATCGGTCTGCTTTTTGTGGTGCTGGTGAACCCGATCGGGTCGCTGACGTCGCGCGAGTATGAACAAGAGATGAACAAATTGTTCGGGAGCGGCGAGCAGAGGCTGTCTGTCTCTGCCGATGGCATCTGGCTTCGGGACAGCCCTCCAAGCGGGCAATTCATCATCAATGGAGATATGCTGGACGTGGAAACGGCGAAGATCATCAACCCGATGATCTATGCTTTCAGCGAAAAAAATGAACTCGACCTTCGTATCCGCGCAAGCTCTATGCAGCTCACCGAGTCAGGATGGATCATTGACGAAGCTATCGTCTGGCAGAATGATGGCGAACGTACCGACAAGGGCACGATGATGCTGCCAAGCGAGCTGGTCGCCCTTGATCTCGGCCTGTCAAGCGAGCCGCCAAGCACCATTCCGTTTGTGTCGCTGCCGGCTTTTATCAATCTGCTGGAAAGTGCCGGCCTCCCGACGATCGAACATCGTCTTCATTTCCACAAGCTGCTGTCCTTGCCGTTTCTGATGATCGGGCTGGCGATGCTCAGCGCCCGTGCCACGCTGACCAACATGACGCGCGGACGCCGTGCCAGACTTTTCACCCGCGGTATTGTCATCGCTGTGTCCATTTTCCTGTTTTCCCATTTCATGCAAATCCTTGGCACATCATTGCGCCTCCCCGCTATCGTCGCGGCATGGGCACCAGCCATCATTGTCATCATCCTTGGCGCCATTCTTCTGGCGCGCATGGACGAAGCCTGAGAGCCAACAACATGCCCCCCCTGCCCCTCAAATACATCCTCACTGCTCTTCTGGCGTTTGTTGTCGCCTCGGCCGCGCCGGCGGCCGCACAGATCAGCATCAGTACCACGGTGAACGGCAAGCCCATCACCAATTATGATATCGAGCAACGTGCCCGGTTTCTCGGCTATGCCACCAACATCGAAATCACCGATCAGAACCGCACCCGAATCTATGAAGACGCGCTGCAGTTGATCATTGATGACGAGCTGCGGCTTGAAGCTGCCCGTTCGCTGATCAGCGATGTGGAGGCCGGCGTGTTGCCGCAGGTGCGCGACTACATCAACCAGAACTTTGGAACAGACACGCTTTCCGGCAATCGTGCTCTCCAGCAGGCCGGCATCGATCCGATGACGGTGCAGCTGAAATATGTCGCCGACATTGCCTGGTCGAACTTCATCAGCACCAGATTTGCCGACAAATTCTCGAACATAGAGAGCCGCATTGACGACGAGCTTGAGCGGATCAGCAAGAACGCGGCAAAGCCGCAGCTGAAGCTGGCAGAAATCGTGCTGTCACCGAGCCCGGTTCGCACGCTCGAGCAAACCAGAGACCTTGCTGACGAAATGGTGGCTGCCATTCGCAAGGGGGCAAGTTTTACCGAGATCGCACGTCAGTACTCGGTCTCGGGCAGTGCCAGCCGTGGTGGAGACGTTGGCTGGGCGATGATCGAAAAATTGCCAAAGCCATTTCGCGATGCTCTGTCTGGTCTGGAAAACGGACAGGTGACCGAGCCGCTTCTTCTTGATGGTGCCGTCTATATCCTTCGTCGCAATGGCGAACGGAAGGACGGGCTGGTTGATGGCTCCGCGTCGCGCGTCTGGCTGGCGCGGGCCATTCTCCCTCTGGCCGCCACCGCATCCGACGCAGACAGGCTTGAAGCAGGCGCCAAGGTCGAGCGCGATACCGAGGAATTGCAGGGTTGCGACGCTCTTGCGGCGCTGAACAGCGCCTATGGATCGAATGCCGTGGCCAAGCTTGACGACATGCTTTTGGCCGATCTGGCACCGCAGATGCAGAAGCTCATAGCCTCGCTGGAACCTGGCGAGCCGTCCGCACCATTGGCATTTGCCGAAGGGGTGGCATCGATGATGGTATGCCGGATCGAGGCGCCGGAGATCGCGCTCCCGTCGCGCGAGGAGATCCGCCAGGTGTTGATCGACAAGACGTTTGGCAGCCTGAGTGAGCGGCAGCTGTTGCGTCTGCGCCGCACCGCGATCATCGAACGCCGCGACGGCTGATGAGTGGTGAGGTACCAGATCAGGGTGCCAACGCCCCGATTGTCCTGACCCCGGGCGACCCGGCGGGTATCGGTGCGGAAATCAGTCTGAAAGCCTTTGCCGCCGGCACCCGGGATTTCCTGCTGATGGAAGACCCGGACCGTCTGACCGCACTGGCGTCACAGCTTGACCTCGACATCCCCATTCATGTTGTGGACATGACACAGGATACGCCACAGGTCGATCATGCCGGGCTTGGCGTCATTCCGCTGTCCTGGCCTGAGTCGCCGGTGCCCGGCACAGCGGACCCGCGCAACGGCCATGTTGTGATCGACGCCATTCGGACAGCCGCCTCCTGGGCGCGCACCGGTCAGGCCGCAGCTATCGTCACAAATCCGGTGAACAAGGCCGTGTTGAAGGCGGCAGGCTTTGCCCACCCCGGCCATACAGAGTTTCTGGCATCAATGGCGCCAGCACGCCCGGGAAGCCCGGTGATGATGCTTGCCGGCGATGGCCTTCGCGTGGTGCCAGCCACCATCCACATACCGCTACGCGATGTTGTCACAGAGCTGACAACGGACGACCTGATCGCCAAGGGCCGGATTCTGGGCGAGGCACTGCAGCGATATTTCGGGTGCCATCCACCCCGGATCGCGTTTTGCGGGTTGAATCCACATGCCGGCGAGGATGGCCAGTTCGGCGATGAGGACAGGCGGGTCATCGCGCCGGCGGTACAGGCCCTTTGCGAAGACGGCATGAAGGCCACCGGCCCGCATTCGGCAGATACGCTGTTTCATCCAGCGGCCCGCGACAGCTATGATGCTGTGATCGGCATGTATCACGATCAAGTGCTGATCCCCCTGAAAACAATCGATTTTGATGGCGGGGTGAATGTGACGCTTGGTCTGGATTTCATCCGGACATCTCCGGACCATGGCACGGCCTTCGATATCGCCGGCACAGGAACCGCCCGGCCCGACAGTCTGATGGCGGCGATCAGGATGGCGCGCCAGATGGCATCACATGACAGCCGAGACGGGTAGCAAAATCTTGGAATCGCAAGCCTTCGACAACCGCGCCATTGACGCGCTGCCACCTCTCAAGCAGCTCGTTGCCGCTCTCGATATGCGGGCCCGCAAATCGCTTGGCCAAAATTTCCTGTTTGACCTGAATCTGACGCGCCGCATTGCGCAAAGTGCCGGGCGGCTTGACGGCACCACCATCGAGGTCGGGCCCGGGCCAGGGGGGCTGACACGCGCGCTTCTTCTTGAGGGTGCCCAAAAGGTTGTCGCGGTAGAAAAGGATTTTCGGGCGTCCAGCGTGCTTGCCTCGCTTCTTGAGGCAGCTGGCGACAGGCTGCAGCTTGTCGAGGGGGATGCGCTGAAGACGCCGCTCTGGGAGATGGGAGACGCCCCACGCCGGATTGTGGCCAACCTGCCCTACAACATCGCCACAACGCTTCTGATCCAGTGGCTTGGTCATGCCACCGCGTTCCAGACCATGACCCTGATGTTTCAGCGCGAGGTGGCCGAACGGATCACGGCGCAGCCCGGCGACAGCGCCTATGGACGGTTGAGCATTCTGACAGGCTGGATTGCGGACTCCACGATCCTGTTCGACATCCCGCCAGAGGCCTTTGTTCCAGCGCCGAAAATCACCTCGTCGGTTGTGCAGATCAGACCGCTGGCAGAGCCCCGCTTCCCCTGTGACCGCACGGCGCTTGAAACGGTCACCCGCATCGCCTTTGGTCAGCGGCGCAAGATGCTCCGCGCCTCGCTGAAACCGATTGGCGGCGAGACCCTGCTGACCGAGGCCGGCATCGATCCGCAATGCCGCCCGCAGGATCTTGATATCGAGGCCTTTTGCCGATTGGCCCGCGCCATCAGCTGACTTGTATTGGGTTCAGCTGTCTTCGGACTGCAAAGTGCGGACGAAATCCGTCATGCCGATCTGCCGGTCCCGCTTCAGCCTTTCGGCGGCGAGAATGGCCGACACCGCACCTACCGAGTCATCCAGATCCTCATTGACCACGATATAGTCATATTCGCGATAATGGCTGATCTCATCTGAGGCCTTTGCCATGCGGCCGGCTACAACATCGTCACTGTCCTGCGCACGCGAGACAAGACGCTCGCGAAGTGCGGCACGTGATGGCGGCAGGATGAAGACTGAAACAAGATCGGCGCGCGCCGCATTGGCAACCTGCTGAGTGCCCTGCCAGTCAATGTCGAACAGCACGTCACCGCCACGTTCCAGAACTGACATCACATCAGCCTTCGGTGTGCCGTAGGAGTTGCCGAACACGGTGGCATATTCAAGGAAGGCAGCATCCTCGACCATCGCATCAAACCGGTTCTGATCGACGAAATGATAGTCCCTGCCATCGACCTCATTCGGACGCGGCGGGCGGGTGGTCGCCGACACTGACAGCACAAGATTGTCATCCTCCGCCAGAATCCGGCGGGCGATCGAGGTCTTGCCAGCGCCGGACGGCGAAGACAGTACCAGCATCAGGCCGCGCCGCCCGGTGCTGCCAGTGCTTTGCGAAGTCGTGCTGCTGTCACCCATGGGCCCAATCCTGTTCCGCGCATCCACCGATCATCGAAGGCCAGCCTCACGCTGTGCCTTGCGGTATAATCTTACATTCTTGTTATGGTCGTCCAGCGTCCTGGCAAATCGCAACCCACCCTTGCCATCAGACACGAAATAAAGGTTCTTCGTCTTTGCCGGTTTTAGAACGGCATCAACGGAATCCTGGCTCGGGTTGCAGATCGGTGTCGGCGGCAGTCCCTTGATGACATAGGTATTGTAAGGCGTCTCGCGCTTCAGGTCGGAACGCCGGATCACCCGCCCCTCACCACCGTCGACACCGTAGAGAACGGTCGGGTCGGACTGCAGGCGCATGCCCCGCTTCAACCTGTTGACGAAAACGCCGGCCACCTCGCGCCGGTCGGCGCTGTTGCCTGTTTCAAGCTCGACAATCGATGCCAGGATGAGCGCTTCGTCACGGCTCCTGAACGGCAGATCGTCATCACGATCCGACCAGGATTCGATCAGGCTGATCTGCCGGGTTTCCTGCATTCTGGCAAGGATGGCATCCCGCCTGGTGCCATGGGTGTAGAAATAGGTTTCGGGAAGAATGCTTCCCTCGGGAATGTCGACGGTGATTTTGCCAGAGAAATTCTCATTGTTCGCAATCAGTCGGGCGACCTCATCGGACCGCACCCCTTCAATCACGGTGATACGGCGCTGGTGGCTGCGGCCGGCATGAATGATCGACATGACTGTCTGGAGGCTGGCCCGCTGCGGTATCTCGAACTCGCCCTCTTTCGGCACGAAGCTCGTTCCGGCCAGAATGCGCGCGGCATCATAATGATAGAGGTCGCGGATCACGCCGGCACGCTTGAGTTCCCAGCGGATCGTGGCGTGTCCGTCACCGGGGGCGATGCGCACCAGCACGGTTTCATCATGAGGGCCATCTGCCTTGATGATCAACCGGTCTACGGCAAGCCACGCGCCGCCAACAACGGCAACCAACAGGCCAAGCAACACCACCGACCGGATCATGTACCGGGCGGCGGCATGAAGCATCAGGTGACCTCACCGATGATCAGTGAGGCATTGGTGCCGCCAAAGCCAAAGGAGTTCGACATGGCGTTGCGAACCTCACGCTTGCGGGTTTTCAGCGGCACCAGATCGAAATCGGCAACCGCATCCTCCGGGTCATTGAGGTTCAATGTCGGTGGGAGGTCACCTGTCTGCACCGTCTTGATCGAGTAGATCGCCTCGATCGCGCCTGCCGCCCCGAGAAGATGTCCGGTGGCGCTTTTCGTCGAGGACATGGATACCTTGCCGACCGCATCACCGAGAAGCCGGCGCACAGCGCCAGCCTCGATCAGGTCGCCAAGCGGCGTTGACGTGCCATGCGCGTTGACATAGTCGATCTCCTCGGCAGCCAGCCCAGCGCGTTTCAGCGCGGCCTGCATGGCGCGGAACCCCCCATCGCCATCCTCTGCCGGGGCGGTGATGTGATAGGCGTCACCAGACATCCCGTAGCCTTTGATTTCGGCATAGATGGTGGCGCCGCGTGCGCGCGCATGTTCCAGTTCCTCGAGCACCACAATGCCGGCACCCTCGCCCATGACAAAGCCGTCGCGGCCCTTGTCCCAGGGACGAGACCCCTGTTGCGGGGACTCATTGTAACCGCTGGACAGCGCCCGAGCCGCGGCAAAGCCGGCCATGCCGATACGGCAGACAGCGGCCTCTGCACCGCCAGCGACCATCACATCGGCATCATCAAGCGCCACCATACGCGCCGCGTCACCGATCGCGTGGGCGCCTGTCGAACAGGCGGTGACAACAGCATGGTTCGGCCCGCGAAACCCGTATTTGATCGAGACATGGCCCGAAACAAGATTGATCAGGGCGGAGGGAATGAAGAAGGGGCTGATCCGGCGGGTGCCGCGTTCATTCATCAGCTGGTCAGTCTGGACAATGGTCTCCAGCCCGCCAATGCCGGAACCGATCATCACACCTGTACGATTCTGCGACTCGACATCCTCGGGTTTCCACCCGGAATGCTCCACGGCCAGCTGCGCTGCGACAACGCCAAGCTGGATGAAACGATCCATCCTGCGCTGTTCGCGCGGTTCGATGAAATCATCAAGGTTGAGACCGCCGGGCTCATCTGCTGCCGGCACCTGGCCAGCAATCTGGCAGGAAATGTCATCAGTTTCAAAATTCGTGATGCGGCGGATGCCGCTTTTGCCGGCAAGGATCTGGGACCAGTTGTGATCTACCCCGACACCAAGCGGGGTGACCATCCCAAGACCGGTGACAACTACGCGACGCACGTTTTTCTCCTGATCCGGAAATTGTTGATCCAAAAATAGGCCAGCCCCCGAGCTACGTCCACCATTGAGGAGGATGATCGGGGGCCGGGGATAAAATTCAAAGCCGTTTTAGGCGGCGTTTTCTTCCAGGAAGGACACAGCGTCCTTCACTGTCAGGATGCGCTCGGCAGCATCGTCGGGAATCTCGACACCGAACTCTTCCTCGAACGCCATGACCAGCTCGACGGTGTCGAGGCTGTCTGCGCCAAGGTCATCGATGAAGCTCGCGCCGTCGACAACCTTACCGGAATCGACGCCGAGATGTTCCACCACAATGTTACGAACACGATCTGAAATATCGCTCATAAAAGCCCCCTTTTAAGAAGGTTGGAGGTAGGCCTCAATAGGCCCGGGAATTTCAAGTTGGCGGCAGATAACACGTTTTTCCGGAGTATGCCACCCTTAATCACTCTGCCCCACACCAGTCTGCCGGCATAGCCCGGCAGATGAGGCGAGCGACCTCTGTTACAGCCTAGAGCATCGCCATGCCACCATTAACATGAATGGTTGACCCGGTGATGTAGGACGCCTCGTTGCTGGCAAGGAACGTCACGGCTGCCGCCACCTCTTCAGCACTGCCAAGGCGGCCCATCGGGACGCGTCCCAGCAGCGCTTCCTGCTGTGCGTCGCCGAGCGCATCTGTCATCGGCGTTGCGATGAAGCCGGGCGCCACGGCGTTCACAGTGATACCACGGCTGGCGACTTCGGCAGCCAGCGCCTTGCTGAAACCGATCATGCCGGCCTTCGACGCTGCATAGTTGGCCTGACCCGGGTTGCCGATGGCGCCGACGATCGACGACACCGAGATGATCCGCCCATGGCGCGCCTTCATCATCGAACGCAGCGAAGCGCGGGCCAGCATCATGGCTGCCGTCATATTGACGTTCAGCACATCGTCCCATTCCTCATCCTTCATCCGCATCGCCAGGTTATCGCGGGTGATTCCGGCATTGTTCACAAGGATCGACACTGGCGCACCGGCTGCCTCGGCAGCGGCATCGACCAGACCTGCCGCCTCTTCACGGATGGACAGGTTTGCTGTCACGACATGGGTGCGCTCACCAAGTTCGCCAGCAAGCTCGGCGAGTCGCTCGGCGCGCGTGCCATGAAGCACAACCGTGGCACCGCTGGCATGAAGGGCGCTGGCGATGGAAGCCCCGATGCCGCCGCTGGCGCCGGTGATCAGCGCTATATTGCCGGACAGATCAAACATGATGATTTCCTCTCGAATTGTGGCATCCGCAAGGGCAACGCCCGCCGATCCCGATGTGACAAGATTACAGCTGCGCGAGAACAGAATCCAGATCGTCGGCCCCGTCCAGATTGACCATGGCCATGTCTTCAAGCGTGCGCTTGACCAGCCCGGACAGCACCTTGCCGGTGCCAAGCTCGACAAAAGTGGTCACGCCGGCTTCGCTGGCGGCGAGCAGCGTTTCGCGCCAGCGCACCCGTCCGGTCACCTGGTGCACAAGATTGGCACGAAGCTGGCTGGCATTGCTTTCGACAGCAGCCGTGACATTGCAGATCACCGGCACCGCCGAGTCGTTCATCGCTGCATCTTTTAGCGCCGATGCCATCGCGTCAGCGGCAGGCTGCATCATCGAACAGTGGAAAGGCGCGCTGACAGGAAGCTTGATGGCGCGGCG
>CENU01077586.1_pt1 | contig 10711 bp, 7 predicted proteins | sample 361331 | NCBI WGS metagenome assembly CENU01 (sample SAMEA2619766, study PRJEB7988) | marine metagenome | isolation source: saline water (ENVO:00002010), including
TCATGGTCTCAGCCATGGGGACTCACAGCGCCATTCCCGAGCTAAAGTCGCCACCACCGCGGCGCGAGTTCAGTTTTAAAATGATTTATGGCGAGATGCTCGAGACACTCGCTACACGTTCGTTCTTTGCGCTTTTTTTAGCGGCCCTATTCGGCGCTGTCGCGTCGGGTGTTGCGGCCACTTTGAATTACTATTTCTCGACTTTTTTCTGGGGATTCTCAGCGCAGCAAATCGGCATCATTTCGTTGAGTGTTGTGGTATCAGCCATTCTAGCTTTTGTGATTGCGCCCATCGTGTCTCGTAGTGTGGGCAAAAAAAGAGGCGCCATCGTGGTCGGATTTTTCGCATTTACGGTCGCGCCTTCGCCTATTTTGTTGAGGTTGCTCGGCCTAATGCCTGAGAACTCCGACCCGATTTTATTCCCCTTGGTACTGTCGATTACCGTCATTGATGTCGCGCTCATCATTGCCTATCAGATTCTCTCCGCGTCAATGATTGCGGATCTCGTGGAGGAGGCTGAAGTCAAAACCCAGCGGCGCAATGAGGGCGTATTCTTCGCCTCGGTAGCGTTTGTGCGCAAGGTGACTCAGGGGTTTGGTGCCGCTGTTGCTGGCGTGATTCTTACGGTCAGTCAGTTTCCAGTGGGAGCATCACCCGAGCAGGTCCCCGAGACTGTATTGACAACATTCGGTTGGCTATATGTTCCAGTGATCTTGACGCTATGGATGCTAATGATCGCAAGTCTGTCCTTGTATTCGGTCGACCGCGAAAAGCACGAGGCGAATTTAGCTACCCTAAAACACAGGGACTAGACCCAGTCGCCTCGTTATGAGGCAACAGGCCTATTGTGTCGTAGCGAAGTTACCGCACAACTCGGGTCAGCAGTTCGATGGCGGATCTATTCGCCCCACATTCCGGCAAACTCGAAGGCCTCGGCAACTTCATCGCCAAGCACCCATGCGTCATGGCCGGGTTGAATCGCATAGGCATCACCGGCTGAGTAGACTTTTTCAGTCCCATCGTCGTGTCGACAGCAGATCGAACCGCTAATAATGACACCCAAATGAGGGGCCTGACAGGTGCTGGTGCCAACCGTTGGTTTTACATCCACCGACCATTTCCAGCCCGGTTCGAGCGTTAGTCTAATGACCCGCTGACCACCCACTTTGACGGCCTCGATTGTCGCGTGATTGAAGCTTGTGTTTACTTCGTCTGCAGCCGCGAAGCTCTTTACTTCTACTGAGTCCATATCATTCCCCCGCACCAATCATTTGTGGATTCTCGGAACGGACCCACTTGTTTGTCGATGCACTGCTTTCACCTTAGTCCAAGCGTCTCTGGTTTTCCATGCCGACAATGCCGATCGCAACATGTCCATTGCATAGAGACCACCTGTGGTTTTCTCGAGGTGGCTTTTTAGGGAGTCAGCACCAATCTGGCGTTGCGAAGTGGGTTACCAACCCCGTGTTGTCAGCGTCAATTCAAGTCAATTAATCGACGGTGATACAATGCTTGATGAGGATCAGGTAGCGGTGCGTGACTTAGCTGCATTTTCTTGCGTAGACGGCGCTCAGACTTCCTTGACCCTAGCCACGTAGATGCACGCGATCACGATGATAATGGCACCGATCCAGGTCGACAGTGGCGGTATTTCATTAAAGAAAACAAAACCCATGATGGATGCGAAAATCAAATTGGTATTGGTCAGAGGTGCGATCCGAGCCGCCGGCGCTCTGGCATAGGCGAATGTCGTGCAGGTCCAGTAGCCGAGTCCGAAAAAGCCTGCGAGCGCATAACCAGAGAGCTGTAAGACTGAGAGATTGATCTCGAGCATAAAGAAGATCGGTAACACATAGAGCGCTGGCAGCGTGTTGGCAAAAAACGCGATGACAATCGGACTCTCCGTTTGCGCCCGAAATCGCAAGAGCACGACGGATACTGATAGGCACAGTGATGCCAGCATGGGAGCCAGATAGCCAAGTAGGTGCTCACTGAAGTCCCCCAGTAAAATATCGGTCTCACTAAACACGATGTACCAAGCACCTGCAAAACCGGCAAGCGTTCCCAGAAATACTTGCTTTGTCATGGTCTCCCCGAGAAGCACCCATGCCAGTGGGCCGATCATCAGGGTTCCTGTTAGGCCTAAGGCGCCCGCAGTTGCCAAAGGGATCTGCGTGACCGCCCAGAAGAATAAACCTGCGGCAGCGACCTGAAAGGCGCCTCGGAAAAGATGAAAAGGCGCGCCTCTTAAGCCAATAGGTTCTGGTCTGAAGGCAAGCCAGAGTAGGCCCGCATAGATGGCTCCAAATAAATAGCGCCACGCCGTGATTATGATCACGCTCTCATTCGCCGATAAGCCCTTGATCGATGTATTCATGCAGGCCGCAAAGAAAATTGCTAATACCCCGATGAAGTAGGGAGATAAAAATAGAGACTGGCGCTCAGGCATATCGGTGGCGGACTTGGCTGGTAACGGCAATGCATCTTACTTTACTTTTTGTTGCTCCAGCGTCTGTGTTTCCCTGTGGCGATGAGCTGACGTTTTGGTGAATCTTCGATACCTTAGCGTCAAGGTAAAAAGAATGTGTGATTCAGATGACTGCAGTGCAACCCAATCTACCCTTCGATCCGGACCAGCTCCGAGCCAAATATCGTGAGGAGCGAGATAAGCGGATTAGACCCGACGGTAACGACCAATACGTTGAGGTCACGGGAGATTTCTCACGCTATGTCGATGATCCCTACGTAGCGCCCGGATTTAGTCGTGAGCCTATCGAGCAGCAGGTCGAGGTATTGATTGTTGGGGGGGGCTTTGGCGGCATGCTCGCAGCAGCTCGTCTCAAAGATGCAGGTGTTGATGATCTCAGGTTAATCGAAAAAGGCGGGGGCTTCGGTGGTACCTGGTATTGGAATCGTTACCCTGGTGCCTCATGTGATATCGAATCCTATGTCTACTTGCCAATGCTGGAGGAAACGGGTTTCGTCCCCAAGCAAAAGTACACCAACGCGCCAGAGACGCTCGAATACTGCGAGCTGCTGGCAAAAAAATATGACTTGCACGATATTGCCGTGATGCAAACCGAGGTGACCAGTACAGTCTGGAGCGAAGTCGATGGCCATTGGATCGTCCACACAAATCGCGATGACGTGTTCAAAGCGCGTTTTGTTATCCACTCAAACGGACCCTTGAATCGGCCAAAACTACCGGCTATCTCCGGCATTAATAGTTACCGAGGACATACCTTTCATACTAGTCGCTGGGATTACGAGTACACCGGCGGCGATGCGTCCGGAAATCTGGAGAGGCTCGCTGAGAAGCGCGTAGCCATCATTGGCACGGGCGCGACCGCTGTTCAATGCATTCCACACCTGGGGGCGGCCGCGAAGCAGCTTTACGTTTTCCAGCGAACGCCATCATCGATCGATGAGCGAAACAATAGCGATACTGATCCCGCGTGGGTGGCGCAACAAGCGCCTGGCTGGCACCACGAACGTCGGACCAATTTTGAGTCGTTGATGGCTGGTATGCCGGTGAAAGAGGACCTAGTGCGCGATGGTTGGACCGAGGCCTTTAGGCATATTTTTGGTGGCCTAAGAGATGAGGCGCCACCGCGTTGGCGACTAGCCTTGTGGGCGCTTGCAGGGCTGTTCTCGCAGGATCGGCGAGAGCGCGGCTTGCGCCAATACCTCATGACCAAAGCCATGGATTACATGGATGTCCAGCGCAAAATGGAGATCTCAGATTTCGGTAAGATGGAAAAGGTTCGTGCCCGTGCCGAGGCTTTGGTCGATGATCCCGAGACAGCAGAATCGCTGAAGCCCTACTACCGCCAGTTTTGTAAGCGGCCCTGCTTCCACGATGAGTACCTGCAAACCTTTAATCGATCGAACGTAGCGCTGGTCGACACCGAGGGCCGAGGTGTCGAGTCCTTTACCGAAAAGGGCGTGATGTTTGACGGCGTCGAGTATGAAGTCGATTGCATTATTTTCGCCACGGGCTTTGAGGTGGGTACCGATTATTCCCGTCGCGCTGGCTATTCGATTGAAGGAGTAAACGGTTTAAGCATCTCGGAAAAATGGGCTAACGGTTTGTCGACTTTGCATGGCTTGCACACCCGGGGATTTCCCAATGCCTTTTTCTTTGGGCCCCAACAGTCGGGCTTTACTGCGACCTATACGTTCTCGCTGGATGAGAACAGTGTTCAGACCGCCTATATTCTCAGTGAGCTTAAAGCCCGGGGTGCCACGAGGGTCGAGGCGAGTGAAAAAGCCGAAAACGCATGGGTAAAAACCATTATTCGCATGGCGCGCCAGACCGAGGATTTTCAGCGGTCCTGTACCCCTGGCTATTACAACAATGAAGGCCACGTAGATTTTCAGCCTCAAAACACCTTTTATGGCGGTGGTCCGATTGAGTTTTTTCGGATGATGGAGCGCTGGCGCAGTAACGGAAAGTTGCGAGGTCTCGAGCTCCGTTAATTGAAACCCGAGTGACTTTGCATCGACCTGAGTTACACTAGAGCAGTGTCGGGCGATAACATAATTCACCTCTGCCCGCGCTACGCTGAGGTTGTTTTGTTGACACGTAAATCACGTCTGCTTTGTCTGCTGTCACTACTGACGGTGGTGGCGCCTCTGCAAGCACAGGAGGCAAAGCAAACTGGCGATGAAGATGCGACCACCCAAAGCGTGAGAGACCAAGGTCGCATTCTCCTCAAGCGGAATTTTTTGGCGTCCGAGTTCCAATCGGCCGAGCAATTAGGTTTCGCTCAGTTGTCATTTCAGGATGCCGAGGGTGTCGATGCGCGCGCGAACTTTCGATTGCGAGCGCCGGCAAAAAAAATCAATTTGCGGCGTCTTTCTTTATCGGCCGTGCATCAGGATGCATCGGGAGAGACGAAGCCTAGCGGCGCGCTCACTATTAATCAGAATTTGGGTGACGTGTTTATTCAAGGTCAGATCGCTCGCAATGCTTCGGCGAGATCGATCAATCAATACGAATCCCGATGGCGATTACTAGGTGACGGCACCAGCTACTTGAGCTATCCAAGCTACACTCGCGACGACATGTCGGCGGAGAGTTGGGCGGGGAATCTCCGCGCCGATTACACTATAAGGCCCAGGTTGAGCTTGACCTACGAGATGACGGCAACTCGGTATCAAGACACCTCGTTTCGAACCAAGTTAGAAAATCAGATCGCGTCGGGAGCCCAAATTCCAGAGAGCTACGACTTGGGGTTTGACGGTCGTACGGTCACCGGGCTCGATGTTGAGTCAGGGTCATTGCGTCATTATCAGCACGAGCGAGCAACAAAGCGCGATATTGATCGTCATCAGCTCACACTGAAAAGCGTTTTTGATGACAATATCGTGGAGGTGAGAGCCTACAGTTCGACTTGGCAAAACAGTCTCGATTGGTTGCCCTGGAACTTTCTAACGCGCGGCGTCGACATTGGTTATGAGGTGGCAAATCCCTGGTTACCTACCGTAGATCTTGGCCCTCAAAACGCGGTAGCTGATCCAGCTTTGTCGCGACTTCGCGACTATCGTCAAATGCTTACGGTAATCAAAGATCGAGATTCGGCGCTGGCCATCGACTGGGATCGCAGCCTCGAGTGGGGCAATGCCGATATCTCGATGTCGATCGGTCTAAACTGGCGTACTAAAGAGCGTAACGCTGACGACCAGAGACTGGTTTATCAGCCTACCCCGGAGGCCACTTTCGGGCTTGTCGATGCGGTTGGTAGCAACTCAGTCACCCGAATGATGCCCAATAATTTCTCGCTACCACCGACAATGAATCATGGTTTCGCTCGAAACCTGCTGTTGGGCGATCGTCGAGGGGAGGTGGTGCTCAACGAATTACTGTCATTACGGGAGACGGTTGAGCAAGGCTACCAAACCGAGGAGACCATTAGCGCCGGTTACTTTTTTGCTGAGATTGAGCAGGCACCGCACGCCCTGTCAATGGGTGCCCGTCGGGAGTTTACCGAGACGAACACCTTAGGCACCCTTATTGCTTCGGTTGGTGATGTGCCTGCGGGCTCGACCCGGGTCGAGGGTGCCACCATTTTTGGGCAAACAATAATCGACACTTTTGACGGAACTGACTTTTATAAGGTGCCGGGTTCAAATTCTTACAGTCATTGGGTGCCGTCCATACAGTACCGTTATGAACCCGCTGGACGCTTCAGCTATCAACTCGCTTGGTTTGAGCAATTGATGCGACCGCAATACTTCGACATCGTTAACTATCGACGCGTCTGGGAGGGTTTTAGACGCATCGATCAGGGTAATCCAGACCTCCGCGCTGCAACGATCAGAACCGCATCTGCCGCGCTTGAATACCAGCATGGGGACTTATCAGCTGCATTTGAAATTTACGACAAGAGTATTGCTGATTTTGCTTACAAGTTTACAGCTACCGAGGTAATTGACGGCGAGGTCTACCTTAGCGGCTCCATTTATAACGGCAAAGAGGCGACGGTGTCGGGCTGGCAGGCACGATTGAATTTTGATTTATCTAAATCGCTGTCGGTATTCGATTCTGCGAAGCTGGGTGTCCGCTATACGTACTCGGATTCATCGGCTGAGATCACCGACCGTACAGTTCCTGTGCCAGAGCGCGCGGCGCATTTTGGAACGGCTAATTTATCGCTGGGATGGCGCGGCTGGACGGCAAATAGTCGCTTTACCATGCAGAGCGAGACCCTCGATTCAATTGGCCAGGTAGTGGAGCAGGACCAGTATCGCGAGCGGATTATCCGCTGGGATCAAACACTGAGCTATACCACGACCAATAAGGTCCGCTTTGATTTATCGGTGGCTAACGTTCTCGATCGACCTGAGCGCAATTACGAGCAGAATCGTTTGCGCGTCTTAAAGAATGAGTACAGCGGTTCACTCATTAAGTTGACGGTTAGCAAAGCACTCTAGACATTGGTGTCGGTATGCGCGGCTATGGCGTGCAGTGCTCAAAGTTCTAAAGGATGCTGGACTCGAGTGCATGCTGCTAGCTCTGTCTTAGTAGGAGAGCACTGTTTTGGTGCGCAGTGCGCAGTCAGAGAGCGTTCTCTCCTTCATTGCGATGGTTGGCTATGGCTCCGGTTCGGGCTTGGTTTCCGGCTTGGGCCCTGCTGTGTTGTTAACAAAGAAAGACAGGACGCGCAGTAGTAGGCTGAGGTTCCCTACACGAAGTGGGTATGACTTTATTGTGTGAATACTCCACAATGAGTTCAGTGAAGAAGCGTGGCCTGATTTGGGTTCACGATTATTTTGAGTCAGACATTGGTGCACGTGCGTGAGTAGCGCACACCTCAACTCACAGCATTAGTTGACTGAGCACATTTGTTGGAACGAAAAATGCTGTCGTTCAGCCCAAGGATCGATGTTCAACTAGCCCTGCTAACGAGGGCTGCGATGACAGCGGGCTTGGTATGAAAGTTGTGTTGGTGCTTGTGAGAATTCATCGTTACCCAGCGCTGTATGGTTGCGAACTTAGACAAGGTTGTTGAGTGGATTTAGCGTTTTTGTTTGGCATGCTGTTGCTCACTGGAGCTCTCGGCGGACTCAGTAGTGGTTTGTTCGGTGTCGGTGGTGGGTTTGTCGTAGTTCCGTCTCTGCTATACGTGTTCCATGCCGCTGGCTATGACTCGGAAGGCATTATCTTCATTGCAATCGGCACCTCCCTTGCCACGATTATTGTTGCCTCAACGCGAGCTGCTTTAGCGCACCGGCGGTTGGGGTCCTTGAATATCGAGTTTTTGAAGTCTTGGCTGCCCTGGCTCGCAATCGGCACCGTCCTCGGTGTATCACTTACATCGGTGGTTTCTAGCGAAGAGTTAAAGCTAATTTTTGCGGTCGGCGTGGCCACCTATTCGATCTTCTTTTTGTTTCCGCGTATGTTCGAAAATATCGGCTTCGATCATTTGCCGACCGGTATTGTCCGCGCGACTCTAGGGGTGGTGATTGGCGGCGTTTCAGCGCTTCTCGGTATCGGTGGTGGTACACCCATCGTTATCACCATGACACTGTGTGGCCGATCGATCGTTGAATCGGTAGGAACCGCCGCAGGCGTAGGCTGTATCATCGGCGTTCTGGGCGCCATTGGCTTCATGATCATCGGAATATCGCAAACCATTACGGGAGCCCCCCCGGGTACAGTTGGATTTATTAACATCCCCGCCTTGTTGGCAATCAGCGCAGTATCGGTAATAACAGCACCTGCGGGAGCAAAGTTGGCACACCGTTTGGATACAGATAGGCTAAAGCAGTGTTTTGGGTTTTACTTGATCGCTGTAGCCACTATTATCTTGAGGCAAACACTCTAAAACTACGGGAGTAACAGACACTATGACTGGTATTACGAGAAGAGCGTTTTTTACCGGCTCCGCAGCCATCGGAGCATCAACCCTACTACCAGCGAGTCAGGTTATTGCCGCTGCCAATGCGATGATGCCCGTGGACCTGTATGGACCGGCTTCAGGTATCGCCAAGCTTAACGCGAACGAGAACCCATACGGACCGAGTCCGATGGCGATCAAGGCGGCGATGGAAGCAACCAAGCGGGGTGCTTACTACGCGCGAAAGTCTGTCGTTAAGTTAAAAGAGATGATCGCAGAGGAGCATGGGCTCACTACCGATCATGTTATGCTGAGCTCAGGCTCGAGCGGCGTCTTGACCTACATTGCATCGTCCGCCTCTAAAAAAGGCCAAATCTTGGCTCCAGATTTGTTCTGGGACACTACGGCGAGAATGGGTGTTCGCAACAGTGACAACGGCATCACCCGTTTGCCGAAGAATGACAAGCTCGTGATTGATCTAGCGGCGATGGACGCAGCGATCGATGACAGTGTCTCAATGGTTCAGGTGACTAACCCGAACAACCCAACCGGCATGGCCCTCGATCCAGCAGCGCTCCGGGCGTTCTGTAGCAAAGCATCGGAAAAAACTATGGTGCTCGTCGATGAGGCCTACAATGAACTTACCGACAACCCGCCTGAAGCGACTATGACCCCCTTGATCAAAGAAGGTAAAAATGTCGCGGTTGCGCGCACTTTCTCCAAGATCTACGGCTTGGCAGGTATGCGAGTTGGTTATTTGCTGGCTGACCCTGAAATTATCAAAGCCGCCACGAACTACGGGCTGGGTGATTACTCGTTGAACCAAGCAGGTATTGCGGCAGCGTTGGCCAGCTATAACGACGAGAAGTTCCTTGCCTACTCCAAAGCGAAGATTGTGGAAGGTCGCGAAATGGTCACCGAGGCTCTGAACGCCAATGGTTTGATTGGCTTGCCTTCGCAAACGAACTTTATGTTTGTTGATTTGGGCGATGGTAATGCTGAGGCGTTCCGACAGGCGATGGCGAAGCGCAATGTGCTTATCCAGCGAATTTATCGTGACTACACCAACTGGTCGCGCGTCAGCATGGGTAAGATCGAGCACGTTCAGATGTATGTCGATGCGTTACCAGCGGCGCTCGAGGAAATCTCGTAATCAGGTTGCTTGTAGAAAAGGGGAGCCATTGGCTCCCTTTTTTTATGTTGCCTCGTTAGTAGAGCTTGTTCGCGCCTTGGTTCGCACGGCGATTCGGTGATTCGATCCTCAAGCTAACCGAGATCGAGGTCTCACAGCTGGCGACGCCAGTTCAGCCAGTAATCTCCAGGGCAACTTGATCCTCTTCCACCGCATCACCCTCAGCGATATGGACCGCGCTGATCTCACCCGCAATCGGCGCTGCGTAGGCTACTTCCATTTTCATGACCTCTAGAATGAACAGGATGTCACCAACCTCAACCCGGTCCCCCGGCTTGACCATGAGCTTCCAGACGGAGCCACCGGTTTCTAATTCAATGTTGGCCATCGCAATTTCCTCTTAACTAAGTTTAGGGGCGGATCGAAAATGAGCTCGGGCCGAGTAACGCAGGCAGGAGTGGTTGCACCCGTGCTAACCAGCGACAGAGCTCGGGTCGCGTCTCGCGAGGGTCAATAAGGTCGTGCACGGCGAAAGCTTCTGCGCGCGGAAAGGGTGACTGCTTCGCCGCAAGCGCCTCCTCCAGTTCGCGTCGTTTTGCCTCGGGATCTGGTGCTGCCTCGATCTCGCGCCGAAACGCCACGGCAACGCCTCCCTCAACAGGTAGCGGGCCACTCTCGGCTGAGGGCCAGGCCAGTACATAGGCCTCCGGACCGTAGTGCGCAGCCTGGGCTACGCCGAAGGAACGGCGAACCATCACAGAAGCCCAGGGCACGGTGGTCATCGCCGCTGTCAAAACTGCCGCGGTGCCATGGCGAATTGTGGCCTCTTTTTCTGCTTGGCTACCGATCATAAACCCTGGTTCATCAACTAGGCTGATAATCGGCAGAGTGAAGGTTTCACAGAGCTCCATGAATCGCCTTGCTTTCTGTGCGCCATCCGCGGTCATTGAGCCCGCCAGAAATTTGCAGTCGTTAGCCCAGATGCCAACCGTTTGCCCATTCAGTCTGGCTAGACCTGTGATTTGTGAGCGACCGTAGCCTTTGCCGATCTCGAAGAAGCTATCACGATCCACAACAGCTTCGATCACATGTCTCATCTCAAACGCTTGTCGTCGATTTCTGGGGACGATCTCTAGTAGCGATTCATCGGTTCTGTCGACCGGGTCATCGCTACTGACGATAGGCGCAAGCTCGAAAATATTGTTCGGCATGTAAGACAAGAATTGTCTGATTTGTA
>CENU01060681.1_pt1 | contig 10707 bp, 10 predicted proteins | sample 361331 | NCBI WGS metagenome assembly CENU01 (sample SAMEA2619766, study PRJEB7988) | marine metagenome | isolation source: saline water (ENVO:00002010), including
CGAGGGGTGTGGTCCAGTATTTGGCCACTGACAGTGTGCAGCGTTTTCAGCGAGTGGGTCGTCTGTTTCTGGGCGAGGTGCTCGATCAGGTGGAGTTGATAGACCTCTAGCTACTCGATCTTGTCTTTAAATTCGCACAGGTCCTCAATGCGACAGCTGCCGCAGCGAGGTTTGCGCGCGAGGCAGACATAGCGGCCGTGCAGGATGAGCCAGTGGTGCACATCCACCTTAAACTCCTCAGGCACCACGCGCACCAGGCGATCCTCAACCTCTCGAACCGTCTTTCCCGGCGCGATCCGGGTTCGATTTGAGACCCTAAAGATATGAGTGTCTACGGCGATGGTGGGATGTCCGAAGGCGGTGTTCAGGACCACGTTGGCTGTCTTGCGTCCTACGCCAGGCAGGGCCTCAAGGGCCGCTCGCTCCTCTGGAACCTGGCTGTCATGCTGGTCCATTAGGGCTTTACAGGTCTTTATGGCATTGGCGGCCTTAGTGTTGAACAGGCCAATGTTTTTGATATAGGTCTTCAGCCGATTTACACCTAGGGCGTAGATTGCCTCCGGCGTATTGGCCACTTTGAACAACGGCCCCGTTGCCTTGTTGACGCTGACATCAGTGGCTTGGGCTGACAGCAGCACGGCGATTAACAGCTCAAAAGGCGAACTGTAGTTGAGCTCGGTGGTGGGGTTTGGATTGTCGTCTCGCAGTCGACTGAAAATTGCGTGGCGGATATCTTTGTTCATAACGCCTTACCTTAGTGGCTCAAAGACGCCCTGGCTAGGTTCGATAACGCCCGCGGAGTTTTGGTTTAGGTGGTGTCGGATGCCGGTGTTCCAACGCTCAGGGTTAGACGGCCCAGCGCCAGCAGCAGACCGGCAATGAGGAAGGCGCCCGGGGGCAGCAGCGCCAGAGGCAAAAGGGGTTGCGAACCAAAGTTCAACGTCCAGCCAACCGCCTGATCCCCAAATAACTGATCCATGCCGGCAAACAGCGTGGCGCTGCCAAGTATTTCCCTTACGCCGCCAAGGATGACTAAGGCCAGAGCAAAACCCAGGGCGGTCCCCGCGGCGTCTGCCAGGGCACGATGCACGGGCTGGCGGCTGGCAAAGGCCTCAGCGCGACCGAGAATCATGCAGTTGGTGACAATGATCTGAATAAACAGCGCAATTCGCTGGTAGAGCTCGAAGGCGTAGGCCTCCAGTATCATAACCACCAGGGTGGTAAAGGTGGCGATGATCAGCACAAAGATGGGAAGCCGCGCTGCGCTGGGAATGATTTTCCTCAACAGCGAAATACTGATATTCGACCCGAGGAGAACGATGGCGCTGGCCAGGGCCAATCCCAGAGCATGAGCCACGCTAGTGCTGACGGCGAGCAAGGGGCACAGGCCCAGGAGTTGCGCCCAGGCCGGGTTACGCGCCATGACGCCAGCGCTCAGGTCTGACCTCAAGCTAATCTTGGCTGCAGGGGTGGTATTGGCCATGACGAAGGTCCTTTTCCTGCAGGCGCTGCAGATGGGTCGTGAGTAGAGCGGCACTGTCTTCAACCGCTCTGGTGATGGCGCGCTGGGTGACGGTTGCACCGCTCACATTATCTAGCTGGCGCCACTGATCCAGCCCGAGCTGATCCTTGGCCGGCAAATAATCACTCTTATTGTGATCGATATAGTCTCCGATGCCCGGCGTTTCCTGATGTCGCAGAACGCGCAAAGTGAGTGTCCCGCTATCAACTTCGCCCTCAGGATGACGCAGCAGGGCCAGGTACTCAAGGTTGCCCGCATAGCCCTGAGCCTGGCCGCGCAGCAAGTGCCAGCTCGGAGTGATGTCCTGGCAGTCGGTAGCGATTTCATCTCGCCAGATCAGTCCGGGAGGTACGGCATGGCCCAACATGTCGGCGAGTAGCCGTTGGGACTGCTGCCGTTGATTGTCTGCCCTTTTTTCCGAGGTGAGCGCGTCGGTGACGCTGAGCAGCGCGCCGCAGAGACCGCCGATGAGGGCCAGGGCACCGAGGGTAAGGAGGGCGTTACGCATCGGATGCCAGGCGCGCTCGGTGCAGGCGGTTAAAGAAAGGCGTCGTACAGTTGGCTAACAGGACAGCGAACGCGATTCCGTCCGGCAGGCTGCCCTGGGTGCGGATAAGCATCAGCAGGCAACCTAAGAGGACCGCGAAAAAAATTTGGTGGCTGGGCCTGGCGGGATGGGTAACCGGATCTGTGGCCACAAAGAAAGCGGCCATCATGGTGCCGCCGCTCATCCAGTGGAACCAGGGTGATCCCAAGCTGTTGGAGGAGCCTTGGTCAAAAGTGATGGCCGCCAGCACGGCCACCGTGGCGAGCAGCGCCAGGGGAATACGCCAGTGCATAATCCCTAGGCCGATCAGCGTCAGCCCGCCCAGAAAAAATAGGGACGCGATGACGGTCTCCGGCGAGGTATCGGGGCGTCCAGCAAAAAACTCCGCTACGGTGACCTCTCCCCGGTAGCGAAACTCGGAGAGCAGGGTGGCCCCACTTAAGCCATCGGTGTTCATAGGGGTGAGATCAGGCCACATTGCGAGGTCTTCCGGGAAACTCAGCAGCATTACCGTATAGCCCACCATGGCCGGGTTAAAAACATTGTGTCCCACGCCACCATAGGCATATTTGGCTAGCCCAATGGCCGAAAGGGCCCCGATGAGCAGAATGCCAGGTGAGACGAAAGGGGGTAAGCAAAGGGCCATGATCCAAGCCGCCAGGAGCGTTGTGCCATCCGCGAGCCCCGCGCTCGGATGACCGGCCCCAGAGGCCATTTTCAGGCAGAGCCACTCTACCAGCCCGCAGCAGGCAACCAGCCATAGAATATTCCACAACATGCCGATACCGTAGTACCAGACCATGGCCAGGGAGCCCGGCACCAGCATCAGTACCACGATGTGCATCCGCCAAGGCGTCAGCCGCTGCCGGAGCTGGCTACTAACGCCCACCTTGGGCATCCCCTCTCGTTGAACCGAGCTTGCGATCCAACAGACGGCGGCGTCTGCGCTCGGCGGCGTCCTGATATCGTGCCTCCAAGCGGGCCACATGGTCGCCGAAACGGCGCTTGCTGCGCTCGCGCTGATCCCTATCCCTAACCCGCAGTTGGTCCTCAATCTTGGCCTGGCCAAACAGCTCTGCCAGATTGATTTTGCTCGGGCAGGCCTTATCGCAGAGCGAGCACTCGATACAGTCCTGTAGCCCTAAATCGTGGGCAGCCTGCATGGCCCGCCCCTGGGTGAGCTGAAGTAGCTGATCCGGTGCCAGAGACTTGGGACAGACGGGCACGCACTGACCGCAGTTGATGCAACCCAAGCCCTGCCGCTCCGGTTTGGGCGGCTGTTCTGGCGGGCTGACCGGGTGCAATGTAATACAGTCAACGGGGCAAGGGCTGATGCAGAGCTCACAGCCCGTGCACTCATCGACGATAATCGTATGCAGGTAGCCCTGTGCTCCAACGATGGCATCAACCGGGCAGGGAGCTAAACACAGCGTGCAGCCAATACAGCTCCTCTCGTCTATTTTTGCCACCATAATGTCAGCAGTCGCCGCCGTCTGGGCACCCACATCCACCTCCATCAGGTCGGCAAGTTGATGCACCAGGGCCGTGCCCCCTGGAGGGCAGAGATCAATGTCCCCACCTTGGGCGACTGCCTGTGCGTAGGGGCGACAACCGGGGTGCCCGCATTGGGCGCACTGGGTTTGGGGCAGCAGCGCATCGATGGCGTCTACCAGTTCATCGTCATCGGCGGGCAATTTGCGCTGGAGTACGAGGGTTGCTGCAGCTAAGACCAGCAAGAGGGCGAGGATAGTGACCGTTGCCAGCATCGCTAGCTACCGATGCCCTGAAAGCCCATGAAGGCTAGGCTCATGAGCCCGGCGCTGATTAGGGCAAGCGGGGTGCCGCGAAACGCGGCGGGGACCGGGGCGTGCTCAAGCTGCTCTCGTAGGGCGCCAAAGAGCACCATAACTAGCGTGAAACCTGCGGCGGCGCCTATGGCGAAGACCAGGGTTTCCAGCAGGGTAAGGCTCTGATTGATCGCCAGCAGAGTGACCCCCAAGACGGCGCAGTTGCTGGTGATGAGCGGCAGATAAATGCCAAGCACCTGATGCAGTAAGGGTGACGTGGCGCGCAGATAAACCTGGATCAGCTGCACGACCCCGGCGATGACCACGATAAACAGCAGGATATTGAGGTAGGTCAAATCCAGCGGAACGAGGATGCCATGATAGAGCAAGTGGGACAGCACGGCCGCTAGGCTGAGGACGAAGGTTGTGGCCAGGCCGGTAGCCAAAGCCGTATCCATGCTCCGGGTGATGCCCATGAAGGGACACAGACCAAGAAACTGGGCCAGGACGAAATTATTGATGAGGAGAGCCCCCAGCAGAATCAATCCGAGATCGGTCATAGCGCTCTCCTGCTCCTGAAGCGAAAGCCCATGCCGGTTACTTCACGGCCATTCCGGGCTGGGCGCCACTGTCGGGTGCCAGCAAGAAGATATCCTCTCCCCCTGGACCCGCTGCTAGAACCATGCCTTCGGAGAGTCCAAAGCGCATTTTTCGCGGCGCCAAATTGGCAACCACCACCGTTAGTCGCCCCACCAAATCCTCGGTGGCATATGCCTGCTTAATGCCCGAGAAAACCTGACGCTCATGATCGCCAACATCCAGAGTAAGCTGGAGCAGCTTGTCTGCCCCTGATACCTCTTTCGCCTCGGTAATGCGAGCCACCCGCAGCGCAACCTTATTAAAGTCATCGATATCGATGTACTGAGGCGTGGCCTCGCTTTCCGGCTTTGCTGCCGATTCCTCCGGTGTCTGGACTGAGGCAGCGACCATGGCTTCTACGGCGCTGGATTCAATACGCTGCAGCATGGGTTTGAATGCGTTGATCTTATGGTCGCGCAACGGCGTCATGGCATCCGCCCACTGTAAGGGCGGGATATTGAGAAAGGCCTCAGTGCGCTCAGCGGTTGCTGGCAGGATGGGCTTGAGAAAGACCATGAGCGCACGGAACATATTGATGCCTTGGCTGCAAACCTGCTGAACCGCATCCTGCTGGCTGGCGTCCTTGATCATACTCCAAGGTTCATGCTTCGCAATATACTGATTGGCTGCATCAGCCAGTCCGGTGATTTCTCGAACGGCCCTGCTGAATTCACCGGACTCAAAAAGAGCGGCCAGCGGCTCAACCTGATCTGTGAAGCGCTGCATCAAGGCCGCATCGTGAATGGTGTCATGCAGGGTGCCGTCAAAGCGCTTAACCAGAAAGCCAGCGGTGCGACTGGCGATATTGACCACCTTGCCCACCAGGTCCGAATTCACCCGAGCGACAAAGTCTTCAAGGTTGATGTCGAGATCGTCTACGCCGTTGCTCAACTTGGTGGCGTAGTAGTACCGGAGGTATTCTGGGTTCAGGTGGTCGAGATAGGTCTTGGCCAGAATAAAGGTCCCCCGGGATTTCGACATCTTGGTGCCGTCCACCGTGACGAAGCCATGGGTATGAATCCGAGTCGGGGTTCGGAATCCGGCCCCGTCCAACACGGCAGGCCAAAATAACGCGTGGAAGTTCACGATGTCCTTGCCGATAAAGTGGTGTACCTCGCACGGGCTGCCCGCCTGCCAAAATGCGTCAAAGTCGATGCTGTCCTGCCCGACGCCATCACAAAGATTTTTAAAGCTGGCCATATAGCCGATGGGGGCGTCCATCCAAACGTAAAAATACTTGTCCTCAGCGTTAGGAATGGTAAATCCGAAATAAGGCGCGTCTCGGGAAATGTCCCAGGCCTTGAGTCCATCCTCCAGCCACTCGCTGAGTTTGTTCGCAACCTCTGGTTGGACGGTGCCAGAGTGGGTCCACGACCTCAGGAAATTGGTATATTTGCTGAGATCAAAAAAGAAGTGTTCCGATGCTCTGAGCTCTGGCTCGACGCCGGAGTAAATGGATCGCGGGTCTCGTAACTCGGTAGCGGCATAGGTCGCACCGCAAACCTCACAGTTATCGCCATATTGCCCCTCTGCACCACACTTCGGACAGCCGCCGATCACGAAGCGATCGGCTAAGAACAGCGCCTTTTCTGAATCGTAGAGCTGCTCAACTTCCTGGGTGAAAATCAATCCGGCCTGCTGCAGTCGTTGAAAGATTAACTCCGAAAAGTGTTTGTTTTCAGGCGAATGGGTTGAGTGATAGTTATCGTGGGCGATCAAAAACCCCTCTGAATCGGCCACGTGCAGTGCGCGCATTTGCTCGACTAACGTCTCTGGCTGAATACCTTCCTGTTCGGCTCGGATCATGGTTGCGGTGCCGTGGGTATCATCGGCACAAACGTACAGAGCCTGATGTCCGCGCATGCGCTGAAAGCGTGCCCAAATGTCGGTCTGAATTTGCTCAAGCATGTGCCCCAGGTGGATAGGGCCATTGGCGTTGGGCAGGGCGCTGGTGATGAGAATCTGACGTGCCATGTAATGCTTAGTCCGGTTTTGCGGCCTCGCCTTTATCGCGGGTGCGTGAATTGAATCAGGGGGCGTCTAAGCGGTGCAATATACCGTGCCCGGGGGGTCGCCGCATCAACAATCCAGACGCCCCTCCTGCGGCCGCTTTTCACATACAATGCACTCTCTCAGACTCAGGACACCCGCCATCGCCGCAGGGTGTGCAGAAAAAGATCACAAGGGGCAGTGCATGCAGGTAGAAGACTTTCTGGATCCCTATCTTGGGCAAAGCTGGGGCAGCCTTGGGGCCACGGTGCAGCGCGACGGGGACCGCATCACCGTAGGGCTGGGTTATCCGGCCCGGGGCATACAGGCAGATGCGGCAGAGCGTCTGGCAGAATTCCTGGGATTGCCTACAGTCGACCTGGCGCTAACCTTTAAATCCGATGCCCCCCCGGCCTTTGAACAGGTGAAACACTTGGTTCTTATTGCCAGCGGCAAGGGCGGGGTGGGGAAGTCCACGTCAGCCATCAATTTAGCCCTGGGCCTTGCGGCAGAGGGTGCCAACGTGGGCCTGCTGGATGCGGATATCTACGGACCCAGTCAGGGCATGATGCTAGGGATTGAGGAGGGTCGTCGCCCCGAGATCGTAGACGGCAAGTATTTTGAACCTGTATCCGCCCACGGGCTGAAGGCCATGTCCATGAGCCTGATGACCACCGACAAAACGCCCATGATCTGGCGAGGCCCCATGGCCAGCGGTGCGTTGCAGCAGATTCTGGGACAGACCCTGTGGGGGGAACTGGACTATCTTATCGTGGATATGCCCCCGGGCACCGGCGACATTCAGCTCACCTTGGCCCAGCAGGCGCCCTGCTCCGGGGCGGTGATCGTGACCACGCCCCAGGATATCGCTCTACTGGATGCCAGGAAGGGCGTCGGCATGTTTGCCAAGGTGGATATTCCAGTGCTGGGCATTCTGGAGAACATGAGCGTCCATCAATGTGAAAGCTGCGGTCATGTGAGTCACCCCTTCGGCGACGGTGGGGGACAGCAGGTGGCCGAAGAACTCGGTGTCCCTCTGCTGGGGCAGCTGCCCTTATCCCTATCCCTGCGGGAGCAGTCCGATGGAGGCAGCCCGATGGTAAGCTCAGATCCTGAAAGTTTGATCAGCGGGCAGTATCGAGATGCAGCCCGGCACTTGGCGGCTCGACTCTGGGCGGCCCAGGATACCGATCCAGGCCCGAGCATCAGCATGGTGGAGGACTAGCCGCGCCCAAGAGGCGGGTCGTCCGCATAAATTAGTAATGTTGGGCTGCAGAGGGCGGCCTGGGTTGAGGGAAAACGATGACCATAAAATCTGATCGCTGGATCGTGGAGCAAGCCGGGCGCGGCATGATAGAGCCCTTTGAGGCTGGCCAGGTAAGAACAAGGGAAGGGGCCCGGGTGATCTCCTATGGCACGTCAAGCTATGGTTACGATGTACGCTGTGCCAACCAGTTCAAAGTCTTCACCAATATTCACTCGGCAACCGTAGATCCTAAGGCCTTCGACGAGCGCAGTTTTGTAGACGTTGAGGGGGACAGCTGCATTATTCCGCCCAACTCCTTTGCGCTGGCCAGTACCGTGGAGTATTTTCGCATTCCCGAGGATGTGCTAACCATTTGCCTCGGGAAGTCGACCTATGCCCGCTGCGGCATCATCGTGAACGTGACCCCATTGGAGCCTGAGTGGGAGGGTCATGTGACCCTGGAGTTCTCCAATACCACTACCCTACCCGCGAAAATTTATGCCAATGAAGGGGTGGCACAGATGCTTTTTTTCCAGTCGGACGAGCGCTGCGAAACCAGCTACAAGGACCGCGGCGGCAAGTACCAGGGCCAGCGAGGCGTGACGTTGCCTAAGGCCTAGGGCGGGACCGAGTGCTCAGGGGTTGGCCGGGTCCTTTGTTTGTTCTCCCCCTCGGGTCGTTGTCGTAACCAGGGGTCCCCTTGGGCCGGGTGCCTGGGCGGCGAGTTGCTTGGTGTCGAGTGGCCATGCGTCGCTGGCTCTTTGTCCTCGCGCTCTGGATCAGCCAGTTCGTCCATCCTGGCGGTCAGCAAATCCAGGTCTAGACTGAGGTAGTGGGTAGAGTCCTCTCCGCACTCCCCAGCCTCCAGCAGGCCCGTTCCTAACCGGTCGACTGCATAACGGTTTAAAACACACACCTCAAATATATTCGATGATTCCTCAACAATGTAGCTGTATAAAACGCTAAAGAGATCTGGGGTGATCGGAAGGTCACTCTCGTCATCGACCTCGTCGGTCTGTAAATCAATCCTGCGCACTCGGTCCACATTGTCAATTCTCACTGTACCGTCAGCTCGGTAGCGATCTGTGCCCTCGACTTCAATGCGAACGTTTGCGCCTGACCCTGTCTCCACATACTGGTCGGATGCCTCGCTGTAGTGGCGTTCCCAGAGGTCCCAAGTGCCGTCTTTGGTAGTCGGAAGATGACCGAGATATAGGGTTGCCTGTTGGGTGGGGAACGGTATCTGAGATGCCTCATCTAGAACGGCTTCATTGCGCGCGCGATCTCTATGACGCAGAAGCTCGTCGTCATTCACCGCCGACAGAATCCAGTCTCTGGCGGCGGCGTTGTAGATCGCAATATCGAACGACATGCTCTCTCGAGCGTCGACTGGGCGAAATTCATTCTCGAAGATGCTGTAGGCCACGGCGTTGGATGTAGAGAAGGCGCTGGATAGCGCTGGGTATAGGTGGTATCCGGATAGTTCATCAGAAATCGGTATGACCAGGATGTCCTCCCCGCTCAGCGTCTGGACGGACGCTGGCACGGTGGTGATCACCGTACCGACAGTTTCGGCTCCTAAATAAAAGGCTTCGTAACTAAACTCAAAAATGTAGGCGGTGCCATCCTGCAGCGCGACATAGAGCTGACGGTAGCCGTATTCGAGATCTTCAAGATACCGCTGGCCAATTTGTCAATGGATAAGGTTTGAAAACTCATCGATCGAGACTGCATCATCCTCGTCCAGGGTGCCTGGAGAATTGTTCAAAGCTGCGAGCGTGTTGATTTCAAGAAAGTTCAGACCGAGGAAGACGAAATCATACCCATCAAGGGTAACGCGCGTTGGTACCTGTCCCTGGGCGAGATATAGCGTACTCTCCGGACCGAAGGTGCTGCCGTCATCAAGAAGACGCTTCCACAGCGGCGGATTAAAGGGCAGTTCCCAGGGGTCGCTTTCCGGCGGGCTATGGGCCGCTAAGGTGCTCGGGATGGGAAGGCCCTCTAGGTCTAGAGATTCAACTTGGGCATCCACGGCGAACGGACTCTCTAGCGATGGCGAGCCAAGACTGCCGTCGTCATTGAGAGGGATCGTAACGGTGTCCTCCTCTTCCTCCTCCAGGCGCCTCCAGCCATCCGGTGACAGAACGGCAAGGTCGTAACGAGAGTTCGAGGGCAATAACGCTCTCGGTAGGGTCACCTGATTCGTGACGCTGTCGAGAACTATGGCCGAGAAGGTGACGTCTGCGACCTCTTCGTACACGTCGTAATCATAGTTTTCTCCGATATTGGAGACAAAGACGGTATCGTTGGACCGCAACACCTCAGCAGCCGTAGCGGTGGCCGACGGGGCGGTTTCTATGGCGACAAGGTCTATGAGGGCGTTGGCCGTCTCCACAGGATCGTTGCGGCTGATCATCTCCTGGATTCCCTCCGCCAGCCTTGTGGTGTAATCCTCCGCCTGCAGTTGTTCAGAATCGATCTCCTCATTGAGAAGTTCGATCCTATCCGCCACCTGGTCTGTGATCGCGTCGAGGGCCTCCGTAGTGGTCGCCAACGCGAGCCTCAGGGCCAATGCTTCATCCAGATTAGGGTCGGACGCTAGGGCGCTGGCGACGCGCCTTTCTACCCTGGCGATGATGCCGGCGGTGACTTGGGCGGCGGTATGAACTCTATGGGCCAGGGCTGCAATCCCCTCATCCTCCGCTGCCGAATGGACGATGTAGTCCGTGTAAAGGTCTATGAGTGAATCGTCGACCAGGTTTAAAGCCTCCATAAGGCGTTGATTGGCCTGATGGAGGGCTTCAGTCGTTGATAGGACAGCGTCTTCCTCCATCAAACGGCTGCGCTCATTCTCCACCAAGGTGGTTAGGGGGCTCACGAAGACTTCGACATCGGGCTGCAAGGGGTCGAAGAGGCCCGGTGGCGCTTTCAGCGTATAGCCGCCATCCGGGGGAATGATGCCCGTAGGGTTGTCGTC
>CENU01117405.1_pt1 | contig 10676 bp, 8 predicted proteins | sample 361331 | NCBI WGS metagenome assembly CENU01 (sample SAMEA2619766, study PRJEB7988) | marine metagenome | isolation source: saline water (ENVO:00002010), including
GGCTGACCATCAACATCATCAGCTCCGATTTCCCCGGCCAGGTCGAGGACAGCGCCTATCGTTATCAGCGGTCGCGTGAGGTGGTCGAGATCCTGAAGCAGGCCTGGACGCAGGACGAGATCACCTATGATGGCGAGATCTACCAGTTCAGTAATGTGAGCACCGAGCCGGCGCGCCCCTATCAGCAGAATGGGGGGCCGCTTCTGTATTTTGGCGGCTATTCTCCGGCGGCGGTGGAGCTGTGCGCGCTGCATTGCGATGTCTATCTGATGTGGCCGGAAAGCCGCGCGGATCTGGCGGCGCGGATGACGACGGTACATGCGCGGGCCGAGACCTATGGCCGGACGCTGGATTACGGGCTGCGCGTCCACATGATTGTTCGTGACACCGAAATCGAGGCCCGTGAATATGCCGCCGAGCTTGTCTCACGCCTTGATGACGAAGCTGGCCGTGAAATTCGTGAACGGGCGCTGGACAGCACTTCGCTTGGGGTCGCGCGGCAGGCACGCAACCGCGAACTTGCCGATATGGACGGGTTTATCGAGCCGCATCTGTGGACCGGCGTCGGCCGCGCGCGCTCCGGATGCGGAGCGGCGCTTGTCGGATCTGCGGACCAGATCCTCAGCGAGATCGAGGCCTATCAGAAAATGGGCATGCGAAGCTTCATCTTTTCCGGCTATCCGCATCTCGAGGAATGCGATTATATCGGCAAGCTGGTGCTTCCCGAACTGAAGACCTGCTCGCTGCCGCATGAATATGGACGGGTGCCGGCGGCCACCCCGCAAACCCCGCTTGGCGTTGGAGACAGACACTGATGGAACGTATCAAGATTGCGGATGATTTGAGCTTTTCGCGCATTGTCTATGGCATGTGGCGGCTTGGAGACGATTCCGACACATCGCCAGCGCATGTGCAGGCAAAGATCGAGTCCTGCCTAGCACAGGGCATCACCACGATGGATCAGGCCGCTGTCTATGGCGGCTACGAGGCTGAGGAAATTCTCGGCAACGCCTTTCGCGCTGCACCACATCTGAAGGACAAGGTGGAGATCGTCACCAAATGCGACATCGTTGTGCCGATGGGCCGCTATTCCGATGCGCGGGTGAAGCATTACGACACCAGCGCGGCGCATATCAATGACTCGGTCGATCATTCGCTGCGGCTGATGGATGTCGAACGTATCGACATGTTGCTGATCCACCGGCAGGACCCGATGATGGATCATGACGAGACCGGCGGTGCGCTGGATGCGCTGGTCGCGTCCGGCAAGGTGCGCCAGGTCGGGGTGTCGAACTTCCGTCCCTGGGATATGGATCTGCTGCAGTCGGCAATGAACACGCCGCTGACAACCAACCAGATCGAAATCAGCGTGCTGGAAAGCGCGCCCTTCACGAATGGTGACATCGCCTATCTTCAGCAGCACCGCATTCCGCCAATGGCCTGGTCTCCGCTGGCTGGCGGGGCGCTGTTCGCGCCGGAAAACCGCGAACTGCATGACACGCTCGCCACCATCGCGGCGCGGCAGGATGCCGATGTCAGCGCGCTGGTGGTGGCCTGGCTGATGGCGCATCCGGCGCGCATCATTCCGGTGATGGGCACCAACAATCTCGACCGGATCGGCCAGATCGGCAAGGCCGCTGAACTGACCATCGATCGCGAGACATGGTTCGAAATCTATACCGCCGCGATCGGCGAAGAGGTGCCATGACCGGACCCGGTCACGGGTGACGGGTCAGATTGGCCGGTTGCCGGTTTCAGGCATGCCGATTCTCATCCCGGGCAAGTTTTCTCATCCCGGGCAAGATTTTGCCGCGGCTCATGACTCCCCGGCACGCTCGGCATAATAGGCGGCAAGGATATCAAAAGCAGGTTTTCTGGTGACCTTGTCAGCGGCAATCAGGCCCTTGCGGTTGAAACCACGCTGATAGATGCCCTGCCGCCGTTCCACCCTGAAATCATAAAGAATCCACGGTGTCATACCCTTGACATAATCCAGCTCTCGCAGAATTTCGATCTGGCGCCGGTAATATTCGGCCTGATAGGCGAGGCTGAACAGGCCGGTGTCAGGCCCGGCTATATGATCGGCATCAGCGCCGGTCTCGGAGATCACCACCGGACGATCCGGGTGAGAGTTGGCACCGACCGCTTCAAGATCGCTGAAATTCTCTTCATACCAGCCATAATATTCATTGATTCCGATCACATCGATATGCGCTGTCAGACGGTCTTCGATGACCAGATCATGGTGATTGATCAGACAGGCGGCCGAGGTCAGTCGGCTTGGGTCTTCCGCCCGTGCCCGTTCCGCCAGACCCTTCATGAAATCAAGCCGCGCATCGGTGTCCGGGTTTTCATTGCCGACCGACCAGATGATCACACTGGCACGGTTGCGGTCACGGCGGATAAGCTCGCACAACTGGTTTTCGGCGTCCTGTCTTGTCGCAGGATTGGTGAAATCGATGGCCCAGTAAACGGGAATTTCCTCCCACAGCATCAGGCCCATTTCGTCGGCGATCCGCGCCGCCATCTCGTGATGCGGGTAATGCGCCAGACGCAGAAAGTTGCAGCCAAGCTCGCGGGCATGCGCAAAGCGGCGGCGGATATCTTCCTCACTTGTCAGCTTGCCCTGCTGTTCGTCATCTTCATGAACGCTGATCCCGCGCAGGAATACGGGTTGTCCATTCAACAATATGCTGGTGCCCTTGCGCTCGATCCGGCGAAACCCGACACGGTCACTGACACTGTCGCCGCCGGCGCTGAAGGTGACATCGTAAAGCACCGGGTTTTCGGGTGACCATAGATCGGGGTCCGCCTGCAGGACTGTCTGCGCACGGCCATTTTGTACATCCAGACTTGTTGTGAGACCTAGTCCGGGAATAGCGAGATGCGCTTGCGCAGCGGTGCCGTCAATGGTGGATTCGACGTGAATGCCGTCATCATCAAGATAGAGAAACAAATCCCGAATGACAGTTTGCGGCGTTTCAAACAACTCTACCTCGCGATAGACACCGCCATAGTTGAACCAGTCGGTGTTCTGCATCGGCAGACGATCCCGTGTCCGCCGGTTGTTGACGCACAGCATCAACCAGTTTTCCCCGGATGCGATGGCCTCTGTCAGTTCGACGCAAAAGGGTGTTGAACCACCATAGTGGTTGCCAAGAAACTGGCCGTTGAGGAAGACCTTGCAGTCATACTGTGCCGCCCCGACACGCAGGAACAATCGCTTTCCCGGTTGCAGATCGTGGAGGAATGAACGCGTGTACCAAGCCGACCCTTCAAAGAAATACCATTGGTCTTTCAGCATTTGCCAGCAGGAGGGGACCGGAACGGTTTCCCCGTCAAACGGGTCATAGTCCCAGGGTTCGGTGCGTTCGGATGACGCCACCGGAGCCATGGCAAACCATTTCTGGCGAAGCCCTGTATCCAGCAGATCGACACAGAAATTCCAGTCACCATTGAGCGACCGGCCAATGCGCCCGCCAGTAAAGATCAGCGTCTCGGCATTCAGGTTCTGCATATTGTAGGGGCGATCATATTCTTCATCGTGAAGGGCTGAAAGCGCGTTGCCCGCAAGGTCTGATCTTTCAAGCATCTGGTACCTCTCTGGCGATCCTGCCGGGGTAAGATAACACCATGATATATCGCCGGTCAGGCGTGCGGTGTGCAGCATCTTGCATCGTTCGGGGCTTGGTCATGGGCGCAGGGATGCCGCGATGGGAAGAGACCGGTCAACGGGCAAGGACACACGCTCACCTGACCGGTTCGAATGGTAGATGGCGCTGACCAGTTCAATGGATGCCAGCCCGTCGGCAAGCGTCACCTCGCGTCCCGGTCGACCTTCGATGGCATCGGCGATGGCCTCAAAATACCCGGCAAAGCCGGCAGGCGCGTCGGGCACATCCTGCAGGATGGTGTCAATTTCCGCCTGTCTGTCCCGGTCCCGCGCCATGAAATGCCAGTCATCATTTCCCGGGGCATAGGGCGCGGTGCCGCTCTCGGCGGTAAGATGTTCATAGACAAGACGCATGCGCGTTGTATCGGTGGCGGCCCCAAGAGTGATTGATGAGGTGACAAGCGCGCCATTGGCCATCTGCAGCGAGATGGCCGCGCAATCTTCGGTTTCCACGGGATTGGCATTGGTTGTCAGAACGGCTGCGATCTCTGCCACCGCCCCGAAATGCTGTGTCAGCAGATCATGCGCATGGATGGCGTGGCTGAGAACGGCACCGCCAAGCTCATGATCCCAGCTGCCGCGCCAGGGATTGGCATAGTAATCTCTGCCGCGGTTCCAATGGGTTTCGATGGCGGCGGCAATCGGCCGGCCAAGCAATCCGGCTGTGCGCAATGCGGCCAGTTGATCAAACGCCCTGCCGTAGCGATACTGGAACACTGGAAAGACGCATCCATGGGACCTGGTCTCAGCCGCTACAAGCCGGTCAGCCTCGACAAGTGAACCAGCCACCGGTTTTTCGACAATGGCATGCTTGCCAGCTTCCAGAGCGCGGATTGCGACCGGCACATGCATCGCTGGCGGCAGGCAGATATCAACGATATCAATATCCGGGTCGGCCAGCACATCATCTATGTCAGCAGTGGATCGCCCGCCGGTCTGTCCGGCAAGTTTCTGCGCCAGATCCTGATCGAGGTCGCAAATCGTGGTGACGCGGAACCGCTCCGGCAGTTCGGCATAGCCTTTAATATGCGCGCCCCCGATGCCCCCGCCGATGACCGCCACATCAAGCAAGATTTACGGCTCCGAGTCGCGTCGCCTTCGCCTGTGCCTGCAGCGCCAGCTCCATGACCTTGAAACAATGTTCCTGGACCATGGCGGTATCGGTGCGGTGCTTCACATCATTGATCAAGCGCTCGAAATAAGGGAGCGGTGCTTTCGAGGCGTCGATATACTCACATCGGTCCCGGTTGACCAGAAACAGGTGGTCGGTGCCGTCACGCCCGGCAACATCCACATATTTTCGAAGCTCTATATAGCCTTCGGTGCCGAGCACGGTCAGCCGGCCGTCACCCCAGGTCGGCAAGGCATCGGGCGTGTACCAGTCAACCCGCACATAGCCACTGGCGGTTTCAGAGCGCAGCAGGATTTCACCAAAATCCTGAAGTCCCGGATGATCCGGATTTGCAAAATTGCCAACTGTCGACGAGACAATCTCGGCATCCTTGGAGCCGGTCAGATAGAGGAACTGGTCGACCTGATGCGAGGCGATGTCGGTCAAAATCCCACCATAGGCCGTCTCGTCAAAAAACCAGTCGGGCCGGGTGGGCAGGTTCAGCCGATGTGGACCAAGGCCGACGGTTTGAATCACCGTGCCGATGGCCCCTTCTTCGATCAGTTCCGCAGCGCGGGTGACAGCGGGAACCTCGAAACGTTCGGAAAAATCGATCGACCAGATGCGACCTGTCTTGGCCACGCAGGCGCGCAGCGCGGACAGCTGCTCCAGCGCCGTGCAGCCGGGCTTGTCGGTCATCACATCCTTGCCGGCATTCATCGCCGCAATAGCCACATCAGCGCGCCGCCGGGGGATATCGGCAATCAGGATCATGTCGATCTCGGGGTCCTGCAAGAGCGTCTGTTGATCCGCTACCCGCGGAATATCGGGAAACCGCTTGATGAAGCCTTCAAGGGGCTGCGGTTCACCGTCCGTATACCAGCCTTTGCAGACACAGCCGTGGGCCTGCATGTTTTCCAGCTGACCAAAGATATGTCGGTGATCAATTCCAATTACGCCAATTTTAAGGGTCACGTCATCGTCTCCAGTTCAACACGTCGCCCGTCACGCGACGATTGTTCAAGGGCGGCGATCAGCCTGTGTACATCAAGCGCCATGGCGCCGGTGACCCGTGGATCACGGTCTGCCCGGACGGTCTCGGCGAAATCGGCAATCAAAGATTGATGCCAGTCGAACGGGAACGCCATCGGATCGGCGCCGCCGCCGGTTCCGGCCGCCTCACCGCCAAAGGTTTCGACCCGGCCGTCGCGCCAATGGATTGTCAGCACACCGGCCTTCAGCGTAGCGGCGGCATGATCGAAATCAAATTGCAGGCTTTCCGCCTCACCCGGGTAGCTGGCGGTGCTGGCGAAGAGCATGCCGATGGCACCATTGGCAAACTGCATCGCACCGGCGGTGACGTCTTCGGCCTCCATCTGGTGCAGGGGTGTGGTGGAACAGATCGCCTGCACCGACGCAACAGGCCCGGTCAGCGACAGCATCAGATCGAGCGTGTGAATGGCCTGGCTGATCAGAACACCGCCGCCATCACGGGCATAGCTGCCACGCCCCGGCTCGTCATAATAGGCCTGATCACGCCACCAGGGCACTGTGGCGCGAACCACGCGGACCGTGCCGAGCTTCCCAGACCGCACGAACGCGGCCAGTTTCTCCGACGCGGCGCGGAAGCGATGCTGGAATACGACGCCAAGGCGGACACCAGCCTTGTCACATGTCTCGACGATGGCCTTTGCCTGCGGCAAACCACGCTCAAGAGGTTTTTCAGACAGGATATGCTTTCCTCTTTCGGCGAAGAGGGAGACGATTTCCTGACGTGCATTGGGTGGGGTGATCAGAAGGAGAGCCTCTACCTGTGGGTTGTCGGCAAGGGCTTGCAGATCGTCTGCGCCAGGAAATCCGTAGGTTTCGGTGAATGAGTGGCGCGCCGCCTCACTCCGCGCAAAAACCCCACAGACCTCGATCTGATCCGACAGGGCCTGCAGGGCCAGCGCATGCGGTTTTGCCGCCATGCCCAGGCCGACGACGGCTACGCCGAACCTCTGGCTCATGACTCAACCCCGTTTGCCAGTGTCATCCCGTTGGTGTCGAATATGTGCAGCTTTGACCTGTCTATGCTGAGCGCGACTTCCTCTCCTTCGCTGATGGACAGCTGGCCAGGGCGATGAACGGTGATTTGCGGCAACCCTTCGACCTCACAATAGAGATAAGTCTCGCCACCCAATTGCTCGGACAGGGCGCAGCTTGCGATGAGGTCGGCCTTGTTGGGGCTGGTCACATCCATATGTTCTGGCCGGATCCCGAAGGCGCAGCCGTCGCCCGCCGCCAGCCCGTCAACTGGTGGTATGGGGATGGCGCAGGGACCGGCGTGCAGCACCAGCCCGGTCTTGCCGGCTTCGACCTGGGCGTCAAAAATATTCATTCGGGGTGACCCGATAAATCCCGCAACAAAGGCATTCTGAGGATTGTTGTACAGATCAAGCGGCGTTCCGACCTGTTCGATCAGCCCTTGGTTCAACACCACGATCTTGTCGGCCAGCGTCATGGCTTCCACCTGATCGTGGGTAACATAAATCATCGTGCCGCCAATGCTGGCATGCAGTGTTGCCAGTTCCTTGCGCATGGTCACACGTAGTTCGGCATCCAGATTCGAGAGCGGTTCGTCAAACAGGAACGCCCTCGGGTCGCGCACGATTGCACGTCCGATCGCCACACGTTGACGCTGCCCACCCGAAAGCGCCTTGGGCTTTCGTTCAAGATAATCTTCGAGTTGCAGCATCCGCGCCGCGGTCGTCACGCGCTCGTTGATTTCACTGCGTGGCATTTTCGAATTTTCAAGCCCGAACGCCATATTCTTGTAAATCGACATATGGGGGTACAGCGCATAGGACTGGAACACCATGGCCAGACCACGTTCGGAGGCCGGAATGTCATTGACCGTTTCGCCATCGATGATGACCGACCCGCTGGTGATATCTTCCAGCCCGGCGATGATCCGCAACAAGGTGGATTTGCCACAGCCGGACGGTCCGACGAAAACACAGAACTCGCCTGCATCCACCTTCAGGTCGACGCCATGAATGACCTCAACCTCGCCATAGGCTTTTTTCACGTCAGACAGTCGAATTTCAGTCATCAGTCTCTTTCCTAACTTTCGGCCTAACTTTCGGCCTAATCTTCGGCCTTTCTGTTGGCCAAACCCATCGGCCAACCCTATCTGCTGCGCATCGCCGCTGCCTGTTTCGGATTTGCCCGCTGCATGCGAAGTGGGGGGTGGCCATTCAGGATCTGCCCTATATCGTCGAGCATGAATTCGCGGATGCGGGCGTATGAGGCCTCGATCCCGCCTGCCAGATGTGACGAGAACAGGGTGTTTCCAGCTCCACGCCATGGGCTGTCCTTGTCTGCAGGCTCTGTGGGAAAAACATCCACAACAGCGCGAAAGGCACCAGAATCGGCCAGCGACAGGAAATCATCGAAATCAACGATTTCGGCACGTGAGGCGAGAACGACCGTGGCGTCCCAGCGTATTTCAGACAGCCGTTTCCGGTTCAGAAAGCCTTCGTTTTCGGTGGTGACGCCGGCCAGAAGGAACAGCACATCCGATTGCGAGATGGCGTCATCCAGAGTGGTTGGCTCCAGCCCCTCTGAACGCAAATAGCCGTCGGAGAGCCAGGGATCATAAATTTTCAGCCGCCCACCAAATGGGCGCAGCAATGGCACCAGCGCCCGACCGAGATTGCCGTAGCCGACAAGCGCGATATCCGCGCCATAGAGCGATTTCGCACGCATATTGCCGGCGATGCCATAGGCCTCCTGTCCGGTCCGGAACAGCGCATCGGCATTGCCAAGACCACGAAGCGACATAATCGCCTGTGCCACGCAATATTCGGCCACTGCGGGGGCCATCGCCGGGGCAGCAGAAAGGACATGGATGCCGCGGGCGTGGCACTCCTCATAGTCGATGTTTGGCTCCCAGTTGGCCTTCACATTCAGAATGGCGCGCAGGTTGGGTGCGTGGTCCAGGCGGTCACGGTCCATTGTTGTCTGGCCTATGATGATGGTCATCCGCTGCAGGTGGGCCTCGACAAAATCATCCGGTGCGCGCGAGCCCCAATGCGCAACAACCTCGCCAAGTTGTCCCAGCGCAGCAGCACAGTCAGGCGTGTAGACCATCGCCTCATTGCGCGGAAACGGATCCATGAAAATCAACGGGTCGTTCATTTCATCCCCGATGACGCAATGCCGGTGGTGATGAATTTTTGCAGAAACGCAAAGACCAGAGTGACCGGGATCAGCGTGACCACGGTCATCGCCAGAATATAATGCCACTGCACATCCAGTTCCCCCTGGAAGGCGTTCAATCCGACTTGCAGCGTGTAGACCTCGGAGCGGTTCAACACGATCAGCGGCCAGAGGAAGTCATTCCACCGCCACATGATCGAAAAGATCGCCAGAACGGCGATTGCAGGCATCGCCAGCGGCAGAACAACTTTCCAGTAGATCGCCCATTCGCTGGCCCGATCCATTCGTGCGGCCTCGATCAGATCCTTGGGGATGGTCAGCATATATTGCCGGAGCAGGAACACGCCGGTCGGTGTTGCCGCGCCGGGCAGAATCACTGCCCATAGCGAATTGATCATGCCCATCGAGGTGACCACCAGATACACCGGCACGAGAATGATCGTGATCGGGATCATCAGCGTTCCGATCACAAACATCATGATCGCGCCGCGGCCGCGGAATTCGTAAATTGCAAGCCCATAGGCCGCCATCGAATTGATCAGCAGCGTCACCAGCGTTGCCACCACGGTCACCACCACTGAATTGTAGAGGTAGCGGGTAAAATCGAACCGTTCCAGCGGGTCTCCATAATTGTTCCAGGCCATCCGGAACTCGCGGACCTCGGTACGCTGACTGATCGGTACCTTGTATTTTTCAGTCGGATTCGTCGGGTCAACCATCTGACTGATGATCCCGATCCGGCGTATCTGGGCCAATTGCCTGACCGTGCCATCCTCCAATGTGGCCTCGAAAAGCGGGAGTGGCTTGTCATATCCCTCGACCTGCACCTCGACTTGTCCCAATGGCAGAAAGGTAGGAGGGAATTCCAGCAGGGCCGAAGACGTCTTGAAGGAGGACATGGTCAACCAGATCACCGGCCCGAACATCAGGAAAATGCCAAAGGCCAGATAGATATAGGTAAAGACATCGGTCCAGTGCGTGCGCCCGTTCTTGCCGCGTCTGGCGTTCAGTAGGCCACGCACAGTGCGGGTTGGCATGGCGGCGGCGTCAGACATCGTCCTTCCTCCTTGTGACGGCGAGCTGGGCCATCGTCAAAATGAACAGGGCAACTCCCAGCGCCACCGATGCGGCGGAGGCGAGGCCGAAATTCTGCACCTGATTGGTGAAACCGGTGTTGTAGATATACTGGACAATGAATTGCGTGGCGGTGCCCGGCCCCCCGCCGGTCAGCACAAAGACCTCGTCAAAAATCTGCACGCCCTTGATCAATGCCAGCACGATCACCACCAGCATGTTGGGCCAGAGAAGTGGCAGGGTGATCCGCCAGAATATCCTCTCTTTGCTGGTGCCATCCATTTCGGCGGCCTCGTAGAGATCTGGTGGAATGGCCTGCAGCCCGGCCAGCAGGATCAGGGTGTAAAAGCCCATATGTGCCCAGATCGAGACAAAGACCGCCCAGAACATGGACCATTCGGGGCTGACGAAGAACAGAACCTTGTCCAGTCCGATCGATACAAGAAAAGCGTTCAGAATGCCGTCGCGCAGCAGGATCCATTTCCAGATCAGCGCAACAACGACGGGCGAAAGCAATACAGGAAAGAAGAAAACCGCGCGAAAAAAGCCACGCGCGCGGATTTCGCGATTCAGGATCAGCGCGGTGATCAGCGAGAACAGCACCATGAAACTCAC
>CENU01049084.1_pt1 | contig 10675 bp, 10 predicted proteins | sample 361331 | NCBI WGS metagenome assembly CENU01 (sample SAMEA2619766, study PRJEB7988) | marine metagenome | isolation source: saline water (ENVO:00002010), including
TTCAGTCGTAAAAGGTCTTAAATATTACTTAGAATCAAAAAAACAGTATTACACAATCAATTCGGTAAGCATGTATGGTATTCTTAATATATATTATTTAACATAATATATATTATGCGAACCTATATATCTTAATCCTATGAAGAAGCACCTATAGCAACTGGTCTGATAGGTGATGCAGAACTACCCTTCGTCATTAAAGGTAATATTATAACGCAAGACAGTTCAACATTATCTGATGCTAACTCCTTAAGTTTGAAATTTTCTAATGTATGAACTCCCGATTGTGTTAAAAAATAATGATGTGCTGGATTTGCAATACCTTTTGGGTTTTGTGATCTTTCAGGACCATATTCAGATTCATCTGCAAATGTATCTACACCCCATGTATCCAACCCTACTCCAACTACTTTTTTGTCACTAAGATACTTAACAAGATTGTAAGAGACGCCAGGCGCCTTAGTATAGTAAAGTCCAAGTTCATCAGGGTCTTGATAATAATCACTCCAACCTGTGTTAATCAGTACAACATCACCTGGCAATATTCCTCTGTCTTTTAATTTAGTTTTACTAATAGTTTCTTTAATATGTTCAACTGTTACGTATTCACCTGCTTTCATTGCTCGTCCATCGAATATGTGCTTTCTTACATCTAAGAAAACAGCAGTTGTAATAATGGGTGGTACTGTTTCAATTCCAAGTTTGTTTAATGGTGAATCTGGCTTTGGTTTTACTTCTTTTCCGTGAAAGTCACCAAAATATTTTAATGATGATAAATCAGCCTCACCATTGCCATCCCAAACTTCCTCTGTATAACCGAAGTGGCCTAATGCATCCATTTGCGTTCCTTGATTTCCGTCGTTTACGTCTTCATTAAGAACATCCATTGTAAAAACCTGTCGTGATCCAGCCCATGGTATTTCTGGTAGAAATTTGGGTTTATATTCACCTGCAAAGGGAGATAAGGGCATGGAAGATGTTCTTTCATATGATAATTCATATACTTTTGCATTAGGATCGCTCATTTGTTGTGCACACCTTTTATATGTCTCTATACCAAGTAATTTCGTCATTCCTCTTTGATCATCAAAATTATCTGCATAAATTATAGAGCTTATAAAATATAGAGTAATAATTATGTAAGTTTGTGATTTAAATATCATGATGAGGTTCCCCACAAATTGTTGCTTTTAATCCTGATGCACCGCCTTCTAACAAAGGCTCCAAAATATCTAGTAATCCAGTCTTTACTCTCCAGTTTAAGTATTTTGCTTGATGTTCAAGCGATTCCCAATCCTCAATTAAATGAATAGTATTTGATGCATCCTCTATATAAGTTGCTACTGAAATACATCCATCAAATGATCTTGTGTCTGGTAAAGCTATTTTTAAAGTTTCTTTTAAATCTTCTAACATGCCCTCTTTTGCAGGAAAAGAAACAATTACTAAATTTTTCATATTAACTCCATTAATTTATATTTTTATTATATTATTCAATATAAACATATTCATCTTATTGGGGTAATAAAATGCACATAAAAATACTTTCTCTACTATTAGTTTCATTAAACATTATTGCTAATACATTAATGGAACCTACTTCAAAGTCAGAGGATTTATATGATGGTGTTATTTTAGATGGAACATATTCTAATGAGATTGATAGACCATCAGTTTATTTAGGATTTGAAGTTGGAGAACGTGTTGCTGCGCCCTATCAAATATCTAATGCAGTATTGGCATGGGCAAAACAATCTGATCGAATGATAGTTAAGGAATATGCAAAAAGTCATGAAGGTCGTCCGCTGTATGCAATCTTTATATCATCACCAGAAAACCTATCAAAATTAGATCAAATAAAAGAAAACATAAATTTATTATCTGACGGTGAGAATACAAATGGAAATAAAGCAAGAGCTTTAATTGATGAATTGCCTGCAATTGCATGGATGGCATATTCAATTCATGGAAATGAGACTTCTGGTGCAGATGCTGCTTTAGCAGCAATATATCATTTTATAGCTAGTGAGGATCCTGAAACTGTTGATATGTTAAATAAAATGCTGATCATTATTGATCCAATGATGAATCCTGACGGAAGAGCAAGATTTGCTAAATCATTGCAAGAATATAGAGGAACAGCGCCAAATTATGACGATCAATCCCTTCTTCACACAGGTGATTGGCCTTATGGAAGAACAAATCACTATTTTTTTGATTTAAATAGAGATTGGATATATTTAACTCAGCCCGAGACTCAAGGAAGAGTAAAGCTTATTAATGAGTGGAGTCCTCAAATATTAGTCGACGCACATGAAATGGGACCACAAGATACCTTTATGACAGGACCGCCAAGGGAACCTATAAATAAAAATATTGATAAAGATTTGCTTAAATGGGGAAATATATTTGCACAGGATCAAGGAAACGCTTTTGACGAGAGAGATTGGCGTTTTTATACAGGTGAATGGCATGAAGATTTATATCCTGGATATTCTTTTTATGTTCAATTTAGAGGTACTTTAGGAATTTTATATGAACAATCAAGAATGGCAGAAGATGGCGTAAGAAGACCAGAAGGAACAATTCAATCATATAAGGAATCAGTTCATCATCAATATGTAAGTACAATGGTAAATCTTAATACTCTACTTAAAAACTCAAAAGCGATGTATCGAGACTTTTGGGAAGGAAGAAAATATAACGTTTCTAGAGATAGCAACTATGCTAATAGAACATTTGTAATATTACCAACCAAAAATAATACAAGAATTAATACACTTGCTGAAAAATTAAAATTTCAAGATATTCAACTCTATAAAAATGAGAAACCTATTCTTGTAAAAAATATTTTAAAACAAACAGGTGACGTTGAAGAAAATTTTACTATTCCGCAAGGAAGTATGATCATTCCCAATAGACAAGCTGAGGCCCCTCTTATATCGGCAATAATGGAGTTTGATGCTGATATAGATGAAGAAGTATTGATTGAAGAAAAACAAAGTGTTCTAAGAGACGGTTCATCAATAATGTATGACACAACAGCATTTAATTTTTCTATGGTTTATGGTCTTGAGGCTATAACTGTTCCGGAAAATATAAGTTCTAATTTAGTTGATTGGGAGTCATCAAATCAATCTATTGACATTACTAATGAAGCAGTAATATGGGCAACTGATGGAGTTGATGATAATTCTGTAGCTTTTGCTGCTAGATTGATGGAACAAGATGTTCAGGTAAGAATAATAGATAAGGAAGCAAGCCTTTCAGGGTATAACTTATCAAGAGGAAGCGTAGCTGTCATTCGCATGGATAATCCCAATATAACTAATTTAAGTGACATTGTTAGCAAATTAGCATCAGAATTAAATATTTCAATTGTTTCCCTTGATTCAGGTTTTGGTCCTGAAGAATTACCAGATTGGGGCGGGAGACATTTTAGATTACTTAAAAAACCACAGATTGCTATATTAAGTCATGAAGGATTTAATTCTTATGACGTTGGTGTAAGCTGGTGGTCAATCGATCATCATTTAGGAATCAGACACAGCCAGCTCAATACGTCTATCTTAAGTTATGCAGACTTACGAAGATATAACACAATAGTTGTTCCTAGTGGATGGGCTCTAGATGATAATTCAAAAAAATCATTAAATGATTGGGTTAGACAAGGTGGTACTCTAATTGCTCATAATTATGGTACTAGATCTCTTATTGGTGATAATGGAATTGGTAATGTAAAACACTTAAGAGATACATATGATAATAGTGAAGATTACAATTTTGATTTGCAGAGAGAGATTTATTCTCTTGAAGATGATATTAACAAAGAAGATGTTATAAATAACAAAGTTAACCTAAATATTAATTATCCTTGGGAAAGTGCAGATAAAATTTCTGAGGACTTAAAAAAACGCGATAAGTGGCAATCAATTTTTATGCCCTCTGGTGCAATGGTTGCAGGACGAACAGATCAGAAACATTGGCTAACATTTGGAGCTATAGACGTATTACCTGTTTTATATGGTAACTACCCTATTCTTATGACTAGTGATAATGCTCAAGCAGCAGTAAGAATTGGTGAATTAATTAATGATCCATCAAAAGAAAATGCACGTGCTATAAATTGGTCAACGATTCCAGCTGGGAAAGATATTAACGTAAGAATGAGTGGTTTAGTCTGGCCTGAAGCATCACAAAGAATTGCAAATTCAGCGTACTTAACTCGAGAAAAAGTTGGCAAAGGTCAAGTTATATTATTTTCAGGTGAGCCAAATTATAGAGGATCTGCATTGGGTACTAATAGACTTTGGCTTAATGCCATCATCTATGGAGCTGGTCTAGGAACGAATTCAGAAATTGATTTATAAATTACTCAACTGAGGATCTAATAATATTTAAATCTTTAGTCAATACACTTCCAACTGCTGTATGCGACATATCCTCGCGTTTAATTCCTATAATGCTAGCAATTTCGTTAGCAGCATGAATACCTGTGCAATGACCTCCCATAAATTTTGTTAATCCATTATCCTTAAACCAGTTAGCTGTGTTAATGATTGTTTCATCATCTGCTCTAAATAAATGAAATCCTCCAATTGCTCCATATACCGGAACATTTTTAATTGACTGAAGTTTTTTAGCAGTATTTATAATTCCTGAATGTCCGCATCCTGACATCATTACCCAGCCTTTATCTGTTAACATCCCAACAGATTGATCATCCTTTATAATATCAGGCTTAGTTAATTCAACATCTGTATAAATACCTTTTGGCCCATTGAAATATTCGTCAGTTCTTTCTACTGTGCCCGTTGCATAAAGATTTCTGGAAACTAAAAAATGATTGTCTAAAATTATAAAATCTATGCCCTCTTTTTCAGCAGCAATTTTGAATTCATTTGAATCATCAAAATTACCAGGTCCTACTTTCTGACCATTTTCAAGATAACGCTGCTCAAAAAAACCTCTTGCAACATATACCTTAGAAAATGATTTTGGGTTTATGTTTTTATACGTTTGCCTTAATTTAATTAGACCGCCAGTATGATCGCTATGAAAATGACTTAATACAACTTTTTCAACTTTTGATAAGTCCTTATTTAATATTTTTGCATTATGAAGAACTGTGTCTTCGTGAAACCCAGTATCAAACAATATTGACTCATCATTGTTTTCATACAAAGCTGAAAAGCTCCACTCACCAAAGCCGCCATAGTTTGAAATATTTGTCGCTAAAACAGTTATTTCATATTCGTTAGAAAAACTAAAAGTTGAAATTAAAATTATAAAAAATAATTTTATTTTATTTATCAATCTACTCTTTTTATAAGTGAATATTGTTTTTCTAATTTTCCATCTAAGTTTAATGAAGCGTCAACTTTCACACTATCACTACCTGTAAAAGTCCACCCAATGGATTCAACATAATTATTATGTTTAGGATGATAACCAGGTGAAGGATCTGATTTGAGTTGTATTGAATTTTCACTCAGTGTATCAACAGTAAACATTGGTTCAGTACCAAGAGCACAATAATGTTTTATTACAAGCTCGCCATCTTTATCTGAATATGTTGTCATCATCTCAACTCCGTCTTCAACCAATTTTTCAACAATTGTATTTCCATTTGAAACAAGTTTAAATTCAGAAAATGTATCAACTACGGCACCTGATTGTTGATATAGTTTTCCTTCCCATTTTCCTAGCATTTTTTTAATTTGTTCAAATGCCTTACTACTATTGACTTCACCCATATCAACATCGCCAATAGAAGTATTTTGTGCATATGAAGAAATAGATATTAAAAATAAGCTTGGTATTAAATAAAATTTCATAAAATCTCCCTATCAAATAAATTTATATTTAAAATATATCAATAAATATATCATTTTATACTACAAAAAAGTGTCTTAAATCTATATATTAATAACATATGATCTATTCAAATATCCTTGAAACTATCGGAAATACTCCGTCTATAAAAGTTAAAAATATTTCTATAAATAACACAAATATTTATGTGAAAGCTGAATTCTTTAATCCTGCTAGTTCAGTAAAAGATCGTTTAGCTATAAGCATTATTGAGAACGCAGAAAAAAATGGATCTATAGAAAAAGGTCAGACAGTTGTTGAGGCAACTAGTGGTAATACAGGTATTGGTCTTGCAATGGTTTGTGCGGCTAAGAATTATCCTCTAGTTGTAACTATGCCAGATAGCGCATCTATAGAAAGACGAAAATTAATGAGATTTCTTGGAGCAAGAGTAATTTTAACACCTGCATCTGAGGGAGGAACTGGCGCATATGATATTGCAAAAAGATTAGTTCATAAAAACAACTGGTTTTTTGCGAGACAATTTGAAAATGAAGATAACGCCAATATTCACGAAGAAACAACAGGAATAGAAATTTATAATGACTTTAAGGATATTGGATTAGACTACTGGGTATCAGGATATGGTACTGGAGGAACTTTTACTGGAGTATCTAGAACACTAAGAGAAAAACTTCCTAATACTAAATTAATTTTAACCGAACCAGATGTAGCGCCATTAATTGGTAGTGATAAAAAACAAATTAGAAATGACGACGGTTCAGCATCAGAATCACACCCTGCATGGAACCCTCATCCTATACAAGGTTGGACTACTGATTTCATCCCTCTTGTTTTACAAGAATCAATTGATAAAAAATATTATGACGAATTAATTCCAGTATCTGGTGATGATGGTCTATTTTGGTCACATGAATTAGCAAAAAAAGAAGGTATTATTACAGGGGTATCAGGTGGATCAACATTCGCAATTGCTGTTGAAGTTGCCAAAAAAGCTAAGGAAGGTTCAAATATTTTATGCATGCTTCCTGATACAGCTGAAAGATATATGTCTAGTATTTTGTTTGACTCAATTGAACCAGAAATGAATGAGGAGGAGAAAAAGCTACTTAATTCTGTTTAAAGAGTTAAAGCTTTTTAGCAGGAATTCCAGCAACAGTGGTTTCAGCTTCAACATCCTTTAGAACAAGACTACCTGCAGCAACTTTTGCATTTTTACCAATAGTGATATTTCCTAATACAGTACTAGATGCAAAAATTGAAACACCAGATTTTATTTTTGGATGCCTATCACCTAATTCAAAACCTTTTCCACCAAGTGTAACTCCCTGATATATGGATACATTTTCATCAATTTTAGAGGTTTCTCCTATAACAACTCCAGTAGCATGATCAATCATTACACCTCCCTTAATTTCAGCTGCAGGATGAATATCTACACCAAAGATCTCTGATGCTCTATTTTGAAAAAATAGCGCCATTGTATGTCTGTCGTTATTCCATAAGCAGTGAGCAGCTCTATAAGTGGCAAGACCTTGAAAACCTTTGTAGAACAAAATTGGTGTTGAAAAGTATTTACATGCCGGATCATGATCTTTAAAAAAAACAATATCATTTATTAAGTCTTCTTCAATGTGATCGCAATCGTAATAAACATCTAAAATAAACTCTCTTATTTTATCTGATGATAAAGCATCACTGTTTAACTTGGATGCTAAAACAGCTGCAACTGAATTAATTAAGTTATCTTGAGATAATATTAATTGATTTAAATATGGTGCAAGTGAGGGTTCAGCCTCAATTCTTAATTTCACTTCATTTTGAATTTCATTCCAAATATTCATATGTTTTTTATTGAAAATAACAAGTTGTTTATTCTATATACAAACCAAAGCCTTCTTGAAGACCTACAATATCATTGTATGTATTTTTATTAGATGATAAATAAAAATCTTTAGATTCTTTATTAAATAGTATGTAATTTAATAGATCGGTATCTTTTTTTGAAAAGTCTTTAATATTATTTAATTTACAAAAATTAGAAAAATCTTTTCTATACTCATTTATTGTCATGTTTTCTAATTCGTTATCTGGAATATTTTTATCAATTTTTTTAAGAAGTTTTGAATTTATTTTTCCTGGAATCTTACCGTACTTGCCATTAACTAAATCAACAAATTCTTTATTTAAAGTCTTATATCTTTCTCCATCTAAAACATTCATTAATGCCTGTGCGCCAACAATTTGTGAAGATGGTGTAACGAGAGGTACAAAACCAACGTCTTCTCTAATTCTTGGAATTTCATCAATTAGGTCTTTTAATCTATGTTGTTTATTAAGATCAACTAACTGTTTTTCTAAAATACTTAACATACCTCCAGGTACTTGATATAAAAGCATATTAATATCTACTCCCCTCATAGATCCTTCGTATTGAACATATTTTGGTCTTACAGATTGAAAATGTTCAGCTATGTTTGTTAAAAGATTCATATCAAATGGGTTTTCATCATCTTTATATATCATTGATATAAAGCTTTCAGTTGCTGTATGTGCATATAAATTACTGAATGATGATATTGATGTATCAATATTATCAACTCCTGCCTCGTATGCTTTTAAATTTGTTGCATCTGCTAAACCAGTAGTTGAATGTGTATGTAAATGAATTGGAATTTTAAGATTTTTTTTAAGTTTTTTAATTAACTCATAACCAACATTAGGTCTTAAAAGTCCTGCCATATCTTTTATAGCTAATGATTTTGCCCCTATATCTTCAATATCTTTTGCTAATTTTATCCAGTATTTTTCATTATGAACTGGGCTAGTTGTATAACAAATTGTGCCTTGTGAGTTTTCTTTTTCATTATTCACAAACTCTATGGATGATTTAATGTTGTCAATATCGTTTAAAGCATCAAAAATTCTAAAAATATTTATACCCTCTTTTGCTGCATTTTTAATAAATAATTCAATAACGGAATCATCATATTCTTTGTAACCAACTAAATTTTTACCTCTAAGCAACATTTGAAGTTTGGTTTTTTTAAAATTCTTTTTAAAAACTTTTAATCTATCCCATGGGTTTTCATTCAAGAACCTTAGACAGCAATCATATGTGGCACCACCCCAAACCTCTAAGGATGAGTAACCTACTTTATCTAGCTTTGATAAGACAGGTAACATGTCTTCAGTTTTCATTCTTGTTGCAATTAATGATTGCTGACCATCCCTTAGAACAACCTCTGTTATTTTTGGTTTTTTTGAAGGCATAAATAAATAGATATATTAATTAAACCTATTTTAATTTATATTCCTATAAATATAAAACTAGCCCTGAGGCTAGTTTTATAATAATGATTTTTTAATCAATAAAAATGGTATGTTCTTTGCCTGATTCAGAAACTCTAATTACGAGTAAATCTGAACATGAATCTTCTAATTCAGGTGCATCTGACTCTCCACCATGAACCCAATCAGATCTTTCAAACCAATATTCATTGTCACTATAGGTTTTCCATTCACCAGATGACTTGGATTGAGATAGACCTTCTAAAACATATACCAATGTACCTGCAGCAGGATGAAAGTGTTTTGGCACTGTTCCTTGATCACATGTTTTCCTTCTTTCAATATGCATTTCCATTCCATTTCCCATACTAAAAACTTCAGTTGAAACTAGACCAGGAAAAGATTGCTCAACTGACTCATCAGCAAATAAGTTAGCTGATAAAAAAGTTATTAAAAATAAATTAAATATTTTTTTCATATTATTCTCCTGTATAAAATTTAACAAATTGAACCATTTCACTGCTAACGTTACTAATAATATCTAATGTATCAGCTGTATAGTCTTTATAAGACTTTGTGGTTCTTATTTTTGCTATAGAATCATTTAACTCACTTACTGAATTAGCTCCAATATATACCATATGATTTGCGTATCTATTTCCATATGCAACTGCATTTAATCCAAAAGATCCAGAAGTATTATCTACTTGATCAGACATCATGGATTTCCATGCTTTAGCATATTCAGCCTCTTTACCTCTTGCAACTTGAAAATTAAATTTTGCAAATGAAGTATTTGTCTGCCATGTACGTCCAGAAAGAACATTTTGAGTTACCCAATTCCATGACTTTGATACATCTGTAGTATTTGATATTTTTACAAGCATATCAGCTGATTCTTTACATGAAGAAAAAATAGTTCTTCCCTTTTCCATTAAATCCCAATTTTCATACGAAACTAAAATAAAATGAGTTGATGATCCTGAGCCTCTTAATGCCCATAAACTTACGTTAACATTTGATTCATCTCTCCATTTATTGCCGCATTCTGATTTATCAAACTCATCTAGAGCCATCATAAAGTTAATTGGATCAGTGACTGTCACATAGTTAAATTCTCCAACAGTACCATCAGACTCAATTTTTACACTATGATCATCAGCAATAAGACTAAAAGACAATATTAATGAAAGTGAAATAAAATTTTTAATAAACATTGTTTATATCCTCCTTTACTAAATATCATAGAATTTTTTTTCAAATGCTGCCAGAAATATACTTCTAATTAATAAATATTTTTTTTTAAACAATATAACGAAACTTAAAATTTTATATTATTATAAGGATTCAATTAATTAGGGAGAAATATGATGGCTGAATATCAAATACTAAATCTAATGCAAGTAGGATTTATACAAAATTCAATGTATTTTGTTGGAATGGTCTTGTTTACTTGGTTAGGCTTCAGAATGGCGAACAACATTTATAACAGTCCTGATGCAAATATGCTTGGTAAGGTGTTTACATCGGTATTTTGTGTTTTTGTTGC
>CENU01193065.1_pt1 | contig 10675 bp, 11 predicted proteins | sample 361331 | NCBI WGS metagenome assembly CENU01 (sample SAMEA2619766, study PRJEB7988) | marine metagenome | isolation source: saline water (ENVO:00002010), including
AATCCAGTACTAGAAACTTCTCCAATGGCATATAAATTTTCTATATTAGTTTTACTATTTAAATCGACTTTTACTCCTCCACAGGTGTAATGCGCTGCCGGCACCACAGGTATTGGTTCTGTAGTTAGATCAAATCCAAATCTAAGGCATTCAGAATATATATTAGGAAAATGTTCTTTTATTTCATCTGAATTCTTATGGCTAATATCTAAATAGACATTATCAGCACCAGAAATCTTCATTTCTTTATCAATAGACCTAGCGACCACATCTCTTGGAGCAAGCTCTAGCCTTGAATCATACTTTTCCATGAATTTCTCTTTGTTTTGATTGACCAAAAAGGCTCCTTCACCCCTCAAAGCTTCGCTAATTAAGAAGGATTTTGCTTCTGGATGAAAAAGACATGTCGGATGAAATTGATTGAATTCTAGGTTTTCAACTTTACATCCCGCTCTCCAAGCTAAACCAATACCATCTCCTGACGAACCATCAGGATTACTGGTATATAAATAGACCTTACTCGCACCACCAGTAGCAAGAATTACAGCACCTGAACTAAAAGCTTTGACAGAGTTTGAATCTATGTCCAAAACATATGCACCTATACACTTATCCTTCCGAGTTATAAGATCCACACAAATATGATTTTCTAAGACTTCAATGTTCTTTATTCTTTTTACCATCTCTGAGAGAGAGCTGGACACCTCTTTTCCGGTAGCATCTTCCGCATGAACAACTCTTCTTTTAGAGTGACCACCTTCTTGTGTAAGATGAAGATTTTCTCTTGATTTATCAGTTGTAAAATTTGTTCCAAGACTACTTAGCCATTCAATTGCTTCTTTTCCGTGACTCACACATTCTCTGACTGCATTTTCATCGCACAATCCGTCTCCGGCAATTAGTGTGTCTCTTAAATGTTCTTCGATAGAATCATTCGAATCAATGACAGCAGCAATACCGCCTTGGGCATACCATGTGGAACTATCGACTAAAGAATTTTTTGTTATAAGCGTGACATTAAATTTATTAGATAATTCAATAGCAGCTGTCATTCCTGCAGCTCCACTTCCTATAATAAGAACGTCTGTTTTAATCAATTGGTTTAAATATTAGAGAATAATCTGTAGCAGATATATTTTTTGTCAGGTCTCCTGAAGAAATATAATCGATATCAAGTTCCTTGATAAAAGACAAATGATCAGAACTAATATTTCCTGAAACTTCTAATTTTATTTTATTGACTGCTATTTCTGCAGCAGTTACTAAATCTGTTTGTTTAAAATTATCCAACATCGCGATATCAGCTCCTGAATCAATTGCCTCTTGGAGCTCATTAAGATTTTCTACCTCAACCTCTATAATTTTTACCTCATTATTCCTGAGAGTATCCACTGCTTTTTTTATCGAACCAGAAGAAGCAATATGATTTTCTTTCACTAGTGCCGCATCATATAACCCCATCCTATGATTTTGCCCTCCACCGATGACAACAGAATATTTTTGCTCGTATCTCAAACCCGGTAATGTTTTTCTTGTATCTAATAATTTCGTATTTGAGCCTTTTAGTTCCTTTTGGTAACAATAGGTTTTATAAGCTATACCTGACATCATCTGCAGAAAATTGAGACCAGTTCTCTCTGAAGCTACCATACATTTTGAATTTCCTTCTATAGTTGCTACTTCAGTATTAGTTTCGATTAGTGCTCCTTCCTCTTTATTCCAGAAAATATTTACATTAGGATCTATGATTTTAAAAGCAGCTTCAAACCACTTAGATCCACATAATATAGAATCCTCTCTGCATAAGAGAATAGCACTTTGGGTTTGTAAGGGGTCTATTAATTCTCCTGTAATATCTCCAATACCAATGTCTTCCTCTAAGGCAAGCTTTACAGATTCTTCTATCTTGATTGAGTTTGGTTCGTGCCTTTTAGACATTAAAGCTGATCATTTTATCTAAAGGAATTTTTGCCTGTTGAATTAGGTCTGAATCTAAATTAATTTCATTGGCAAGCGTCCTGACACACTCATCTAGGTTAGTTAAAGAATTTAAACCCATCCACGGACAATGTGCGCAACTTTTACAGGAAGAGCCAGATCCTCCTGTAGGCGCTTCAAAGAATTCTTTCTCAGGTGAGAGTTGAGCCATCTTATAAAAAATTGATTTATCAGTTGCTACAATAAATTTATTAAAATCTAGATCCCGAGAAGCTTTAATAAGATGAGAAGTCGAACCAACTGCATCTGCCATAGATATGACTTCTGAAGGAGATTCAGGATGAACCAATACGCCTGCATCAGGATGAAGTTTTTTCAAATCTCTTAGCCCTGATGCCTTAAACTCCTCGTGGACAACACAGGCACTATCCCATAAAAGCATGTCAGCACCTGTTTCCTTTTGAAGATAACTACCTAAGTATTTATCAGGAGCCCATAGAATCTTTTGATCATTGAGATGGAGTTCCTCAATAATTTCTTTCGCAATACTTGAAGTAACTACCCAATCAGCCATTGCTTTAACTTCAGCTGATGTGTTGGCATAAACTACAAGTACTCTTTCGGGATATTTATCTTTCATAATTTTCAAGTCAGCTGCAGGACATCCTAAGTCCAATGAGCAAGTTGACTCATAAGTTGGCACATAAATATTTTTCTCCGGGCTTAGAATCTTTGCAGTCTCTGCCATGAACTTAACTCCACAAACTATAAGATTTTCTGTTTGGCAGTTACTGCCAAATTTAGCCATTTCAAGGGAGTCACCTATAAACCCATTGGTTTCTTCCGTTATTTGCTGGATAAGAGGGTCAACGTAATAATGGGAAATAAGAGTTGCATTGTTCACGACAAGATTTTCAGTAATGGATTTAAAAAGATTATCTCTATCTTTTTCGACAAGTTGTCCATTCAATCCGGCCTTGTGACGATCGATTAGTTCGGTGTTGAGAAATCTTGAAGAAGCTTCCATTTTACGTGCGCGATTGTATCAAAAAAAAGATCATTGATCTTTTCCTTCGCATTATTCTTTTTTGCTACAATGCGCTCCGGTTAGACAATGTTCTATAGGATAGTTGGCAGAGTCTGGTTGAATGCACCGGTCTTGAAAACCGGCAAGGGGTCAAACCCTTCGGGGGTTCGAATCCCTCACTATCCGCCATCAGCGCCCGTATTAATAAAATATATATGGATAAAATACACCACTTAGCTATTCAAGTAGAAGACATCGGCAAATCGGTGGATTGGTATAAGAAGAATTTTGATATTCAAGTTTCTTATCAAGACGAAACTTGGGCAATGATCGATTTTGAAAATACCAGTCTTGCACTGGTCATTCCAGAGCAACATCCTTTTCATTTTGCTATTGAATCTGATGAGGCATCCTCTTACGGAGAATTAACAAAACACCGAGACGGTACTGCCTCAATTTACATTAAAGATATTGATGGAAATAATATTGAGATGATTAAACTCCCCGATAATGAATGATTATCTAATTTTTGGCTCAACAGGTCTTACAGGCGGGTATCTTCTGAATGAGGTTAAGAATAGAAACCAAAAATATCACTTATTCACTAGAAAATTTCTAAAAAACGAGTCAGTAGAAGATCAAACTCTTTTTGATTCAGAAAATCTTCCGGATTTACCAAATGCTAAATGCCTGGTTATTTGCATCGGTTATCCCTTGAATTTCTTAGAGCTGATTTATATGAAACTAAATGTAAAAAAAGAATTTAAGAGAATAGATTTGGATCTAGTTGTTGAGATCTGTAAAAAGGCTTCTAAAACAGGCATTTCGAATGTTCTTATAATTTCGGCTGTTGGAGCAAAGAGCTCTTCACTAAATTACTATCTAAAAATTAAAGGAATGATGGAAGATGAAGTAAAATCCATCGGATTTAATTCAATTTTTTTTGCAAGACCAGGGCACCTTTTGGGTCCTCGAGATAAAAGCAGGGTGGATCTCTTTGTTAGGCTGATTGAATTTCTTGGTAATCTTTTTTCACCTTTTTATATTGGCATCTTTAGGAAATTTAAAAATATAGCAGCTCAAGAAGTTGCCGAAGAACTTCTCAATTCTTACGAATCTAATATAAGTACCTCTGAAATAATTATTCATGAACAAAAGTGACATATCAAGAATTATAGAAATGGCATGGGAAGATAGAACTCCTTTTGATGCTATCTATGATGCCTATGGATTAAGTGAAAAAGAAGTTAAAGGTCTAATGAAAGCTCAACTTAAACTTTCTTCATACAAGCTTTGGAGAAAGAGGGTGACTGGAAGAAAGACTAAACATATTATAAAAAGAAATTTTACCTTCGGTAGGCATAAATCTCCTAATAAGAGATAAAAAAAGATGTGTTTATAAGATTAAGTAAATTCATTTTATATAGTATTTAATTCTCTTCTCCTTCCAAAATTCTATTCAATTATTATAAAAGTAAGAGATCTAAATGTATTTTAGTGATATAAATAATCGCTATGCGCTCTCTTACTGCCAAAATTTTTTTGAGTTTTTTCCTATTCTTGAGCATCGACATCTATTCAGAAGAAGCTATAACTTGGGGAGGTTACACTATAAGTGCTAAATCAAAGGATAAAGATTTATTTCCTAATTTTAATGCACTGAAGGAAAAAATGGCTCCTATGCAATATCAACTTGTTGAAGCCATGGACAAACCATATTTATTGTCACCTAGAGGACTAGCTTCAACAGGTCAGACTAAGAGTATAGTTGTTGCTTTTGATAAAGAGCGAATAACTGGCGGAAAGTTAGGTGATGTTTGTCTTTGGCAATACACAATAACTGCACAAGTAATTCTATTTGAACTCGAAGGAATGAATGTTCTACAAACTCATCCTGTAGGAAGAAGCAGGAATTACGTTGAACAAGATGTTTCTAGCTGCACTACAGAAAAAAGAGATAAAGAAAGAGACAGATTTAGATTTTGTCAGATATTTCTGGGACTTGAAACAGATGAGAATTATTCAAAAGCGGAAGTACAAAATAACTGTAACAATATAACTCTTATAAATTCAGGCAATGGTTTAATGAAAGAAATAGGTCACGTTGTATCCAACCTTGGAATATCTGAAAAGAAAAATATTAGATTTGCAGGTATAGGAAATATTTCTATAACCGATAGAGCTAGAGCAATATTGTCAGGTAAGGAAGATTTTATATCTCATCCTTTTTTTACTAATGAAAGTGGTTTTGATGAACAAAGTTATAAGGACTGGATTTCACAATATATTGCAAAAACTATATCTTCAACTCTTAGTGTTCCTCTAGTAGTTCCCTTTGCCGGCTCTGTGGGAGGCAAGGTACAACTTAAATATTCTGATGGAACTGCCATTGACTTAACTTTACCTGAATTAGATTATTCGTTTGATATTGCTATAAGAGGATTTGCTAAATCTTTGATGGATGAAACGCCTAAAAGGGAAGCCTGGGTGTACGGTTCATATATAACTATGGATTTTGGTGGCTTAATTTCCAAACAAAGTTCAAAGGTTAAAAATGGTTATGTTTTAGAAACTGTAAAAGGAGACTTTATAAACGATTGGAGAGAATTTGATAATTCTATAAAAGAATTAGTTAAAGAGTATGCTAAGCAAATAGAGAAAACCGAAAGAAAATGGATCCCTCAGCAAACCAATATGAAATACAAGGAAGGAAAAAGGTATTTTGAATACATTAAGGAAACACTAGAACAAGTCAAATAATTAAGATTAAATAGAAATAAAGAGAAAAAATTATGAAGTTATTACCCCTTTTTATAGCAATGCTTTTAATGCCTTTTTCAATAAATTCTGCAACTACCTATTCAACCGGTGTTGGCACAGTCGAGTTTAATGGAAAATGTAAAGATAATAGGCCAAGGAGCAAAGATGATCATTTTAAGGCCATTGAAAAAGCAAAAAAGGCGGCTTGGGATAAATATACTGGCAAGTTTAGTGCGGAAAAGATGAGCAACTACATGGCTAACAGCAGAAGCTTTGTTTCAGAGCTTGATAAGTATATAACTGAATATGCCATTTTAGAGACTGATTGTTCTAAAAGCAGAAGAGTTTATACAGTAGCCATTAAAGCTTCAATCAACTCCACTATGGTGGATGTAACTTTAGCACAATATAACAGTTCAACAGGAGCCTCTTCAGCACTAAAAGGTAAAAGAGTTGCCTATTACATAGTTGCCAGAAAAGTATCCTCAGCTAAAAGCTTTGATACTAAAAACACAACACAAAGCGAAAAGATTACAATGATTGATTCAGATGAAAGTAACTATTCTGATGACACTTCTGTTAGTTTCTCTGGGCAAACAACTGAGAGATCAAAAATCACTACAGGTGGCAGTGCTGTAAAGAAATCTGAACAGCGAGAATATCTTCTAAGTGATAATCAGGCCGGAGTTGATAATGCTATCGCTAATTCTTTAAAAAGAATACAAACTAGACCTATGTTAGGTGCATCTATTGATACTAGAACTGGAAATGATGAACTCTTTGATACTATCAGGCAAGAGTTTATAGGAAATACTAGCAATGGAGAGTCAAATATATCCAGTAACTCTTTCGTTACATTAGTAGCAGGATTTGATCATCCAGCAATCTCTGGAAGGGTAGAACATTTTTTGCTTGGTACTATGGATGCAGGGCCTCCCAGAATTGACCCTGACACTGGACTTACCGCTGTAGATGTTTACATTAACGCACAGTTAGTTTGGGTTGATGATGGATTTGAAGAAATACTTGCGTTTGTTGGGCCAATTGCAAGGACAGGTTTGGGGGCTGATGAGAGACTGGCTGAAAATCAAGCATTAAATTTAGCTGCAGATATGGCCATAGATGAATTAATTAATAAAATTTAGAAAAAGGAGAAAGCATGAAAATTATAAATATCAAATTATTTACTTTTATTACAACATTTTTATTTTCATTTTCGATTATGAGTGTTGCGTTACCAGAAATTCCAAAATTACCTGGCTTTGGAGGTGGTTCAGATGATAGTCCTGCTGTTGATTTGCCATCGGCACAAGCAAATCTTGAAGCAACAATACGAGAGGCCCTAGCTAATTTGAATAAAGCCGAATCACATTTTCAAAAAGCTCTAGGAAATTCCGAAGCGGCAGCTGCAGCTGAGAGTCGAGCTGATACACTTTCTTCAGATGGTGATGTTGATTTAAATTCAGCCTTGGAGAGTACTGCCAGTGCAAGAAAAGCTGGGGCTGAGGCAGAATCTAAAGCAGGAGAATTGAGTGTTGAAGCAAAACAAGAATATGTAAAAGGGCTCTTGCCATATGCACAAGGCGTCGCTCTAACTGTGAAAGTTTCAGACCAAGCAAAATCTTGGATCGATGCTGCTCAAGGTGAAATGAAATCTTTAAGAAATCCAATGAAACTTAATAGCTTAAGGAAGTCGTTAGCTGGAGGTATGAAAATAGCTAAAGCAATACCTGATTTCTTAAAAACTCTAGGTACGTCATCTAAAGGCGTGTTTTCATTTGCTAAGTCTCAGAAAATGGATACTTCTAACGCAGAAAAAGAAATGCCAGCCGATGAATTCTAATGATCAACATTAGGATCAAACTTTTAACTTTACTCTTTTGTGGATTTATATCTGCTCAGCATGTTGTTGGATCAGGCTTAGAGTATGTAAAAATCGAAACAGAAAGTACTGGAGTATCAGTTAAAGAAGCAATTGATTCAGCTCTGGTACAAGCAATTGAGAGAGTTAATGGTAAAAGTATGGAGAGCTCTTCTTTTCTGAAAACTATAGAAATATCAGAGCAAAAAAATAATGATTCAAATTATTTTTCTTCACAAGAATATCAAGATGAGATTCAATCTAAGTCGAAAGGTCAAATAAAGAGTTATGATATTTTATCTAAAAATAAAATGTCTGACTCTTCCCTTTGGATGGTAAGAGTCAGCGCAGTTATTGCTAAGTATAAAGTTTCAAAATCTGCTAAAAGAAAGAGGATAGCTGTTCTTCCATTTCAAGCTAGGGGAGATTGCTGCATGATGATGGGAGCAGAAACTAATCCTACTTTTGCTGCTCAAGAACTTTCTAGAGGTTTATCCAACTCCTTGGTTCAATCAAGAAAATTCACTGTACTAGATAGAGATTATATTCAAGAAAGAAGTTCAGAGAAAAAAATGCTATCCGGAGATGTCCCTTCACAAGAATTAGCTAAATTAGGCCAAGAACTTTTTTCGGATTATATTTTAGTTGGAACAATAACTACTGCTCAGACTAAAGAAGTAGTTAGAAGTATGAGAACTAATAATATGACTTTTCAAGAAATTCGGGGCGTGGTTCAGGTATCTTATAGAATAATTGATGTGCCTACTTCGCAAGTTAAATTTTCAAGTAATGCAACTGTAAATATTTCTAATTCTGAACTCAAAAAAATAGGAATTACAAATCAAAATTCTCCTACTGAAATAATGTACTCAACATTAAATCTCGGATCAAAAAAGATAGGTGAAACAATCCTTAACGCAATTTTTCCAATATTGGTTGAATCTATAAAAGGGAATGTTGTTATTCTAGGTCAAGGGGGAGAGTCTATTTCAAGAGGTCAACAAATGCAGTTGATTTTGCGAGGAGATAAGATAATAGATAGCTATACAAAGGAAAGTTTAGGAAGGTCTGAAGAGGTTATTGGTATGATAAAGATAACTTCTGTCACGTCTAAACAAGCCTATGGAAACATAATAAATACAACAAAAGACAACCTAGAAGAACTTTTTAAACCAAAAATGATGTTAGTTCGACCTTTAACTGATGAATTTAACAAAGAACAACAAAAGATTAATATTGAGAAAAAGAGATCTGAACAAAAGAAAAAATTTGATGAAGATTGGTAAAATTAACAAAAATACTATGAAAAAATTACTTATATTATTAGCACTTCCTTGTAGTTTATATGCGATGGAGGTTTTTGAAGAAGAATTTCCTGATGGAGAAATACAAGAGGAATACTCTTTAGATGGGCAAGCATGTTTTGACTATATAGATGGTAAGGGATGGTCCGAGGGAGAAAATACCAGAAAGGGTAAATCTTTTTATGTAGGTGTAGGAATAGGTTCTTCTGGAGCTAGTATGCAGCAATTTTCATATATTGATAGTATTCAAAATGCATTTATTAGGGCTCAAATGAATGCGAAAACGGATATGGCAGAAAATCAAGCTAAGCAAATTACCAGTGAAATCTCTAATGAATTCGTTCAATCCTTCAAGGAAGGTATCAAACCAGTAGATGTTGTAACCAATAATGATCTAGAAGCTCAGAACTATGAAGATTTATCCGTTTATCAAAAGATGAAATTATTAATTCATCAAAAATTAGATGAATCAATCTCATCAGAAAATAAAGATAAAGTTGGTGAAGACGAGCGTGAGTTACAACAGGAGATTGATGATATTTTAAGTCAAAATGTATTTCGTGATTCTATAGAGGCAACTGCTTCTTCAAACATAAGAGGAATGAAAGTTGTTTACTCTAATTTAAGTGCTAAACCTAATTCCAATAAGACAAATGTCTGTAATGTGGTTGTTTGGTCAGAGAACTTTGTTAAATATGCCGATGCCATGACTACAGGTAATTTTAAAGTATTAAGTAATCCTAAGAAAAAAAAGAAACCACTTAAAGATCAGGTAAAAAAAGGAGAGGCTTTAATGGTAACTTTTGGAACCTTTATGGACAGGGATGAAAATGGTGATATGTCTATTCTAAGTTATGCTCAGTCTGGAATTAAATCTAGTACCTCCAATTCACAACAAGCTGCTATAAGAACTGCAAAACTAAAGGCAGAGAGGGCAATAATCCAGTTCAGGAGTGAAAATGTTGAAGTTCAAGAAAAAATAGATAATTTTGAAGTTACAACAGAAAAAGCTAATGGAATGATTGATACATATACTGAAGAAAATATAGATAGAAGGCAGAGAGCTTCAGCTAATGGTACATTACAAGGATCAAAAGTTATACATAGGTGGGTACAAAGACATCCTGTAACCTCTAGACCAGTTGCAGGAGTTGTAGTGTCCTGGAGTCCTTCAGATGCAAATTTTGCAAAAAGTATGAAGGAAACTTTAGAAAAAGAACCTGATGCTTCTGGATCAAGTACTGAATACCAAGTCATTCAACCTCAAGAATATGATTCTGGATCTTCTAGTGGCGATGATGAAGACGATTTTTAGCTTATTAATTCTAATTTTAAGTTTTTCCCTATTTTCGCAAGAATTATTTAGTACAAAGTTTAGGATCAAGAACGAAGGACAGAATTTTTTTAAATTAGATGCTCAAGCAGCTTCTCTATCAAATAAAATAATAAGAAATAATGCATTTCTTTCATTTATTTCACCTGAAGAGGTCAATAAAGACTTCAAGAGTTGCTGGAAAAAATTTATATTAAACAGAAGTGTCAAAATTGAAATTAAGAAAAGTAAATATAAACAAATTGCTATAAACAATGAATATTTTATATATCAAACAACCTTCAATCCAAAGGATGTCAATATAATTAATGTATCTTTAAATCAATTTATAAAATTTTGTAATATCAACTAAAGTCTTTTAGCATTTTTCTTAATTCAAGTTGATGCTGTTCTTCTTCTCCGATCAAGCCTCTAGTGTATTCTTCTAAATATACTGATTTACCCTCTACTAT
>CENU01059565.1_pt1 | contig 10621 bp, 8 predicted proteins | sample 361331 | NCBI WGS metagenome assembly CENU01 (sample SAMEA2619766, study PRJEB7988) | marine metagenome | isolation source: saline water (ENVO:00002010), including
TTAGCTTTTATCTCTGTTGCTCCAGCATTTTTATTTTCTTTATGTGAAACTAAATAAAAATCTTCTTCCCAAAACTTAAGACTTATTAACCCCTTTAGTTCATATGGTAATGCAAGGATCGCCATATCAAGCTCTCCTTCCTTAAGTTTTTTAACAAGAAATTGTGATTGGAGTTCTTCAATTCTAAGAGTTAAATTTGGAAATTCTTTTTGTATTTTTGGCAGAATTAAGGGCAGAAAATATGGGCTAACTGTAGGAATAATACCTAAAGAAATTGGATGATTGAGAGCTTGTGAATTTTGTTTTGCTAATTCTTTAATGTCTTGGACATCTAATTTAATTTGCTGAGCCTTCTTTAAAATTTCTTGTCCAAGGCTTGTAACAATAACTTTTTTATTGTCTCTTTCAAATATTTTAACACCAAGTTGTGTTTCTAATTCTGTAATTGCATTACTTAATGTTGAGGGAGATATAAAACACGCATCGGCTGCTTTCCTAAAATGAAGGTTTTTTGCAACCGCTAAGGCATAATCAATTTGTTTTAAAGTCATCATATTAAATTAATGTTATCATTTATTAAATCGAATATAATATTCTTTTTTTATATATTTACCAATACATAAAAATTTAGTAATGTATTGATTAACCACAGCTTAATGCTATAAAAATTAAAACATTGGAGTGAGTACAAATGAGCACTGAATCTCAAGAAAAATGCCCAGTAATGCATGGAGCATTAACTAGCAATCAATCATCGGGAACATCAACAAAAGATTGGTGGCCTGAACAATTAAATCTAAACATTTTGCATCAACACGACCAGAAATCTAATCCCATGGGCGAGGATTTCAATTACAGAGAAGAGTTCGCCAAGATTGACTATAAAGCTCTTAAAAAAGATCTAAATGATTTAATGACTGACTCACAAGAATGGTGGCCTGCAGATTATGGTCATTATGGACCATTTTTTATTAGATTAACTTGGCACGCTGCAGGCACTTACAGAAGTACTGATGGAAGAGGTGGAGGAGGAACAGGTGCTCAGCGATTTGCTCCTTTAAATAGCTGGCCAGATAATGGAAATTTAGATAAAGCAAGAAGACTGCTATGGCCTATTAAACAAAAATATGGAAATCAAATCAGTTGGGCTGATCTACTAATCCTAGCCGGTAATGTTGCTATTGAATCTATGGGTGGAAAAACATTTGGTTTCAGTGGAGGTAGAGATGATATTTGGGGGCCAGAAGAAGACATTCTTTGGGGTGCCGAAAATGAATGGCTTGAAAATAATAGATATAAAGGTGAAAGAGAATTAGATAGTCCATTAGCTGCAGTTCAAATGGGACTCATTTATGTTAATCCTCAAGGTCCTGACGGTAATCCAGATCCATTAGCTAGCGCTAAAGATATAAGAGAAACTTTTGGCAGAATGGCTATGAATGACGAAGAAACTGTTGCACTAGTTGCAGGAGGCCATACGTTTGGTAAAGCTCATGGTGCTGGAGATGATTCGCAAGTTGGAGTTGAGCCAGAAGGTGCTCCTCTAGAGCAGCTTGGGCTTGGTTGGACAAACTCTCAAGGAAATGGAGTTGGATCTGACACAATAACAAGTGGATTAGAGGGTGCGTGGACATCAAATCCAATTAAGTGGGATAACGGATACTTTGATCTTCTATTTGGCTACGACTGGGAACTTGGTAAAAGTCCAGCTGGAGCATTGCAATGGTTTGCTGTTGATCAAAAAGAAGAGGACATGGCTCCGGATGCTCATGATCCATCTAAGAAAGTTCCAACTATGATGGCAACAACAGACATAGCTCTTAAAGAAGATCCTATTTATAAGGTCATTTCAAAACGTTTCCATGAAAATCCAGAGGAGTTTGCAGATGCATTTGCAAGAGCCTGGTTTAAGTTACTTCATCGAGACATGGGACCAAAATCAAGATATATGGGACCAGAAGCTCCTGATGAGGAATTAATTTGGCAGGACCCAGTTCCAGCAGGCAACGCTGATTACGACATAGATTCTGTAAAAGAAAAAATTAATCAAAGCGGTCTAACAATTCAAGAAATGGTAGAAACTGCATGGGCTAGTGCTTCTACCTATCGAGGATCTGATATGCGTGGTGGAGCCAATGGTGCAAGAATTAGACTAGCGCCTCAGAAAGATTGGGAAGTTAATAAACCAGAACAATTGTCAAAGGTCCTAGAAGTTTATGAAAAAATTTCTTCAGATACTGGTGCCTCAATAGCAGATGTTATTGTATTAGCTGGAAATGTAGGGATCGAGAAAGCTTCAGGAATGGATGTTCCTTTTTCACCCGGAAGAGGTGATGCATCTCAGGATCAAACTGATATTGAATCCTTTGCTTACTTAGAACCACGCTCAGACGGCTTCAGGAATTACCATGAGTCAGGGATTGAAGTTAAACCTGAGGAGATGCTCTTAGATAAATCTCAGCTACTAGGCTTAACTGCCCCAGAGATGACAGTTCTTATTGGCGGGATGAGATCTTTAGGTATTAATCACAGCGATTACGGCATCAAACCTGAAAATCCTGATGCTTTAGATAATGATTTCTTTAAAACTCTTCTAGATATGAGAGTTTCTTGGAAACCAAATGGTACGGGAAATTCTTACGAAGGATCTGACAGGGTAACTGGAGAGTCTGTAAGAACAGCCACAAGGCCAGACCTGGTATTTGGTTCAAATTCTCAGCTAAGAGCTCTTGTCGAGGTTTATGCAGCTAATGATTCTAAAGAAAAATTTCTAAAAGATTTTGTAAAAGCATGGGATAAAATAATGACTAACGATTTGTTTTAAAAAGCAAATCGTTAAATTCAAAGAATAATTAAAATTGGAAAAACCCAGTTTATTTAGAAGAATAATAATGTTCATAGTAGATACATGGAGATCTATTATGGATGTTAGATATAATCCTTTGAAGCATGTTGAACCAAGCCTTCAAACCTATTTTATGTTGGTTCTGTTTTCTATATGGAGCGCAGCATTTGGATTTATCGCAATTTTTTGGTTAGGATTCCTCGGGTATGACATTCTTACAAGCATATTGGTGCATGTTGGAATTATCATTCCAATTGCTTTCACCAATGCAATATTTGTAGATGCCGAAAGAGATGGTGAGAATTGGATAAAAGAATGGCGCGAGGAACAGTCCAGATACAAGCTAGTTGCCAATAGATTGAAAAGAAAGAATTTAGTTATATGGGACCCAAATAAAGAGGCTTGATTTTCACCTAAGCGTTAATTAAATATTCACAAATAAGGCTATTATTTTTTTGTTAAGTCAATGATGCGGAGGCTTTTCGTAATTAATCTCTTTAAAGTTATATTTTTTATCCCTTTTTTTGATATTTATTTTGTCATATTTTGACATTACATCGGCAGCATCATCTACTGCGCTTGGCATATCTTTTTTTTCTGATCTGGACTTGTGAATAGATGTTACCTTTTTTTTATTCATAAGAATTATTTTACATAATCATCGTATATTTTGATGAATTAAAAATGTTTAGTATCATTCGGTAATGAAAATAGCAATTTATCCAGGGTCATTTGATCCAATTACATTTGGGCATATTGATATTGTAGAAAGAGCTGCTAGCCTTTTTGACAAAGTCATACTTGGTGTTGCCGAAAGTCAATCGAAGAATCCATTGTTTTCTGTAGATGAGAGGATAGAGCTTATTTCAGATATCTTTAAAGACAACCCTAAAATTGAGGTTATAGGCTACTCAAAACAGCTAACTGTAGATTTGGCAAGAGACAATAACGCGATTGCAATTATCAGAGGTCTTAGGGCAGTTGCTGATTTTGAATATGAATTTCAATTAGCAACAATGAATAGAAGTTTGGCTCCAGACATTGAGAGTATATTTTTTACTCCTAAAGATACCTTGATATATGTTTCATCTAGTTTGGTTAAAGAAATAGCTACTTTTGGAGGTGATGTTTCAAGATTTGTTCCTGAAAATGTCAAAACTGCCTTGAATAACAAGATTGCTAATTAACTTTGGCACTTTTTACAAAAAAATGTTGCTCTTTGAGCTTGAATGATCCTTGTTATTTCTTCTTTTTTACAAAATAAACAACATTTACCAGCCCGATCATAAACCGCTAAATCAATTTTAAAGTAGCCTTTATTGCCATCTGGCTGATAGAAATCTTGAAGAGTTGTTCCGCCAGCTTTTATGGCAAGTTTCAAAATTTTTTTTGTTGAGCCCACAATTCGCATGTTTTCTTTTTTTGTAAGAGTTTTGCATTTTCTTGTTGGTCGAATTTTTGCGTCAAATAATATTTCGTTTGCATAAATATTCCCAATACCAACGACATTTTTTTGATTCATTAAAGCATTCTTTATTGGTGATTTAGATTTCTTAATCTTATTAAATAGATATGCGCCATCAAATTTTTTCGATAGTGGTTCAGGCCCAAGGCTACTTAATAAGAAATGATTTTCAACATTTGAAATAAAATGAAAAGAACCAAATCTCCTAGGATCATTAAAAATTATTTTTTCAGTTCCGAAGATAAGTTCAACATGATCGTGCTTTTTGTATAGATTTGAGTACTTATCAGTAATTCTCAGAGTCCCAGTCATACCAAGATGAATCAAGATTTCGAATTCACCAAAATTTAGCATTATGTATTTAGCTCTTCTGGTGATATTTAATACTTTTTTACCATGAAGCTTCTGAAAGTCTTGCGTGTTTACTTTCCACCTTAAATTAGGATTAAAAATCTCTATGGATTCAATATTTTGATTTTTAAATTTTTGAATCGCTTGAACTGAGGTTTCAACCTCCGGCAATTCAGGCATATCTGCTAGCCGAGCAAATTATTAATCTCAACTAAATTTTCAGGAGCAAGAGTCCCAGCAGCCAAATGCAAGCGAAGAGTTGTAATTAAATAATCATATTTTGCGTTTGAAAGATTTCGTTCAGCACTATATAAGTTTTTTTCTGCTTGGAGCAAATCAACAATATTTCGGGTACCAACTTCATATCCAACCCTTGTAGCTTCTAGGGCACTTGAAGCTGAGACTACTGCTTGTTTTTGTGCCCTTAGATTTGCTACCAATGTAATAACATTTGAGTACTGACTTCTGACATCTTGAATAACACTTCTTTTCGTAAATAGAGCATCTTCAGATGACTTATTTGACTCCGCGTATGCCTGTTTAGTTCTTGATATTACAGCTCCACCTTGAAAAATTGGCATTGAAAGTTGCAAACTGTATGTATCACGTTGAGTCTCATCTGGGACGGTGATGTTAAAAGCACCTCCAGTATTGAGCCCGTCAAAAGAATATTGATTAGTTTCTGATTCTGACTGAGTTCCTACAATATCAACTTTTGGCAAGTGGTTTGATGCTACACTTCTAGCATTATTTTTTGATGCAAACTTTCTTAGATTTGCAGCTTGAAGCCTAAAATTATTTTTTACAGCCTTTCTTGCCCATTCTTCTTTTGACGCAGGGATTGGATTAGAAACATTTAAGTCATTAATCAAGCCATCAATAGAAATTATTTCTCTTCCAACCAATGCGTTTAAAGACTCTTGTGCAGTATAAACTTCACCTTCAATTCTTGTTCTTGCAGCTAGGCTAAGATCAAATGCTAACTGGGCTTCTTGAACTTCTGTTATTGCGGAGAGTCCTACCTCATACCTTTGTCTAATTTGATCTAATTGTTTTTTTATTGCTTTTTCTTCTGACCTAGCAGCACTTAAATTATCAATAGCTCTTAAAACATTAAAATAAAGTTCTGCTGTTCTTACTATTAGTGCTTGCTGTGAATAGGCAAAATCTGCCTCTGCGGCATCTGTAAGATATTTAGATTGGCGATATTTAAACCATGTATCTAGTCTGATTAGTGGTTGAGTTAAACGAGCTGAAGTGCTGAAATTATTATATTCATTTTGAAGGTTTCCATTTTGGTAGTACTCGTTCCAATTCGTTTGAGCGCTAATTGAGATATTTGGAAGTAAACTAGCTCTGCCCTGAACTTTAATTTCTTTACCAGATAAATATGAAAATTCCGCAGATTTATATTGAGGGTCATTTTCTAAGGCATCATTATAAATATCTAAAAGACTATCAGCGGAGCTACTGATACTCTGACACAGAAGGATTGTAATCAATATGTAATTTTTCATAATATTTTTAATGTTTACAGTGCACACATTAGAACTTAAATGCAATATGTATGTCAAGTTAACTTTACACTTATATATTACACATATTATTCTAATCTATTGTAAATAAATGTCCTAAAATCTATTAAATTAATACAATTCTTTTAATTTACTTAGAGTAGAATATTAATTAAAAGTTCAACAGCATTAGGAAACACAATTGGCCAAAAACTATGATTCTGAGTCGATAGAAGTTCTATCAGGCTTAGATCCGGTCAGGAAAAGACCGGGTATGTATACAGATACCTCCACACCAAACCATCTAATACAGGAAGTTCTTGATAATTCCATTGACGAAGCTTTAGCTGGTCATTGCTCAAAGATTAAAGTTACTATTCATAAGGATGGTTACATTTCAGTAATTGATGACGGACGAGGAATGCCAGTAGACATTCATCCTGAGCATAAAGTTTCAGGCGTTGAGCTTATAATGTGTAAACTTCACGCTGGAGCAAAATTTTCAGGCGAGGATTACAATTTTTCTGGAGGCTTGCACGGCGTTGGCGTTTCAGTTGTAAATGCTCTGTCTAAAAAATTATCTGTTGAAATTAAAAGGGAAGGTCATAAATTTGAGATGAATTTCAATGGCGGCGAAAAAATTTCCGATCTTAAAAGAGTTGGAGACATTGGGGCAAGGAATACAGGAACGGCTATAAATTTTCTTCCCGATGATCAATATTTTGAAACAACAAAAATTGATAAATCAAATCTTAAGCATTTACTCAAAGCAAAAGCAGTGCTTTGTTCCGGCCTAACTGTTGAATATTTTGATGAGAAAAAAAATGAGAAAATACTATGGAATTATGAAAGTGGTCTCATTTCTTATTTATCAGAATCTTCTGAAGATCTTGAGCTACTATTAGAAGAATCGATCTCTTGTAGTAAATCAGGAGATGATAACGCGTTAGATTTTGTCTTAAATTGGTCAACAAAGCCTGCAAAGAATCTAATGAATGAATCCTATGTCAACCTCATTCCAACCGCACAAGGAGGATCTCATTTGAATGGATTTAAAGCAGGCTTACTTGAGTCAGTCAAAGAGTTTTGTGAATTCAGAAATTTAATTCCAAAAGGATTGAAGATAACAGCTGATGACGTAGTGCAGCACAGTACTTTTATCGTTTCCTCAAAATTAACGAATCCGCAATTCGCTGGGCAAACCAAAGAGAGACTAGATTCAAAAGATCATCAAACTTTTGTTAACTCCACAACAAAAGATATCTTAAGTATTTGGTTCAATAAGCATACAGAGGAGGGTGAAAAATTAGCAGAGCTAGCTATTGCTTCAGCTCAAGTCAGAACAAAAGAGACGAAAATTGTTGACCGAAAGAAATCTTTTCAGGGCCCAGCTCTTCCAGGCAAACTATCAGACTGTAACAGCACTGATTTATCTGAAACAGAGCTATTTTTTGTAGAGGGAGATTCAGCAGGCGGTTCTGCTAAGCAGTCTAGAGAAAGAAAATTTCAAGCAATCATGCCCTTAAGAGGTAAAATTTTAAATACATGGGATCTTGAGAGCACAGAGATTATTAAATCTGCTGAAATAAAAGATATTGCTACGGCCATCGGAGTTAATCCAGGAAGCTCGGACATTGAATCACTTCGTTATGGGAAAATATGTATTTTAGCTGATGCAGATTCAGATGGACTTCATATTGCTACTTTACTATGCGCCCTTTTTTTAAGGCATTACAAACCATTAATTCAAGCTGGACATATTTTTGTGGCAATGCCGCCATTATTTAGAGTAGATTGTGCAAAGGAAGTTTTTTATGCTTTAGACGAAGATGAGAAAGACTCAATAGTGAAAAAATTAAAAACAAAAGCTGGTAAACCAAAAATTGATATTCAAAGATTTAAAGGTTTGGGAGAGATGAATCCATCTCAATTACGAGAAACAGTTATGGATCCCCAAACTAGAAGATTAGTTCAGTTAACTATAACCTCGTCTGATAATGTAAATAGCATGATGGATCTATTGTTATCAAAAAAGAATGCTGGAGCCCGAAAAGAATGGCTTGAAAAAAGAGGCAAAATTGTAAGCGTTTAGTTATGAACATTAATAAAAACCTCAGTTCAATCAGCCTGAAAGATTATGCCGAGGAGTCATATCTAAACTATTCAATGTATGTCATTTTAGATCGTGCATTGCCGCATATTGGGGATGGCATGAAACCTGTTCAGAGAAGAATTTTATATGCTATGAGTGAGTTAGGTTTGAATGCAGGTTCAAAATATAAAAAATCTGCAAGGACTGTTGGAGATGTCATAGGCAAATTCCATCCTCATGGAGACAGCGCTGCTTATGAGGCAATGGTCTTGATGGCGCAGCATTTCTCTTTTAGATACCCCCTTGTTGATGGACAAGGAAATTGGGGCACCCAAGACGACCCAAAGTCTTTTGCAGCAATGCGCTACACAGAATCAAAACTTACCGGATTTGCTGATTTACTTCTGTCGGAGTTAAAACTAGGTACTGTAGACTGGCAACCTAATTTTGATGGTTCTTTATTGGAGCCAACTTTATTGCCAGCAAAGATACCAAGCATTTTATTAAATGGAACTACTGGAATAGCTGTTGGAATGGCGACTGACATTCCTTCTCATAATTTAAATGAAGTGCTTGATGCCGCCATTCATGTTTTAGATCATCCAAAAGCAAGCACAAAAGATTTATTAAAATTTATTCAGGGTCCTGATTTTAGCAATCCTGCTCCAATCATTGTTTCGTCAGAAGAGCTAAAAGAAATGTATGAAACTGGTAGGGGTGGCTTTAAAGTGAGAGCTCATTGGGAGGCTGAAGGTAATGATATTATTGTCAGAGCATTGCCTCATCAAGCTTCTGGATCAAAAATTCTTGAACAAATTGCTGATCAAATGCAAAAAAAGAAACTGCCAATGGTAGTTGACTTAAGGGATGAAGGAGATCATAAAGAGCCTGTAAGGCTTGTCATCTCGCTAAAATCTAACAGAATTAGTGCCTCTGAAGTTATGAATCATCTTTATGCAACAACCGATCTACAAAAAAATTACCGCGTAAACATTAACTTAATAAGTTTAAATGGTTCCCCAAGAGTCTTTGCGCTAAAAGACCTAATTTCAGAATGGCTGAAATTCAGACAGCAAACAGTTTTAAGGAAATTGGAACACAGACTTGATCAAGTAGATGACAGAATTCATGTATTAGAGGGTTTATTAATTGTATATCTTGATCTTGATAAGGTGATAAAGATTATAAGAAATAGCGATGATCCAAAAAAAGAATTAATGAAAACTTTTAAGATTTCAGAGATCCAAACCAATGCTATTTTAGAAATACGGCTTAGACAGTTAGCAAAGCTAGAACAAATCAAGCTTGAAGAAGAAAGGGATGAGCTTGAAAAGGAACGAGCAGAGCTTGAGAAAATTATAAAATCTAGAGCAAGATTAAAAACATATATTAAAAATGAGCTTAAAGAAATTAAAGATAAATTTGGAGATGAAAGAAATTCTCCAATTGAGTCTTCCTCAGATGCTAAAGCATTCTCAGAAGAAGAAATGGTTACATCAGAAGCTGTAACAATCATTCTATCAAAGGCAGGATGGATCAGATCTGCTAAAGGGCATGATGTCGAAGCAAGCAATCTTACATACAGAGGAGATGACAAATTACAACATTTTGCTAAAGGAAGAAATAATCAAACAGCAGTGTTCTTCGATTCAGGCGGTAAGGCTTATTCATTGCAGGCTCATTCCTTGCCATCTGCAAGAGGTATGGGGGAACCTTTAACTGGGAGGGTTATTTCTGAATCAGGAGTCACTTTTGAAGGCGTGGCAATTGGAACAGATGATTCAAAAATATTAATTTCTAATTCTGCTGGATTTGGTTTTATAAGCAATCTATCTAATGCAATTTCTAATCAAAAAAAAGGTAAGCAATTTATGAAGGTTCCGGAGGGATCGAATGTAATCTCTCCAGTTACAATTAATGATAATCATAAATTTGTTGCTGCAACTTTTTCGACGCAGGACAATAAAGGCAAAGTCAGTAATAAAATGTTAATTTTTCCAATTGAGGAATTACCTGTATTGCCAAAAGGGAAGGGAAATAAATTAATCAGCATCTCAACTAAAGCTTTCAAAGAAAAGTCTGAATTTATGATGGATGTTTGTTGCTTAGCTGAGGATAGTAAACTTCATATTTATCATGAAGGAAAAACTGGAGGTAAAACTTGGACGATTAAAGAGCTGGAGGAGTACATTTCCTCTAGAGCAAAGCGAGGTAGAGTTCTACCAACAGGATATAATGGAATGATCAAGCTGGAGGAGGTAGAAAAAACTAAGGATGCTGCTCCTGAATAACAGCTCTCAAAATTTTTAATCCTTTTAAGATTAAACTATCTTCAATAATAAGGCTTGGCGCTA
>CENU01038294.1_pt1 | contig 10619 bp, 12 predicted proteins | sample 361331 | NCBI WGS metagenome assembly CENU01 (sample SAMEA2619766, study PRJEB7988) | marine metagenome | isolation source: saline water (ENVO:00002010), including
TGGTGGGTTGATCGAGAGCGGGCAGATTGACCGGGCTTTGATTTGTTCGGGAGAAAACGGGCGCCCACTGATGGAGCACACCTTGCGGGAGTTGCTGCAACCGGAGCAAACACGCCAGAGCATCAAGCCGTACTTTGCGAATTTGACAATTGGTGCGGGCGCAGTGGCCGCGGTGGTTTGCCGGAAGGATTTGGCGCCGGCTTCGAGCCTGCAATTGCGGGCCGCTGCAGTGGAGACGGATACTTCGCACAACCAACTTTGCCAAGGGGATGCTAATGGGAATGCGCTGGAGATGTTGACCGATTCGGAGGAGCTGCTGGCGGCAGGCATCGGCGTGGCCGAGCGAGCCTGGGCGCGGTTCAAGTCGGCTTCTGGCTGGACCGAGGCAACGCCGGACCGAATCATCACGCATCAGGTCGGTCGTGCGCACAGCCGGGGTCTCTTCGATGCACTGGGGCTGGATCCGGCAAAGGATTTTACGACTTTTGAAACGCTTGGTAATATCGGCTCGGTTTCGTGTCCCATTACATTGGCCAAGGCGATGGAGGCAGGGGCCTATGGACCGGGGCAACGAGCAGCGCTTTTGGGAATCGGCAGTGGCCTGAGCAGTCTGATGCTCGCCTTGGAGTGGCCGGAATCATGAAAGCTGTAGCTGAGCGGACGTCTGCTCTGCCAGAGGTGATACGCGCGGAGTATCCTTTTTCCGGTCAACTGCTGGAATTGTCCAGCGGTGCACAAATGCATTATTTGGACGAGGGGAGCGGGCCGGTAGTTGTTTTGCTACACGGCAACCCGACTTGGTCTTTCTACTATCGGAATTTGGTACAGTCGCTCATGGCGGCCGGCTTTCGCTGTGTGGTGCCAGACCATATCGGCTGCGGGCTTTCCGATAAGCCACAGAATTATGCCTATACTTTGGAGCAACGGATTACCGATGTGGAGCAATTACTGAAAGCTCTGGAAATCAATCGTTACAGTTTGGTGCTGCATGATTGGGGTGGAGCCATCGGTTGTGGGCTCGCGGGCCGTTCTCCGGAGCGCTTGGAGAAACTGGTTTTGCTCAACACCGGGGCCTTTCGTTCGAAGCGAATCCCCTGGCGGATCGCAGCGGTCAAGACACCTCTATTGGGGGAAGCGGCGATTCGTGGGCTGAATGCCTTTGCCGGACCGGCTGCCTGGATGTCGGTCACACGCTCGCTGGCGCCAGCGGTGAAGGCGGGGTTTCTCTGGCCTTACCGGAGTTGGGCGGATCGGGTAGCGGTCTGGAATTTCGTCAAGGACATCCCCTTGCGGCCGGGGCATCCGTCTTACCGTGCGTTGACTGCAGTGGAGGCCGGTCTAGAGGGGCTGGCGAATAAGCCGGTTTTCATCGTCTGGGGCGGACGGGACTTTTGCTTCAATAAACACTTCCTGGCACGCTGGCAGGCAATCTTCCCCACTGCCGAAACAAGGCTGCTGAAAGATTGCGGTCATTACGTTTTGGAGGACGGGGGTGATCAGGCAATCGAGCCAGTGGTTGAATTCTTTGGTCGAGATCGGGAAAAAGTCAGTTGATTTTGCCTTTTGCAATTTTTCAAAAGTGCGCTCTACTGGATCGATTATGAGCACTGTCCTGCAACTGTTGATCGAAGGCGAACGCCTCGATACCGCGCAAATGGCGACGATTCTGGATCTTCCGGAGGCGGATGTCTCGGCGGAGCTGAAGCGCTTGCAAGCCGAGCACGTTCTGCTGGGTTGGCGCCCAGTGCTCAATCCGGAGCGTGTGCAGGAGGATGCTGTGCGTGCTGTCATCGAGGTGCGGATCAGTCCCGAGCGGGAAGGCGGGTTTGATCGTTTGGCCGCACGGATCGGCCAGTTTGATGCGGTGGAGTCCTGCTACCTGATGTCCGGCAGCTATGATTTATTACTCTTCGCCAAAGGCAATGACCTCCGCGAAGTGGCCACTTTTGTATCGGAACGCCTGGCCAGCGTGGAAGGCGTTTTATCCACTGCCACGCACTTTATGCTGCGGGCCTACAAAGAGCAGGGCCATCTCCTGCTGTCACCCACTGAGAGCGGCGAAAAGCCAGCCGTTAGCCCCTGATGAGTGATCCAAGCCAACGCTTTGTGGCGGACCATGTAGGCGGTCTGCCACGTTCCGGCATACGAGACTTCTTTGCCATCGTCTCAGCGATGCCACAGGCCATCTCGCTGGGGATCGGCGAGCCGGACTTCGTCACGCCCTGGCATATTCGAGAAGCGGCGATCTTTGCTTTGGAAAAAGGGAAGACGAGCTACACGGATAATCTCGGGTTGGTTCGCTTGCGCACAGAAATCACCCGCTACGTGGAAAATAATTTTGGCCTGAGCTACCACCCGGAGAAAGAGGTGTTGGTAGCGGTCGGAGTTTCCGAGGCCTTGGACATCGCCCTGCGCGCAGTCCTCAATCCCGGTGATAAGGTGCTCTACCATGAGCCTTGTTATGTTTCCTACATGCCGAGTATCCGGCTGGCTCATGCCGAGCCAATTGCGGTGTCGACATCAGCTGAGGATGCTTTCGGGATCGATCCGGACAAAGTGGCGGCAGCCTGGGAGCCAGGTTGCAAGGTGCTACTGTTAAACTTCCCGACAAATCCGACGGGTGGCGTGACCGAGCGTGCGAAGTTGGAGCAATTGGCTCGCTTCGCCGTGGAAAAGGATCTGCTCGTGATCAGCGACGAGATTTATTCGGAATTAACTTTTGAAGGTGAGCATGTCAGTATCGCCACGCTTTCGGGCATGCAGGAGCGTACGATTTTTCTGCATGGGTTCTCCAAGGCATTTGCCATGACCGGCTTTCGCATCGGTTATGCCTGTGGCCCACAGTCGCTGATCGAGGCGATGATGAAGATCCACCAGTACAGTATGCTGTGCGCTCCGATTCTTTCGCAGGAGGCAGCGATTGAAGCGCTGAAAAACGGGACTCCGGCAGTGGAACGGATGAAAGAAGCGTATGCCCGCAGGCGCGAACTGATAGTTCGTCGATTTAATGAAATGGGCCTGAAGTGCCATTTGCCCCGCGGATCTTTCTATGCGTTTCCCTCTGTTGAGGTTTCCGGGATGGAGTCGATTGATTTCTGTAAAGGACTGCTCGAGCAGGCGGAAGTCGCGATCGTTCCGGGGACCGCCTTCGGGCCGGGCGGGGCGGGATTTGCCCGCGCTAGTTTCTCGACGAGTTACGAGCGCATATTAGAAGCGACTGACCGGATTGAGCGCTACCTGGAGACGGTTGGCAGCCCGGTTCGCGTATGATCGATCCATCCAGAACTGTAGCTTTGGTGGGCCGCCCGAATGTGGGCAAAAGCCGACTCTTTAACCGCCTTTGCGGGCGGCGCCTTTCCATCGTGCATGATATGCCCGGGGTGACGCGCGATTTAATTTCGGCAGAGGTACGCGACGATTTTGTGCTGCTTGATACCGGTGGTATCGGGATGGAATTGGAGATGACGCCCAAGCAAATCGCTACTGCGGCGGAGGATCAGGTGGAGTTTGCCATACAGGCGGCTTCGCTGGTGCTTTTTGTTGTCGATGTGCGGAGTGGAATGACTTCTTTGGACGAGATGGTAGCGGAGAAGCTTCGCCGCTACGGAAAGTCGGTCCTGCTCGTCGCGAACAAGGTAGACAGCGAAGAGGAGGAAGCCGATGCGGAGGACTTCGCCAGACTGGGTCTGGGTGCGCCGGCCATGGTCTCGGCAGAGCACGGTCGTGGGATGGATTTTTTAAATCGGCAGATTGAAGGAGTACTGGGCCCGAAGCCACAAGGCGGAGGAGGGGAGGCCGATCCGCGCATTCGCATCTCTTTGGTTGGTCGCCCTAATGTCGGCAAGTCGTCGCTGGGCAATGCGTTACTGGAGTCGACCCGGTTAATTGTTTCGGATGTGCCCGGCACAACGCGCGACTCGGTGGAGTTGGATCTGGAATATGAGAAGGACGGGCAGCGCATTTGTTATCGCTTGGCTGACACCGCCGGTTTGCGATCAAAGCGCAAGGTGGGGAATCCGGTAGAGTATTTCTCCAATGTGCGTACACAACACGCGATTGAGCGTTCCGATGTTGTCTTTTTGGTGGTTGATGCTGCAGATGGGGTGACTAAGCAGGATCAGGCATTGGCCGGAGATATTCTCGATGCGGGCAAGGCACTGGTTGTCGTGGTCAACAAGTACGATCGTTTGGAGGAGCGCTGGGGAGAAGAGCCGGTAGACGGCTACCGCAGCCTAAAGCACTTTCTCAAAGCCTATGAAGAGGCCCTGCGCAAACAGCTCTTTTTTCTGCCGGACCCCCCCGTACTCTTCGTCTCGGCAAAGAGCGGATTCCGAGTGGAGTCGATTCTTGAAGCAGCGGCAGGGATTCAAGCCAGCCTCGATATGAAATTGCCGACCGGTCGTTTAAACCGGGTTGTGCATGACATGCTGGAGGCACGGGCTCCGAAGATTGTCGGGATTAAGCGCTTTAAGATTTTCTATGCGGTGCAGACGGGTTCACGTCCTTTGCGAATTCGCCTGTTTTGTAATCGGGTGGAGCGGCTGGATCCGACCTACCGTCGGTATTTGGAGAAGGGGCTGATTCATGAGTTCGCCCTGAAGGGCTGCCCTGTGCGTTTTGATTTGGTGGGCAAAGAGAAGCGTTACGAAACCGGGGAGGGCGAGTTCGCTCCGCGGGAGAGTCGCGAGATGCAGAACCGTCACCGTGTCGAAAAGAAAGGGGATGCGGCATTCGAGAAGAAGCATCCGGAGCGGCGCAAGAAGATTACCCAGAGCAAGGCCGCGCACAATCGGGGTCGCCGCCGCTAGCTTTTCAGTTGCCCGCTCAGCGGAATCGATGGTTTCTATGTAGACATGAAATGCTCGTTTCAGGTTTTTGGCATGAGCGCTTTAATGGTGCTTGTTTCCGGTTGTCGTTTGCTGCAGTCGGAGACGCCGGATGAGCGAAATTTTGCGGTCAATGAGGTGCATGCCTCGCGTAACTATAATGCCCGCATCCGGCAGATTGTGCTGCATTATACAGTGATTGATTTTGAGCGTTCGTTGGCTGTCTTGAAAGGAGAGACTGGGCGTTCGGTGAGCGCGCACTATCTGATCAATGATCGGCCGAATAAACAGTACCCAGATTACATTTATCGCCTCATGCCGGAAGACAAGCGCGCCTGGCATGCCGGAGTGAGTCAGTGGGGCAGGGATGCCAATATAAATAATTCCTCCATCGGAATCGAGATTGTCAATCCCGATGGCAATTTACATCCGTACCCGGACGAACAAATGGAGGCCGTTATCTTTCTTCTTCGGCAGCTCATAGAGCGTCACCAGATTGATCCGGTCAATGTGGTCGGCCATTCGGATGTAGCTCCGGGGCGAAAGATCGATCCGGGTTCCCTGTTTCCATGGAAGACACTTTATGACAATGGCATCGGTGCCTGGTATGACGAGGCGGATGTGGAAGCGTTGCGAAAGACCATCACCGCAGTTCCTTCGGTTGAGCAAGTAAAGGCGGACTTGGGTACTTACGGGTACCCGGTGGATGCGACCCCCGATGCGGATGAAACCTACCGCGCTGTAGTCGAGGCCTTCCAGCGGCACTTTGCCCCCGGGCGCATTGATGGAGAAATGGATCTGGAGAACTATCGCATCCTGAAAGCACTCTTGAAAAAGTATCGCTAAGGGAGTGTGAAAAAGCAGAAAAAAGCCGCCCCTTTTTGAGGGACGGCTTTTGTAGAAAGTGTGCTTCCTGGAAGGGACTCTATTTTGTTGCCTGGTAATTTGCTTCGGCCGCGTTCCAGTCGACGAGGTTCCAGAAGGCTTCGATGTAGCTGGGGCGAAGGTTCTGGTACTTCAGGTAGTAGGCATGCTCCCATACGTCGAGTCCGATCACGGGGCGACCGGTCACATCAGCAATGCCGTTCATGCAGGGGTTGTCCTGATTCGGCGTCGAGGTGACGGCAAGGGAGCCGTCTTCTTTGACCACGAGCCAGGCCCAGCCGGAGCCGAAGCGGGTCGCGCCGGCATTGGCAAACGCTTGTTTAAAAGCATCAAATCCACCGAGTTCAGCGTCGATCGCGGCAGCGAGCTGACCGGTTGGAGCGCCGCCACCGGAGGGGCTGAGAATTTTCCAGAAGAAGCTGTGATTGACGTGACCGCCACCATTGTTGCGTACGGCGGCACGTTTGGCGTCCGGCACAACGGAGAGGTCGCCGACGACTTCGCCGAGGCTTTTGTCTTCCAGCCCGGTGCCGGCGAGGGCTTCATTCAGCTTGGTCACATAGGCGTTGTGATGTTTGGAGTGGTGGATCTCCATCGTGCGGGCGTCGAAGTGTGGTTCGAGCGCGTCGTAGGCATAGTCAAGTGCGGGTAATTCGTGGGCCATCTCGTAAGTTGTTTTCGGTTGTTCGAGTTGAGTGAGAGAGTGTTAGAATGGTAGACTGCCGGGAGGCTGTCAAATGGCGGTTTATTTAAATCGCTGCGGAGTCGTTAGTTTTATCGGTGGCATTGTATTGACGCTTTTTCTCAAAAAATGCCTGCAGGATAGCGTGATTGGGACCTGCCAGAATGCCACCGGTTGAGGTGAAGTGGTGATTGCTGCGCGGGAGTGCCCCGAGATCAAGGGCGCCGCCGAGGCAGCCCATCTTCTCGTCGGGCAGTCCATAGAAGACTTCTTTAATCCGGCTAATGACGAGCGCGCCGGAGCACATCGGGCAGGGTTCCTTGGTTACATAGAGCGTGCATTCATTGAGTCGCCAGTCACCGAGGGCGTGCGCTGCCTGCGAGATGGCAAGAATTTCTGCGTGGGCGGTGGGGTCGTTGGCCGCTCGTGAACGGTTGTGTGCGGAGGCAATAATGCGCCCCTCGTGTGCAATGACTGCCCCAATCGGGACTTCATCGATTTTCCAGGCTTCGATTGCCTGATTGAAGGCATGTGCCATGAAGTACTCCGCGTCGCGAAGGAGCTCGGAGGGGATGATTTTCTCGAATGGACAGTCTTGCGCGTTCATGCCGACAGGAGCGAAGGGGGAGTCGAACCTTGACTTTCGCTGACGAACGCCTTGTTTGACGCGTTTCCCCAGCGCCCGAATGTATGAGTAAAGGACAAAGCGAAGATTATGTAGAAGTCGAAGGCAAAATCGTAGCGGTTTTGCCGGGCACGATGTTTCGTGTCGAATTGGCAAACGGCCATCGTGTGCTCGCGCACATATCCGGTAAGCTGCGCAAGCACTTCATTAAGATCACGACCGGGGATACGGTGAAGATGGAGATGACGCCGCAAGACCTTGATAAGGCGCGTATCGTTTACCGCCTCCGTAACGCTGCGAGTAACCGCAACGCACCACGCCGCAGCTTCGGTCCGCGCCGCCGCTGAGGCGAATGGGGGTGTTCCCCAACAGATGCACGGCTCGTCGATTGACTGGTTGTGAGAAGGTTCGCTCGAGAGGTTCTGCGCTTTCTGTCATCCGGGCTTGCCTCTGGGGAACAATTATAGAGTGTTTTTAGTTTTTACAGAACACGTCCCCGGACTCAATTATTACCATTATGAGCAAAGCATATTCATCTATCATAGATAGCATAGGTAACACTCCACTAATTAAGGTGAACCACACGGCTGCAAGCGTAGCTGCGGACATTTATTTGAAATGCGAGTTTTTTAACCCGCTGGCCAGCGTGAAGGATCGAATCGGGCGGGCCATGATCGAAGCCGCTGAGGCGGATGGTAAGATCGGTCCGGACAGCATCATCATTGAGCCGACCTCGGGCAATACCGGCATTGCGCTGGCCTTTGTCTGTGCGGCCAAGGGCTACAAGCTGATCCTCACCATGCCGGAGACGATGTCTCTGGAGCGCCGTGTACTGCTTCGTATGCTGGGAGCCGAGATCGTTTTAACCCCCGGGCCGAAGGGTATGCCTGGTGCGATTGCCCGCGCGGGCGAGCTGGTCACTGAATACGGTGAAAAAGCGTTTATGCCACAGCAATTTGAGAATCCGGCCAATCCGGAGATTCACCGCCGCACGACTGCCGAAGAAATTTGGGCGGCAACGGACGGTAAGATTGACGCATTTGTCGCCGGTGTGGGAACCGGCGGAACGATTACCGGAGTTTCCGAAGTCATCAAGTCGCGCAAGGACTTGCTCTCAGTCGCGGTTGAGCCGGAAGCCAGCCCGGTGATTTCTGGGGGTCAACCGGGACCGCACAAAATTCAGGGAATTGGCGCCGGTTTTATCCCGAAGAATTGCAACACGGATATCGTGGATAAAGTGATTCAAGTTTCCAATGAGAACGCATTTGCTACCGCCCAAACCTTAGCCGAAAAGGATGGTATCTTAGGGGGTATCTCCACCGGGGCAAATGTCTGGGCCGCCATGCAACTGGGTGCTTTGCCGGAAATGGCGGGCAAGACGATTGTCACCATCGGCTGCAGCTTCGGCGAACGCTACCTCTCCACTCCGCTGGCGGAAAAGGCACGCGAGGAGATGAGCGGGGCAACCGCCAGCTAAGTCAGTCGCACCGCTACCTGCCAACCGGCTCTTTACTTTCACTTCATGAAGATCGTACTCGCTTACTCCGGAGGTCTCGATACCTCCGTACTCGTATCCTGGCTGAAGCAGCACTACAACGCGGAGATTATTACTTTTGCCGCCGATGTGGGCCAAGAGGAGGAGCTGGACGGTCTGGAGGAAAAAGCCAAGGCGACCGGTGCATCGGCTCACTACACGCTGGATCTGGTCGACGAGTTCGCTTCTGATTTCATTTACCCGATGATGCGGGCCAATGCGCTCTACGAGGGGCAGTACCTACTGGGCACTTCGATTGCCCGGCCATTGATTGCCAAGGCGCAGGTCGAGATTGCCGAGAAGGAAGGCGCCGATGCGGTGTCTCATGGAGCCACCGGCAAGGGTAACGACCAGGTTCGCTTTGAGTTGGGCTACGCGGCGCTCGCTCCAAAACTGCAAATTATTTCTCCCTGGCGCATGGAGATCTTCCGCAAGGCTTTCCCGGGGCGCACGGAGATGATCGACTACTGCCGTGAGCAGGGGATCGATGTCGAGGCGAGCGCGTCGAAGCCGTATTCGATGGACCGCAACCTCTTGCATATTTCCTATGAGGCCGGCATTCTGGAAGACCCTTGGTTTGACCCGACCGGCCCGGAAAACAAGGACATGTACAAGTTGACAACCGCACCGGAGGACGCACCCGATGAGGCCCAGTATATTGAACTTTCCTTTGAGCACGGTGATTGCGTCGCGATCGATGGCCAGGCGCTGACACCGGCACAGGTACTTCGCAGTCTCAATGAGACTGCCGGTCGCCACGGCATCGGACGTGTCGACATCGTGGAAAACCGCTTTGTCGGAATGAAGAGCCGCGGTGTCTACGAGACCCCCGGCGGTACTATTTTATTACAGGCGCACCGCAACATGGAGACCTTGACGATGGATCGCGAGTTGATGCATCTGCGGGACAGCTTGATACCGCGTTACTCGGAGCTGGTCTACAACGGTTTCTGGTTCGCCCCCGAGCGCGAGGCCCTGCAGGCCCTCATCGATGATTCGCAGAAGACCGTTTCCGGGACCGTGCGCTTGAAGCTTTATAAAGGGAATATTACGACGGTCGGCCGAAAGTCACCGCTCTCACTCTACGACGAAGACATTGCTTCGATGGAAGGGGTGGAGAGTGACTACAATCCCGACGACGCCACCGGATTCATCCGGCTCAATGCCTTGCGCCTGCGCCGCCGTGCCTTGGCTCAGGGTGGTGCGGAGTCCTAAGTCAGCATTTGTCAGCACTTGTCAGCATTTGTTGAAAGCGTGAGATGGAGGCAGCTGGCGGCAAATCGAGCGCAATTTAGTTGTTTGAGGGATTTATACATGTGGCCATATAGAGCCAGGTAGTCATTTGAAACGTTCTGACTTGCCGGATCCTTTGAAATTGCCCATAGTTTGTTACATGAATGCGTCAGATATAATCGAAAAGATCGCACGTCTGCCTGAAGAGGAAAAGGGCAAGGTCATTGAGTTTGTGCGCCATCTACCGAATGCAAAGACGCTTGAGGCCATCCACGAACCTGCGGATGATTTGCCGCGTTACGCCAGTATGGACGAGGTTAGCTGCGTGCTCAAAGACCTTGTCGATGATGCTTAATGTTGTTTTTAAGAGCTGCTTTAAGAAGGACCTGAAGAAACTTAAATCTTCGAATTGTAACGAAGACGAACTACTTGCCGTAATCGGCGTTCTGGCGCACGAGCAGACTCTTGCAGAAAAGCTCCGAGACCATGCTCTGATCGGAAATTATGCAGGGTGCCGTGAATGCCACATCCGGCCCGACTGGTTGCTTATTTATCAGGCTACCAAAACCGATTTGCTTTTGCTTCGGACAGGCTCGCATAGCGAGTTGTTCGATTAATGCGCTATTTATTGGCGCATCGTCGCGGGAAAATTCTTATCGACTTGTACAGGTATGCAGCTAACAGCCAGCCTTGTGCCTGCTATGTAGGTATTTGTAAATAGAATTCGATTGCTCAAAAAGTCCGTTTGCACAGTTCGGGTTTAATACGGAAAGGGATTGAACATGCCTTACTGACTGAGCGACTGGCTCAGGCCCATGACGCTGGTGATGATGC
>CENU01180708.1_pt1 | contig 10605 bp, 8 predicted proteins | sample 361331 | NCBI WGS metagenome assembly CENU01 (sample SAMEA2619766, study PRJEB7988) | marine metagenome | isolation source: saline water (ENVO:00002010), including
AATGGATGAGGATAAAACTCCGTTCTAGGCGGCTCTCTTGGGTCCACGATAATTTGAATGACCAGCCCTGGATACAGGGCTTCGACCAGTTTCTTCTTTAACGTAAACACCTGGGTGATCACACCCTTGGTGTCTTCTACGATGACATCTTCTCCGCATCGATAACGGAAGTCCGCAAAGTATTTGCAGATCTTCTTCCCCTCCACAACACACTCATAGGGAACCTGCACTTCCAAGTCGGATATCTCTCCACGGTCTTGCATGCCTTTGAGGATTTTGTATCGAGCTCCTTCGAGTTTGGAGTCGAATGTGATGCCGTCATACTTGACTTTCTTTGCGTAGTATTTGCTTTTGTTCTTTCGTTTTGGAATCAATCATCTAAACCAAGTAGTTTATTTAATTCTACTTGACGGAGTGCAGATGCACCAGTGTTTAAAGACAATGGCCTCTGTGATACTTCAGGAACTTCTATTGTAGGCATTTCTGGTTGTACTTGTTGAGACATTTGTTCTCTAATCTGTCTCATTCTTTCTTCAGCTTCTTGTTCTTCCATCTTTGGTAAGAAAGGTTTTCCGTATTCTTCTCCAAATATCTTACTCATTTCTCCAAAATCAAATGGATTAGATACCTTATCGTTCTGTGATGACAAAGCTATCTTTATTGTTTCAGATGAAGGATAGAAAGGCGTGAACTTTCCTGCCATCATTTCTCTTATGTTTGGAGTTTTAGATTTTTTTAAAGAAGTTACTATCTCTCCATCAGACAAACCTAAAGTTCTGGCATCATCAATGGCCATGCTTAGATCACGCAATGCTTTAAATCTTTGTTCATTAGAAACTATGTAAGCTTTAGTAATATCTTCTGGACTCATATCTGATTTAGATTTAGCAAGACTATTAAAAATACCAGAAGCTTCTCTCACTTGGGCTGACGCTTCATATCCTCTGTACATCAAACCTATTTCTACTTTTGGTTTAACTGATTTCAAACCAGACAATGCTTCAGCAAATTCACCAGCAGCATCTATTCTTTCCCCCCTTCTATTAACTCCGGTTATGGGATCTAAACCAGCCGCTAGTCCGATTGCTTTTGGGAAGTCAGTAAAATCAGCGCCTAAAGTAAAACTTCCTAATTGAATGTCTTGTCCAGCTACATCTCCTCTTAATTTTATAGGAGCAATGCCAGGCGTTAGTCCATCAGCTAAATGAGCAAACCCTTTTGAAATTTGTAATCCTAGCGGATCTGCTGATCTCCAAATGTTTCTTCCATACCTAGTTTGATTTCTAAATAAGTCTGCAATTTTTTCTGTGATGATGGACTCATCCATAAACGGACTAAAAAATTCTTTAGCAGAATCTACTGACGCTCTATAGAATATATCAGTCAAATCTTTTTCTGATCTAATACCATTTTGAACAGCGCCATAAAGAGCTCTGGCAGGTCTTGTTAGATAATCATAGGGATTGGTATAAGAAAAATTATATAGTTCTCTTATGTTTCCATCTTTGTCAGTTGACATAGGAATCATAACAGAATATCTATCCCAATCTGCGGCAAACGATCTTTTGTATGCGTCAACTTGTTCTGATGTAGACCCTGTTAATGTTAGACCTAAAGTATATAAACCTGCAGGCAAGGTAGCATCAACAGTCAGTCCGCCCATGAGTCTTCTCATGCCGATAGCTCTTATTTCTTCAGACTCACTGGCCAATTCTCTGATCGCTCTTCCATAAGAATTACCACTGGTTCTTAATATCTCAGCAGGAAAAGCAATAAAGTTTCCAAAAGGAAGTTGTCGTAGTTGTTTAATAAATTCAGGAACACGAGAGTAATTAGGAACAGTGTCTTTAACTATCTCTGCAGATTCTCTTCTTAAAAATTCTGCTGCATCTTCTGGATCTAGTTGTCTTAAATTAACAAAGCTATCTCCGTAATCAAGGATGTTTTGAGCATCTGTTGTTTTTAAACTAAAACTTTGATTGTTTTTAATTGAGTTTTCAAAAGACTTTCTTAATCTTCCCAACTCCATTTGATAACTATAAATTTTAAAAACATCATCAGAGCCTTGGTAAAGTTTTCCTGCAAATCTGTTTTGAGTATTTTGTGCAATCTGCAAAGCTCTTTTTCCAAAGCCTCCACCTTTAATGGCATCACCTAACAAATCTTCAAACTCACCAATCTTTGCGTTGGTATTAACCACGCCTCTTTCTATCATTTCATTATAGAAATCTTTTACTTCTTGTTTAGTTGCTACTTTAGATCCGCTACCTTTAAAAGCTTCAGATCTATTTTGAAACGATATGTTGTCATTAATGTTTTGAAAAACAACTTTAGCGGAGTTAACAAAGTCTTCTCCGTTTCCAAAGTTTCCATTTCTAACAGCGAACATTCCAGCGGTGGTTCCATTTCTAACTTGAGTAACAGGAGAATAAACAGTCTTGGCTATTTGAGACATACCTTTTAAGCCCATGAAGGTAGCGTATAATCTACTTTTCTCAGTGAGATTAACGTAGCTAGGTATATCAGTAAGGGCTCTTATGTCTTCATACTTAGAAAACTTTCCAGCAAGATCTCCGTATTGCAAATAACTATTGTAAGTAGGAACTTGAGTTACTTCTCCGGTAACTGGGTCGGTGACTTTTCTAAAACTTCCTATTGGTTTGTAGTTTAAACCTTCTAGTCCGCTAGGCGGTTGATCCAAAATAAACTTTTTATCTTGTGGTAAATTGTCATTGTGCTTTTTAATGTCATTAAAGAATTTGCGTTGTTGAATCATGTTAGACATCTTGCTAACTGTCTCAGTTACTTTGTACTGCAAGCCTAACTTTTGTTCATCAAGAGTTTGTTCTCTAATTTTTCCAAACTCAAAAGCACCGTCCTTATCTTTTCTGCCAACAGGTCCATATATGTTTCTTTGTCCTGTGTATTCTCCTAAGAAAGCTCTCACTGCTGGAAGATTATCTAATTGTCTTTCTTTTAAAACACCTGTCGATGCACCTTGAAGAGTGTCTTCTTCAAACATATTTTTTGGTTTCATGTTTGCATTTGAAAAGCTGGTTATATTTTCAAAGATGTCTCTTAATTGTTTTTGAGCTTCAGGTTGGCTCAATAATTCTTCAGCTTCTTTACCTGAATTAGCAATTATATTATCTACAGCAGCTTGATAAGACTTTTGATTTTTTGAGCTCATGTCATCAAATGGTTTGAAATCAGGATCATTGCCTGCTCTGTATATTCTTCTTCCGTAATAGCCTTCGTTATTTTTTATTTCTCCCAATAAGGCTGCGTTTAAATCATCATCAGCCTTGGACAATCCTGTTGCAGCAACTGATTCCAAATCATCTGTTATTACTTTTGAAAGGCCGTCAATATCCCCTCTTAATCTTTGTGCTGTTTCAAACAAACTAAAATCTTTTTCTCTGCCAAATAAACTTTTTTTTCCGTAACGAGATAATTTTGTATCTTTTATTTCTTTAAATAATTTATCTGTATCTTTTAAAACATTTTCTGCATTTAACCTTACCGCCTCTTTAGCGTTCTTTCCTTTTGGCACAGCAAACAGATAATCGTTGATTGCATTCAAAACCATTTGTTGATCAAACTCATTTAGAAGACCGTTCTTATTTAACACCTCTAAGCTATCAGCCATTTCTTCTACAGCGTTTCTTGCTTTTTTATTTGCCAGAGAAACATTATGTATTTTCATGTGTCTTATTTTTTGTACTACTTCATCAGGCATTTGACCTTTAAAAGAAATACCTTCTTTTACAGCCCTAGACATCTTGGCTATGTTTCTTGATATGAAATTCATGTTTTCTAAATCTGGCTTGACACCTACATCGTCAAAGATTTTAGATTTGATTCCATCGAGTGCGGCAGATGCTGACTGACCAACAGATTGAGCGGCTTCAGTTCTTGCAATCTTTTCCGTTGCAGCACCTACACCTTTCACGGCTCCTTTTATTAATACAGGACCGCCAAGTAAAAGTGCTGTGCCTTCAGATGCCACCTTGAATCTGTTAATTAAATCAGCGGCTGCTTTCTCTGATCCTTCTAAGTCTTCAGTTTTTATTCTTTGAGTAGGACCAGTCTCAAAAAAATCTCCTAGGGTTTCAACATCAGGGGTAGTGGCCACTACATCTGCAGCACCAAATGCACCTACTTGACCTACTTTTCCTAACTTAGCTTCTCTAGCAGCCTTCGCAGCTAATCCACCAGGGACAACGAATTGAGTTACAAACTTAACTGCGTTACCTGCTCCGGTTTTTGTGGTCGGTGTGATCACATCAAAGAAATCACGCACACCTTCAGCTAAACTTTCCTCGCCTTCATCGAGAGTAGCTAGGTCAATAAGTTCTGCAGGTAGGGAAACAGCCCCAGATATTGCGCTGACCACACCAGCGACAGGCGCTTTAAGTATATCGCCAAAGGTTGATACGTCTTCTTCGCCTAGCTGTGCGGCTCTTTGAGTGGTGTCTATTTCTAGAAGGGGGTTTTTTTGAACCCAATTTGCTGCTGCAATTTTTGCAAATTCTAAATCATCCGTTGGAATTTCAATTTTTCTTCCATCAGGAACTGTAATTGTTGTACTCATTATTCTTTTTGTTTTTCTAGTATTTCTTGCATTTCTTCTAGAGACATTTGGTTTGTAGAGCTAGACCCTAAATCGCTTTCAAAAAATGCAGCCCTTGCTATTCTAGTTGCTGTTTCTATGACCCATTGATCAAAGTTTAAAGGTGCTAGTCCTTGAGCAGACCTTGCCTCATTATCTTTTTCAAAACGACCTTGTGACATTGGATCTTCTCTAAGCGCTGTGGCTTGATCACTAATTATTTTAGCAGCTTGTTTTTGACTATCACTACCTTTATTCAAGAAGACAGTTAGTATTTCTCCAACAGGTGTGCCAGGCATTTGAGTTTTAAGATACTCAATTGTCTTAGCTATCTCAGGAATTTGATTTGCTATTCTTGCTTGCGCTGCAGACTCTTGTTCTTTACGTTTGATATCAATTAATTCTTGTTCTTGAAGAGCTTTAACGTAAGCTTGCCCTCTACTTTCACCCAGTTCTCTTCCTCCAACCGCTGCTAAAAGAGCCCTTCTTTTCATCGGATCATCTATCTTTCCACCTGTAATGGTATCAAGACCATCAAAGACTCTTCCCAATAATGTAGTTGGTTTTTTCTCTTCAGGAACAGGGATCTCTAATTTTTCTTTAGTTTCATCGCTAACCGGAGTTTCTGGTAACGTGGGTTGCTTCAAAGCTCCTTCATATTCTTCAAAAGAAGCTCTAGTGGGAGCTTGTTGTTCGATTGCTGCTTCTCTATCTTCTTGAAAGCTTGGATCGTCTACTGGTTCTGCTAATGGATCAGTAGCGCCAAGCATCTTTGCAATACCGCTGTATTTTACAGAATCATAAATATCACCTGGAGCTTCTAAGAGTGCATTAATGGCATCTCCGCCACTGGCTATAAAACTTGCAAGAGGATTATCTAAAGTGGTGTCAATAAGATCTTGTCTATCTTGAAAATTTTCTATGTATACTTGTTTAGATTCTTCTGGCAACTCCATAAAAGTTTTAAAATCCATTTCGTAAAAATCTAAAAATCCTTTTATATCATCTGGTACTTCTGGTTTTGCTTCTCCACCATTTGCCAACATGGCGATGCCGCCCTGATTCATTTGAGCTACTTGTCCCTCTACTGGTTCAAGCAAAGCATCTTTTAACTCAACAAGGCTATCTCCAACTTCAGGAAGAACTGTAGCTTCGTCTTTGACCTGAAGAGCTCCAGATGTTCCATATGAAAGTTGAGTTGTTAAATCTTTAAGAGGCTCTTTACCTATCTGTCTTTCCATAGCATCTTTAGCTTGTTTGTGTTTTTGCACTTGTTTAGCAAGTTTTGCGCCTTTTACCCCCATACTAACTAACCGTGCTGCAGCCGCTGCAGGTGGGAAAAATATTAAAGCCATGCTCATTTGATCTATAGGATCGGTTGGATCAAAAAAGAATTTAGCTGCTTCAGTAGCTTGTTGAACTAAATCAGATGACATAAAACCGCCATCATTTAATTTCATTGGCCCCATGCCTTCGTTAATTGGAGCAATGCCAGCCATGATGCCACCGCCTGCTCTTCGCTGGGGAGTTTGAAACATGGGTCTATCGTATATGCTATTCATGTTTAAAGTCTTCCAAGAATAAGGTCAAGAATACCACCACCTTCACCGCTACCTAGTTCTCTAAACAAAGAATCAAGTTCTGTAAAACGATCAAGTATGTTTCTGCTTTCTCTGTTTTGTAATCCTTGCGATCCTGTTCCATAACCAGACTGATAAGTTGGTAAGAAAGGTGCTAATGATTGTAGACCAGCTTGACCTCTTTGAAATCTCATATATGGTTCATCTGCCATTTGAGTAGCAGCGTCATACCCATACCCAAGAGCCCTGTCTTGTATACCTCTGCCTGTTGCACCTAATCCAGTTAACGTACCAATCTGATTAGTTAGCATGTCTTGTCCTTGTCTTCCAAGACCTGCAATACCTGAAGCAGCGCCAGCTTGTCTTCTTTGAGCATCTTCAAATGCTCTCATAGACGCATCTCTTGCAGAAGTAAAACCTTTGTTTCTAAGGTCTGCACCTATTCTTGACTGCTCTCTCAAAGTATCTCTGTTTATCTGAGCTTCTTGAAGAGCGCCTCTTGATCCACCGAATGCACCAGACTGAGCTTGTCTTGCTCTGGCTTGTCTTTTCTGGTCTTCCCCTAATCGAGAAACGTCCGCCTGTTGAGTTTGAACAACAGACTCAGTGTATGGATTCATAAACTGACTAGCGAACAAAGGGTTGTAAGCCGAAGCACTAGATTGATATAAGTCTTGAGCCGTACCTAATTGACCAGAAAAACCACCCAGTCCACCTGCAAGATTTCTAGCCTCAACTTCTAATGGAGATAACCCTGCTACCTGTCTTGTTGGTATAGGTATTGGTTGGCTCATTAAGCCACCTGGTCCGAAGTAAGAAGCTAATAAATCTCTACTCGCTTTTTCTACCGCTGGATCAACAAAAGCTGTTTGAGCATTTGGATTTATTATTGGTTGAGATTGTGCGTATGTGTCTACCATTATGAAAGTCCTGCTGCTTTTTCGCCTGCTCGTTGAAGCGCATACATTGTTCTAGCGCCTTCCCTTCTAGCGTTCTTTTTGTCTTTTATTTTACCGTTGAATAATCTACCTATACCTCTAACCGCTTTTGCGTTCACAACAAACTCGCCATCACTCAACATGGCTGGTATGTCATCAGATCTTTCTGTACCGGGGCCAGCTATCTGTCCGTTCTTTCTAGGGAAGTTTGTTTCACCGCCTTCTGCTAAAGATATGATGCCACCATTCCTTGCGTTCTTTGGACTTAGTGCGCCTGTCTTATCGTCTACATTATAGTTGGCATACATTTGACCGGGTACACCTTGATACCCAAGATTAAAATCAGGTTCTTCTCCTTTAGGAACAAAAGATGAAATACCATAATACCTAGGGTCAACCATTTGAAGTGCGCTAGGTTGAATTCTGGCAAAGTTAAGAGGGTCATTAAATACAGAAGCACTTGCTCTTTGCGCTGCTTTATTTAAGTCACTTTCGTTACCTCCTGGAAATCCTCCACTTCCTCCAAGCAAACTGACTAAAGCCCTTATTCCCCTACCAATAGGTATACAAATATCATTTATACCATCGCCATTAGTGTCTCTTCCTATGTATCCAGCAGGGCATACTCCATTTGCGTCTGGTTCAGGTGTGCCTCCTTTATCTTTATCTCCATCTCCACCTCCAGTGTCTGGCCCAGTATCTGGAAGATCTGTGTCATCTTCACCTTGATTATCTTCATCAGTAGGAGTGTCATCTCCACCTGTTTCTTGTCCGGGGGTTGGGCCACCTTCACCAGGAGATTGACCGCTGTCTGGAAGATTTGGAGGAAGACCACAGTATGTTCCTCCTCCAAATTCTGAAGGAAGAGTAATAGGAACAAAAGGAGGTATGCATTCACCATTTGCTAGTGGAGGTTCGCCTGCTCCACCTCTGCCTGGTTCTTCTTGTCCGGGGGCTGGGCCACCTCCACCAGGACTTGTTCCCCCACCGGGGATTGTCCCCCCACCGGGAGGCGAATCATCTCCTCTTGGAGGCGAATCACTAGGAGGTGAGTCATCTTTCTTATCATCGTCTTTTTTTAACCATTCAGTAGGACACCAAGCACCAATGTCTTTTAATTGAGCTCTAGTCTGCGTACCTTTGGTTAAAACTTCTATCTCATCATCGGTAAGTGAATCTGGGTCTAAAGTCCCATTGCAAATAGCTTGTAATCTAAACACTCTATCTCGTGCATCATCAATATCTTCAAGCTCTCCATCAGTGGGCTGTCTTCCCGGTGGGGGAGGCCCATAGACTTCACACCTATCAAGAACCGGATTGTAAACTTCGCCTGGACCGCAACCTTCAACTGGTCTTCCACTGTCATTAGCCATTCTGTCTTTACCGCCTCTGCCAAAATCTCTTATCACATTGCCTGCAGCGTCTAATATTCTAAATCTTGCAGGGTCTTTATTTTCTGGATTATATTCAAATTCAGGATCTGTTACCTTCATCATGAAGTTTTTAAATCCATCTAATGGAGCATTTGGAAAAGTTTCATAGAATATTTCTCTTTGAACTTCTCTGTCGCTTATGTCTTTCCCTTCTTGTGCTGCTATATTTAAAGCTAAAGCCCATGCAATATCTTTTTCTTCAGAGGGAAAAGAAGCTCCTCTGTAAGATTTGTCAGCGCTACCACCCATGCTTGGATAATACCCACTTAAACCAGGGTTTGGACCAAGCTGTGGTGATCTAGGAAATCTTCTAGAGCCCGGTTCTCCTCCACCAAATACTCCTCTAGCAAGATCTTTAAAATATCCTTTAACGGCTCCACCAAAAGGTTCAAAAGATCCAATGCCTGCCATCTAGCACTTCCATCTTCTACGAGCCTGTCGCAGTCTAGAATTTGGATTTTTTGCTGCTTTCGGAAACTTCTTCATCTGTCCTGCCGATCTAGCGCAAAAGGACTTTCTTCTTGTCGCCCTCTTGCCAGTTGGTTTACTTTCTGTTACAGCCGTCTGTAGTTTACTACCTGGATTCTTTTTGCGATAGGCTTTTACACCTGCTTCTGTCATTCCAGCCCCTGATTCTGTGGACCGGAAGTTCTTCTTATTACGTTTTGGCATATTATCAGGCTTTCTTATGCGCCTGCCACCACGCTTTACGGTTTTAGTAGCGTATCCACCGTTTTTAAATTCTTCTGCATAAGACCTAAACATCAGCTATGTCTCGTTTTCTTTCTACGATCTGACATGATTGCACCGCACCCTCTATGGTATGCCATGCCTCCATTCATGAAAGTAGATACATTGGTGGGCTTACCGCCCACGCCTTGCTTCTTAGATCTCTTTCTTTTAACTGCGCTTTTCCTTTCGCCTTCTGTCATTTGATTTGCCTTAGATCGAGGCACACATTTTGGATACTTTCTTTTAGAGCCTTTGGTGGATTTACGACCACACCTCTGAAACTTACCTTTCTTCTTAGGTGCGCCTATATCTACCCAGTCTCCTTTCGAGCCTTTACCAAACCAATCCGTTAAGCTCATTGAAGAACTCTGTATCTTTTAGCAACAAAACCACCACAATTCATCTTCTTTGGACCCCAATCTTTTTTCTTTTTACCAGAGGGATCTTTTATCTTGCCTGCACATATCTTGCTGGCATAGGCATTTGCATAAGCTGACGGATATACATCAAACTTACGTTTGGCTGCGGCTTTACCACGAGCGCATAATTTAGTCATTACCCTACCTCTACGACAATAGAACCTTTAGTTACTACTTGAACCGTGCCAACACTGGCTGTAGCCAGTAATGTACGAGAATCATATGATATATCTTTAAATGTGTCTCCATCAAATACCTGTAATCTGCCTGCAGTTTGGTTCCAAATAACGTCACCGTCCCTGAATTTAGATTTATCAATAGTAGTTTGATTGAATTGAGGCGTTTGGTCTACGTCAACAGCGTTTAAATTAAGCTCCAGCACCCTGACCGCCCGGTTGTATGTATCTGCTGTGACGTTCCCATCAGAGGATAAAGGCAGTCTGGTCTGTAATATCTTAGCCATTATCTCTTACCATTTGGTTGTAGATCTAACCTAGTCTTGCCAAGCCTGAATCCCACCCCTGCGTTTGCAGATTGGAATCGTAAAGCTGCCTGCCTGCCTCTAGCCCTCATGTCTATCTTAGTGGTGCTACCAGTAAACGCTGTTGTCTGTTCTGTGGCTAGGTCATCGCCTGGGAAGTTTCTAACTTTAAGAACTGCATCAATTGACTGACCGCTACCCCCAGATCCATTAAAGTTAATGTCTGGAATCATGCGCTTAACAAACTGAAACTGCTCTCCATCGCCTATGTCAAAGTCACCGGACTCAATAAAGACAGACTCCATGGGCGATCCATCATCGTCATTGCCCACCTCATGGCTATACAAGTATGCAGTGGATGAGTCTTTGCCTGCAGCTATGGGGTTGTCAGAGATGCCTTCGTCTATCCA
>CENU01013043.1_pt1 | contig 10588 bp, 9 predicted proteins | sample 361331 | NCBI WGS metagenome assembly CENU01 (sample SAMEA2619766, study PRJEB7988) | marine metagenome | isolation source: saline water (ENVO:00002010), including
CAAGACCAATGAGTTTGACTGAAAGCATAAATTCAGAACCAAGATTACAAAAGATGATAAATGAAGATAAAAGAGTAGATAAGCTTATTAAACTCTCTCTTAAACTCGAAGGTCTAAATAGAAATTTTGCAACACATGCGGCTGGTGTTGTAATAGCTGATAAAAAATTAATTGACTCAGTTCCATTGTATAAAGATACTTCATCCAATTTACTTTTACCTTCTACTCAGTTTGATATGTATTCAGCTGAAAATTCTGGTCTTATCAAATTTGATTTTTTGGGGTTAAAAACACTTACTGTGATAAACAACACTATTAAACTTTTGAACAAAAAAAAAATTGATTTCAATATAAATAAAATTAATTATGAAGATCAAACAGTTTTTGATTTATTATCCTCAGGTAAAACTGTTGGTTTATTTCAACTTGAAAGTTCTGGAATGAGGGATGCCCTTACACAAATGAAACCAAATAGGTTAGAGGACATTATAGCATTAGTCGCTTTATACAGGCCAGGTCCCATGAACAATATTCCAATTTATAATGATTGTAAAAATGGAAAAAGATCACCAGATTATCTACATCCAAAATTGGAAAACATTTTAAAGTCAACTTACGGAGTAATTATATATCAGGAACAAGTAATGCAAATTGCTCAAGTTTTATCAGGCTTCACTGCAGGTGAAGCAGATATTCTTAGACGTGCAATGGGAAAAAAGAAAAGAGCAGAACTAGAAAAACAAAAGGCAAGATTTATAGACGGTGCATATCAAAATGGCATACCAAAGGATGTAGCGGCAAGTATTTTTCTAAAAATAGAACCGTTTGCTGAGTATGGTTTCAATAAAAGTCATGCAGCTGCCTATGCTATTATTGCTTATCAAACAGCATATTTGAAAACCCATTTTACCAATGAATTTTTTTCCGCATCAATGTCCATGGAAATGTCAAACCAAAAAAAATTAGGGGAGTTTTACGAGGAACTAAAAAGACTTGAAATAGATATAATATCTCCAAATATCAACTTATGTAATGCAGATTTTTATTCAGATACAAAAAATTTTTATTATGCTTTAGGAGCTTTAAAAAATGTTGGATACGAAGCAATTTCAAATATAGTTAAAGAAAGAGATAAAAATGGAGAATTTAAATCATTAAATGATTTTATAAATAGAGTAAATCCAAAAGATATAAATAAACTTCAAATGGAAGCTCTTACAAAAGCAGGCGCATTTGATAACATTTTTAAAGATAGAAAATCAATTTTTGAATCAATACCCAATTTAATATTAAAATCAAAAAATATTTTTGAAAATAAGTCCTTAAATCAAATTGATCTATTTGCTAATAGTGAAGAAACTAATAAAAACGAACTAGTGGATAATCTTGGTGAATGGAGTTTCCAGGAAAAGATGGCAAAAGAGTTTGAAACGGTTGGTTTTTTTATATCGGATCATCCACTTAATCAATATCAAGATATATTTAAGGAGTTTAATATTCTTTCGTATAAAAATATTAATGAAGATAAAGAAATTAGTGAGGGATCAATAGCAGCGACTATTCTAAAAATTCAAGAGAAAAAAACCCAAAAAGGAACCTCATATGCTATCATTAAGTTTTCTGATCAATTAAGTATTTTTGAATTATTTATTTTTTCTGACATTTTAGATTTAAATAGAGGTAAAATTAAAGAGGGAAATTCGGTAATTTTATCTTTACAGAAAATTTCCAATAAAAACGAACCGCAATCACTAAGACTAAATGTAAAAAAAATAATTTCTTTAGATGATTTGATAAATAGACCTATTAATTCCATAAGTTTTAAAGTTAAAAACGTTGAGGAAGTAGACATCCTATCTAAAATATTAAAAAAAGGTGGAGATGTTGAGGTAAGTATTAATGTTGTATCAAGTAATAAAGCTTATAAAGTTAAATTAAAAGATAGACGTTTTATTGATAGAAAAATGGTGAATCTAATAAAGAATCAAGGGATTTTAATGACTATTCATTAATTTACCTCTTGCCATTACCTTAATAAATTTATACAAAACTAAAAAAATACGCACAAGGCTTTTGGTTAATAACCTCCGGTCCTTTAGTGGAAATAGCTTTGGTGGTACAACCGGGAAAAATTATGAAGATACCTAAATTATCTATACAACAACTTCTAGAGGCAGGAGTACATCTTGGTCACAAAAGTCTAAGATGGAATCCAAAAATGAAAAAATATATTTTTGGCAAAAGAGATTCTGTTCATATAATTGATTTAACGCAAACTCTTGAGCTTACCAATAAAGCTTTAGAAAAAATTTATGCAACTATTTCAAATAATGGGAAAATTTTGTTTATCTCAACAAAGAAACAAGCTTCGGAAGCTATTGCTGAGTTAGCAAAATCTACTGATCAGTATTTTGTAAATTATCGATGGTTAGGAGGTATGTTAACAAACTGGGGTACAATATCAAACTCTATAAAAAAACTTCAAAAAATTAATACAGATTTAAAATCGGAAAATAGGGGATTTACAAAAAAGGAACTTTTAAAAATGAGTATTCAAAGAGATAAACTTCAAAGATCTTTAGGAGGCATATCTGATATGAAAAAAGTTCCTGATTTAGTTTTCATAATAGATACAAACTATGAGTCACTTGCTATAAAAGAATCTATAAAATTAAATATACCAATAATAGCTATACTTGATACAAATTCAGACCCAGAAGGTATCGAGTTCCCAATACCAGGCAACGATGATGCACGAAGATCAATCGATCTCTATTGCTCTTTAGTAAAAGAAACAATTAGTAATGCTAAGAAAAATATACCTGAAGATGCCAAAAAGAATGGTGAACAAAAATCTACAACATCTCAACCCGAATCTCCTTCATTAAAAAAAAAGATTAATTAATTAAATGAGTGATCTCGAAAGTGTTAAAAAGTTAAGAAGCACCACAGGTGCAGGTTTTAAAGATTGTAATAGTGCGTTAAAGGAGGCTTCTGGAGATTTAGAAAAAGCAATTGAAATTTTAAGAATAAAAGGAATTTCAAAAGCATCAAAGAAAATGTCTAGAGAGGCTAAAGAAGGTGTTGTAATCATTTTTGGGGACGAAAAAAAAACATCTATAATTGAAATTAACTGTGAGACAGATTTTGTAGCTAAAAATGATGATTTTTTAAATTTTACAAAAGAAATTGGAGAGTTAAACAACTCTGTAAGTTCTGATTTAGACAAGCTCAATAAAAGTAAAATGAGAAATGGATCAACAGTATCTCAAAATTTGATTGATTTAATAGCAAAAATTGGAGAAAAAATTACTATAGGAAGATTAAAAACCATAGAGAACTCTAAGTCTAAAATTTTTACTTACAATCATTCTATAGTCAAAGATAACTTATCTAAACTTGGTGTTGTTGTAAGTTTAGAATTTGAAAATAGATCAAAAGATATAGAGCAATTTGGAAAACAAATTTCAATGCATATAGCTGCATCAAATCCAATGGTAATAGATACGAAAGATATTAAAGATGATGTTATTCAAAAGGAAAAAGAAATTATAAAAGAGGAGCTTAAAAATCTTGGTAAACCCCAAGAAATTATAGAAAAAATTAGCTTAGGTAAAATTAATAAGTTTAAAGAGGATAATAGTTTACTTACTCAAGACTGGGTTATGGACCCTGAACTTAAAGTTAAAGATGTTTTAACTAAAGTTAATTCAAAAAATTTAATGATAAAAGATTTTATTAGAATTAAAATTGGTGAATAATGTTTAGAGAAGAATTATATAACCAAAAAATGACAAAAACATTTGATGTTTTTGTTAAAGAATTAGCATCTTTACGGACTGGTCGTGCAAATGCGAGCATGCTTGATTTGATAAGAGTGGATGTATATGGACAAAAAATGCCAATTAATCAATTAGCTACTATTACTACTCCCGAGCCAAGAGTAATAAATATTCAAGTTTGGGATTCTAATAACGTTGCTTTAGTGGACTCTTCTGTAAGAAAATCAGATTTAGGTTTAAATCCACAAATAGATGGACAATTAATAAGACTTCCAATTCCAGATCTAAGTGAAGAAAGAAGAATGGAAATTAAAAAGGTGATTAAAACAATGGGTGAAAAATGCAAAGTTTCAATAAGAAATATAAGAAGAGAAGGAAACGATGATTTAAAAAAAAAACTTAAATCCAAAGAAATTAGCGAAGATGATGAAAAAAAATTCGAAAAACTAATCCAAAATTACACAGATAATTTTGTAAAAAAAATTGAAGAAAAGGTTTCAATTAAAGAAAAAGAAATAATGACAATATGAACCTAGTGAAACACATGGCCATAATAATGGATGGTAATGGTCGTTGGGGTTTAAAACATAAAAATTCAAGGAATTTAGGACATAAAGAAGGTTTGAAAACCGTAGAGATGGTTATGAAATTTTGTATAAAGAATCAAATTAAATTTCTCACCCTATATGCATTTTCAACTGAAAATTGGAAAAGACCATTAAAAGAACGGAATTATCTTTTCAATCTTTTGGAAATTTATTTAAAAGAAAAATTAGAAAAGGTTCATAGTGAAAAAATAAAGATCAGAATTTTAGGAGAAAAAAACTTTTCAAAAAGGCTTAACAAACTGTTAAATTTTGCGGAAAAAAGGACGATTAAAAATACAAAACTTCAGATAAACCTGGCGTTAAACTATGGATCTAAAAAAGAAATAGTATATGCTTTTAATAAATTGAATAATAAAAAAAAAATTTCAGAGAATGATATCAAAAATAATTTATATACTAAAAACATTCCGGATCCCGAAATACTTATACGAACGGGAAATACGAAAAGATTAAGTAATTTTCTTTTATGGCAAATTGCTTACACTGAAATATTCTTTGAAAAAAAACTTTGGCCAGATTTCAAAAATGAAGATTTAAAAAGGATTATGAAAAAATTTAGTAATATCAAAAGAAATTTTGGAAAAATCTAATGAGATCTGAATTATTCGATAGAACTATTTCATCATTTATTTTGATAATTTTTATATTTTTGTCCGCCTTAGTTAGCGATTATGTTTTTTTAAGTATTTTATTTATTGTTATAATATTAAGTTGGATTGAATGGTTAAAAATTATTGAAAAAACTAGTTTTAAGAAAATTTATCGTTTAATTCATATAGTGTTTTTTTTATTGTATCTTTCATTGGCATTTATAATTTGTTTTAACATTTTTGTTATTGACAAATACTTTTTTTTAACAATTTTAATGATTTGTGTTTTCTCAGATGTTGGTGGTTATGTATTCGGCAAGACATTTGGTGGAAAAAAACTTACTAAAATAAGTCCAAAAAAAACTATATCTGGATCAATTGGATCATTTATCTTATCTTATATTGGTTTTTTTTTAATATACTTTTATTTAAACGATTTACTTTTTATAAGATTAGATTTTAAAGCTCTATTCTTTATTCCTTTAATTATTTCGTCAATTTGTCAATCGGGAGATTTATTCATTTCTTACTATAAGAGAAAAGCAAAAATTAAAAATACCGGGAACCTAATACCTGGCCATGGAGGATTATTAGATAGAATTGATGGATCTATATTCGCTTTACCAATTGGATTTATAATAATATCTCTTTTATAAAAATGAAAAAAATTATAATATTAGGATCTACAGGATCAATTGGAAAACAAACATTAGAAATTTTAAAAAAAGATAAAAAAAAATTTAAGGTTATATTATTATCTACTGATAAAAATATAAGCCTTATATTAAAACAAATTAAGAGTTTCAAAGTTAAAAATATAGTTGTAACAAATAAAAAAAAATACCAAATTTTAAAAAAAAAATTAAAAAAAATTAATGTTTTTCCTGATTTTGAAAATATAGAAAAAAAAATTAACAAAGCTGATTATACTATGTCTGCAATTTCAGGAATTGAGGGTTTAAGACCAACAATTAAAATAATAAAAAAGACTAGACGAATTGCTATTGCAAATAAAGAATCTATTATTTGTGGATGGGGACTAATTCAAAAAGAATTAAAAAAATATAAAACAGAATTTATACCTGTAGACTCTGAACATTTCTCTATTTGGTCAGTTATTAAAAATTACCCTAAATCAAATATTGAAAAAATTATTTTAACTGCTTCAGGTGGTCCATTCTTAAATAAAAAAATAAAAAAAAATATTTCTCCAAAAGAAGCTGTTAATCATCCAAATTGGAAAATGGGAAAAAAAATCTCAATTGATTCTGCGACTTTAATGAATAAAATTTTTGAAATTATAGAGGCTAAAAGAATATTTGATGTCGAGTTAAATAAGTTTGATATCTTAATACATCCGAAATCCTATATACATGCTATTGTTAAATTTAAAAATGGATTGATCAAAATAATAGCACACGAAACTAACATGAAAATACCAATTTCAAACTCGATTTATATGGGTGATAAAAATCAAAAATTTATAAAAACAAAAAAAATTGACTTAAACATACTTAATTCATTGAACTTACAACAAGTTAATATAAAAAAATTTCCAGTCATTAAAATTATTAAAAAAATAAGCAAAAAAAATAGTTTATTTGATACGATTTTGGTTTCTATAAACGATGAACTTGTGAATCTCTTTTTAAAGAATAAAATAAATTTTTTTGATATATCATCAAAAATTTGGTTTTTGATAAATTCAAGGTTTTTTTCAAAATTTATCCATCAAAAACCAAAAAATTTAGCTCAAATCGAAAAATTAAATGAGTTTGTAAGATTGAAAACAAGATCTTTAAGTGTAATATCCCAAAAAAAATGAAATACCTTGTTATTATTTTATTAACTTTAAAATTTGCATTTTCTAATGCATTCGCTGATATTATCAATAATATCGAGGTAAAAAATAACAATCGTATTACAAAAGAGACTATTATTACTTTTGGTGGTATTGAGTTAGGTAAAGACTATAATCAAGAAAAATTGAATCAAATTCTCTTAGACTTGTATAGCACAAATTTTTTTTCTGATATAAAATTTGACGTACAAGGAGATGTTTTAGTTGTTGAGGTCGAAGAGAGAAAAATTATTCAACAAATTATACTAAATGGTGTTAAAGCTGAAAAAACTAAAAAATCAATTTTAAAGAACTTAAGCTTAAGAGAAAAAAGCCCATATGTAGGTTTTTTAGCAAAACAAGATATAGCCAAAATTGAAAATTCACTAAATAGCGCAGGTTATTATTTTAATAAGGTTGATGTTACTTTGAAGTCAAATAATAATGATACAGTAGACATTATATACAATATAGACTTAGGTGATAAAGCTTTAATAAAAAATATAATTTTTACAGGAGAAAAATACTATAAAGATAAAAAATTAAAAAATATAATCGTTAGTGAGGAGAGCAAGTTTTGGAAAATTATTTCAAATAAAAAATATTTAAATCCTAATCAAATTGACTTAGACTTGAGATTATTAGAAAAATTTTATTTAAATAAAGGTTTTTACAATGTTCAAATACAAAACTCTTCGGCTATTTTTAACGATAATCATTTTAATTTAATCTATAATATTGATGCCGGTAATATCTATACTATTAGGAATACAAAACTCATCTTACCTGATGATTTCAATGAAAAAGATTTTAAGGAAGTAAAAAATATTCTTAAAAAATTAAAAGATGAAAAATACTCTTTAATCAAACTTAATAAAGTAGTTAAACAAATAGATCAAATTTCAGTTTCAAGACTATACGATTTTATCGATGCGACAATTGAAACTCAAATTATTAATGATAACAAATTAGATATTACATTCGTGGTTAAAGAAAGTGAAAAATTTTATGTAAAAAAGATAAACGTAAAAGGGAACAATATTACAGAAGAAAGAGTTATTAGAGACATGTTAGAAGTTGATGAGGGTGACCCTTTTAATAGATTATTACACGCTAAATCTTTAAACAATTTAAAAGCAAGAGGAATATTCCAAGAAGTGAAGAGCGAAATTGTTGATACTCAGGATGGAAACTTAAAAAATATAGACATAACTGTTGAAGAAAAAGCAACAGGCGAGATACTTGTTGGTGCAGGTGTTGGTACTGAAGGCGGTACTGCTCAATTTTCAGTCTCAGAAAATAATTTTTTAGGAAAAGGAGTCAAATTATCTACAGGTTTAAGAATGAGTGAAACACGTTTGAGAGGAAATTTTACTATTACAAATCCAAATTTTAATTATTCAGATAAAGCACTTTTTACAGATATTTTTATTACCGATACAGATAAATTGACTGATTCTGGATACGAATCCACTAATGCAGGTTTCAGTCTTGGAACAGCATTTGAGCAATATGACGATTTTTTCTTTAGACCAACTTTTACTACTACTTACGAAGATCTTATTACTAATTCATCTGCAAGTGAAAATTTAAAAAAACAAAAGGGAACATATTTTACTACCGAACTCGGTTATACTCTTGATTTAGATAAAAGAAATCAAAGATTTCAAACATCGGATGGTTTCCAATCTAAATTTACTCAAAAAATTCCCTTAATATCTGAGAGTAATACACTCATAAATGGCTATCAATTCGACACATATCACTCATTTGAAAATTTGACTTCTAGTTTGGGACTATATTTAAAGGCGGCTACTGGACTTTCTGATGATGTCAGAATTTCCGAAAGAATAAATTTGCCTAGAAAAAGATTGCGTGGCTTTGAGTCTGGCAGGATTGGTCCAGTTGATGCAAACGACCATGTCGGTGGAAATTATGCTGCTTCACTTAACTTTCAAACAAATTTACCTTTTTTATTCTCAAGTTTTCAAAGTGTAGATTTTAATTATTTTTTTGATGCAGGCAATGTTTGGGGAGTTGATTATTCGAATTCTGTTGGAGACTCAAGTCATATAAGGAGTTCAACAGGAGTTGGTCTAGAATGGTTTTCACCAATAGGGCCTTTCACTTTTACACTGGCCCAACCAATATCAAAGGTTGACACTGATCGAACCCAGAGTTTTCAATTTAACATTGGCACAACTTTTTAGATTTGATGAAAAAATTATTAATCGGTATTTTATTATTTATTTCATTTTTAATCCCTGGATACTCAAGTGAAAAAATTGTATATCTTGATGTTGAGAAGATAATGCAGGATTCAATTGCTGGTAAGTCAATTATATCACAGCTTAAAAAGAAAAGAGAAATATCAATATCTAAATTTAAAAAAAAAGAAAAAGAAATCTTCGATAAAGAGAAAAAATTAATATCTCAAAAAAATGTTTTAAGTAAAGAGGAGTTTGAAAGTAAAATTAAAGAGTTGAGAGGTGATATATCAAATTATCAAAAAGAAAGAAACAAAACTTCAAATGATATAGCAAAATTAAGAGTTAAAGCTTCGACTAAATTGATAAATAAACTTACACCGATTTTAGAAGATTATTCAAAGAAAAATTCTATAAGGATTATAGTCCAAAAAAAGAATATTGTTATGGGAAAAAAAGAAGACGACATAACAAAAGATATTTTAGAATTAATTAATCAAGAAGTGAAAAATATAAAATTAGACTAAATATAATGTCGAACAGCTTATCAAAAGAACAGATAAAGGAACTTTTGCCACATAGAGAACCAATGTTACTATTGGATGAGCTAATTGACATTAAAAAATTGTTTTCAGCAACAGCTATTGTAAATGTTACAAAAGAAAGTTTTTTCGTTCAAGGTCACTTTCCTGGACAACCTGTTATGCCAGGTGTATTAATTGTGGAGGCTTTTGGTCAAGCTGCAGCTGCATTAACAGCTCATGGTTTAGATAAATCAACATATGAAAATAAACTTGTTTTCTTAATGAATATTGAAAAAGCAAGGTTTAGAAATCCAGTAATACCTAATTGTAAGCTTGAATTAAAGATTGAGGCCATTAGATCTCATGGAAGAGTGTGGAAATATAAAGGGGATGCTTTTGTAAATGATTTAAAAATGGCAGATGCAATATGGTCAGCTACAATTGTAGATAGGAAATAATTAGCAATAAAACTTGATAAGTAAAAATAAAGAGTATTTGTTATTAACCTATTAATGATAAATCCTTTTTTTAAAAATTATGGACCATTAAATCTTAAAGATATTTATAATATTTTAGAAATTAATAAAGAAAACAATAATAAAAAAACTCAAATTTTTGATATTGCCGATCTAAATTCGGCTTCTCCTAAAGATATTACTTTCCTCCATTCAAATAAATATAAAACTCAAGCACAAATTACAAAAGCCGCTGCTTGTATTACAACAAAAAATTTACAGGATATTTTACCAGACACATGTCAAAAAATAATTGTTGAAAATGTTTTGATCAGTACCGCCAAAGTAACAGAAATTTTATATCCTGATTCTGTTAATGACAATTTTGATAATACTGTAAAAGAAATGTCCAAAACCAAATTTAAAAAAAAAGTAAAGTTTGGAAAGAATGTTCTTATTGGTTCAAATGTAAAGATTGGGAAAAATTGTTTAATTGGTCATAATACGATAATTGAAAAAAATGTAATTATTGGCAATAATTGTTCAATTGGATCAAATACAATTATAAGAAATACAATTTTG
>CENU01171145.1_pt1 | contig 10578 bp, 11 predicted proteins | sample 361331 | NCBI WGS metagenome assembly CENU01 (sample SAMEA2619766, study PRJEB7988) | marine metagenome | isolation source: saline water (ENVO:00002010), including
CCATTAATCATATTGTACTCGGCAACTGCACTAAGAGTATAACCGAATGGGCCATATCCGGGAAAACCATACGCAATTAAATCTTTACCTAGTGAATTATGTAATAAATGGTGAGTGGCGAAGGCGGGTTGCCCCATACTCCATGAATTATCGTACAACCACGGGCCAAATCCGTACACATTACTGTCTCCAATAATCGCAATGTGTTCTTTTGGCACTACATCTTTTTTGGAATATTGTCCGAGTCGATGAATTGGACCGGTGCTATGAGCCAAAAACTTCAAAGGTAATTCATTTAAAAAAGAATGAAGCAAAACTTCAAATAATAACGCGAGTGCAATCATCCAAAATAGAATGGGTTTTGTATACGATAATAACTTAATAAACTTCAATTTAATTTCTCTAAATCTTTCTCATTCATTTTATCAAACTGTATAATATGAATTGCCAGTCTCTCATGAAGTGTACCTAAATCTTGTTGAATAAAATTAGCATCAATCTCATTCCTATTGAAGTCAGAATCGCAAATTAGGATGAAGGAATCGAACTTAGCAAAGTGTTCATTAGTTATAACATGTATTTTATTTGAGAATTTTTTATAAATTTCAGTTAAGAAGGTGAACATGGCGGTAGAGACAACAGGTAACACCGTCCCTCACTTTTGAAATTCGACATAAAGAAGAAACTCGAAAAAACATAAGAAATCTAATACATTAGACATATAATTTTGATATGAAACCTCCAAAAAAAATCCAAAAAAGGGTGCTTTTTATCACTAGGATTGGGTATAATTGATTAAAATATTTTATGTAATTAATTGAAAGCTAGTGTTTAAGGGGCATTCAGCTTTTTGACAACTACCTTAAAAGGCCACTGCTCTACCGATTGAGCTACCGACCCAAACCAGAAATTTATACTGCATAAGCGAAGCATATTCGTCAATGAACAACGCTTTGGGAACAAATTCTAAAGAAATTTAAAAATTTGGACAGTTTACTAGGTGTGGTGTTGTACAGATTCCAGATTGTGGGTAAAGTAGTATCTTGTGTACTGATCTTGTGGATAAGAAAAATGCTTATTTATCAGATTCTTTGATTACCCTTCCTTTATAGCTTTCATAAAATCTTTCTAGCTTTCCTGTTTCTGAATGTTAATAAACAATTTTACCTGTTTCATCTTTGAAATTTGTAAATGGAGTTTGGCTTAAAAGCACTTGCTAATGTGGAAATTTATGTAGCAGTCAGGAATACAAGTATTTCAATTCCTCCTCAGCCGCAAAATCATGTATATGCTGGTCACCAAATCGCTCCTTCACTTGACCAAGCACGATTTCCGCAGAGTTCCGTGCTCCTTCGAAGTTAAGCGTTGCTCGGTTCACTCTTTCGCGGTGTGCCCGATCAATCTTGGCGGCAAAGGATCTTGGCTTGATTGCCGTACTCGGATAAACGAATGTAGCTAAGTGCTTTGCGTTAATCTTGTGCAATCGGCCTTTTTGCTCCGCATCCGCCCAAGGTTTTCCGACTGTTCGCACTTTAAATTTGGGGACCAAAATAGCCGGCACCCCGCTAGCAAGAACCTCAAGAGTGGTATTATATCCCGCAAGGGAAATGGAAAGGCTTGCCCGACGTAGGATTTGAGGCAAATCTGCCCGGTGATTGTACACAGCAGTTGACCCCACCTGAGAGCCATTGCCAAATCTAGCAATTTCTCTCAGTGCCTGAATCTTGTGAGACTTTTCCATCCGGGGACCTAGTATGTAAGTCCAATTGTGATCACGAAGGGTGCTGAATCGGCGGGCTTTAGCTGCAGCCTTAATTAAATCAAGTCCCGTGCTGCCGGAACCGGTCGACACCACCACCATCCTGATATCGCGCTCATCACCCATTTTCTCACGAGCATTATCAGTTACAACATAACCGGTGTAGATGGCCTTTTTTTCGATTTTTCTCCAATAGGCGAATCCCTCTGCGAAACTGACAAGGGCAGGGTCAGCATGCACGAGAACCTTATCAACACTATCGCGTATCATTTTGACAGATTTTCTCTGGTCTTTGGCGACCTGGTTAGCAGTCTTTTTCATGGAGTTGGATGTGTCAAGGATGTCACGGGCAGAAGAAAAAATAAGAGGCCTATAGGGTAAGCTTTTCTGGCTCAATACAATATTGACCGCACTGGTGAATTCCCGGCGGCGGGAAAAAGGCCAAAACTCTACCACCATTGCATGAATCGGTTCCTGCTTCAGAGCCCTTCGAAAAATTTTCTCGCGCTTTTTTTTCCACTTGTTTTCATCAAAATTTGTATCTTCAATTTTTCGCCCGTTTGCCTCGTAGTGAAACCATTTTCCGTCCTTGCTGCTCCAAATCCGATGGGCAGGCAATTCAACGAAGTCAATCTCGGGATGGAAAAAATTCTCCTTATCCATAAAGGTGCCTGAAGCTACTCGCACGCGGGCTCCCTTTTCCACAAGGTAATTGGCAATGCAGGCTGAACGACGCATATGACCTAGACCAGAAGTCGTTTCGAATACACACAAAATGGACCAAATCATAGACTATGGGATGCTTGTGATTTATGATATTAGAAATCGTGAAAGCGGGTGAAGTAGACAGGTCACTATGCAAAGTCAACCGTCGGATTGACGATTAGCATGACTCGTGCCGTCCAGTTCATTATACAAATATCGTTAAAAATATGATGCATTATTCAGCAGAAAATAAAAAATTAAAGGGATAGATCTGAAATTAATTACCGAGCAAAATTCACGAATTAAATCACCTAAGATGGTTCTCATTACGGTTTTATCACCATCTTCAAAACGATAAATTTCTTCTCCGGAAACTCCCGCATATCTCTGTGACCAGGTTTTGGCTTGATTAGGATTTCGATGAACAGCTAATGATTCGAATGCAACCATTCAAACCTTACCTCAAGTGCGTTTGTAATATAACAGTGACCATCCTACAAAATTTTGGAGCTAACCCTTTTTATATTCTGCAGCTTCTTCCGAGCCGCTTGTTGCAGAACCTTTACTGTATGAGTGGGCACCCATGCCTGCTAAATGGCCATTTTTCACAATCAAGTACTGGTCTCTGATACTCTCGCCCTCAAAGAAGCATTCTAGGATTTCTCTGACCCCATCGGCATATCGAGTTTGTGCAGACAGGGATGTTCCAGAGGTATGAGGAGTCATTCCATGATTGGGCATAGATCTCCAAACATGATCATTTGGTGCAGGTTGGGGGAACCATACATCTCCGGCATAACCACTCAGTTGTCCACTTTTAAGTGCTTTGGCAATTGCATCACGATTACAGATCTTTCCCCTAGCCGTGTTGACGATGAATGCCCCCTTTTTCATTTTGCCGATCATTTCATCATCAAACAAATTTTCAGTTTCTGGATGCAGTGGGCAATTGATAGTCACCACATCGCAAACTTCAACCATAGATTCTACAGAATCATGGAAGGTTAACTTGAGTTCCGATTCTACACTTTCGGGCAATCTGTGTCGGTCAAAGTAATGCAAATGAGTGTCAAAAGGCTTCATCTTTCTCAACGCATCCAAACCAATTCGGCCTGCAGCAACCGTTCCAATATGCATTCCCTCGACATCATAGGACCTTTGAACAGCGTCTGCTATATTCCAACCACCTTCATTAACAATCCGGTGTTGGTTGTGATAGTCTCTTACCATTGAAACAATCATCATTACAATGTGTTCGGCAACGGATCTCGAATTGCAGAAGGTCACTTCAACCACATCCACCTTATTGTCAATTGCCGCTAGCAAATCAACATGATCCGAACCAATTCCAGCGGTGATTGCCATTTTTAGGTTTTTTGCTTTTTCAATTCGCTCTTTGGTTAGGTAGTAGGGGAAGAAGGGTTGGGAAATGACTATGTCCGAATCTATGATGTGTTTATCGGCCTCACAGTCTTCACCGTCTTTGCTACTCGTCACAATAAATTCATGGCCGTTTTCTTCCAAGTATTTCCTGAGTCCCAATTCCCCCGAAACACACCCTAGTAATTCACCTGGGGTAAAGTCCCTTCCTTTGGGGGAGGGTAGGGACATGCCATCGGGATATCTTTCTAATTTTGGAAGATCTCCGAGTGGATAACTTTTGGGCATACCACCTTTCGGATCGTCATACAAAATACATAGCACTTTCATTATTTATTTTTATGGAATATTTCGATCATTGATTTTAAATTCACTAAAATCAGTGGGCATGAATTCCTAGTTTACAATCTTGCTAAGAGACCCAAATTCTACCGGCAGGCGGAGTTTTCATTCTTACAAGCAGGACAAATCCTGCAAAACTTAAGGTTAAGCCAATGCCCCACGGCGAGAGAAAATCCACCTAATGCGGCGAGGATGAAATGGAATGCATCTTCGGAGTGCATGTGATCATGGGAGTGTTCAAAGGCACTTGGACGCAATACAAGAAAAAGTAGACCTAGTAGGAAACAGGCGGGAATGAGTACTTTTCGATGCCTGAGGTAACCCCGAAAAAGCGTGGGGGTTGCAATCAAAAGAGTGATACAGATGATGAACCATTCCAAATTTTCACTTGCCACGAAAGAACCTGCCAAAACCGGTACGAGCGGTAAGAAAATTGGCATGGCCAAACAATGGATCGCACAGATGAAAGAGAGCGAAAAACCCACGCGGTCAAAATTTGCCCAAGTGAGATTCATCAGGCTTGCTTGCTATCAAACATTTCTAGTTTTGTGTAAGTAATTTGCACTTATCCGCAATGTGCTACCGATGAACTTACTTGAAAAGACATCTCAAGGTTTTGCAGAAAAAGCTTCCGAGTAGGAGAGCACCCTCCTCCCAATGTCCATTCACAGTTGGTTGTTCATTTAACATCCCGTAGTTTATGATGCGTCATGAACCCTGATCAGATCGAGTGCTCTATGACCCATGATCTTGGTCCATTGTAGGATTGTACTTTAGGCAGTTGCTTGGGCTTGGGAGGAATAAGCCCAGGTGCCTCATGCTCACAACTCGGACCACAAACATGAGGCTCGAACTGACTTTTAATATTACGTTCGATCCCATCTTTTTTTGTTGCGTCTATCTGTCTGAGATTTGGCATGGAGTTGAAGATTCGGTGACTTAATTTTCCACAATCAGGGCAGGGCCCTGGGTGACGTCTTAAGCCAGATGGACGCATCAGTTCGAAGACACCATGTTCTTCACATTTATATTCAAAATTTTGCATAGTTTTTATATTAAAATGTATCTTAATTCAAAGAAGTAATGAGCAGATGGAGCGAGCTTCCATCGACTTAAGGAGTTTTCCAAGGTTTGCTACGCTTTGGCGAGATCAACATCCGAAGTTACCGAGTGCTTCGGACCTTCGGCGTTTGGCTTGATATCAAAGTCAAAGATTTCTGTAGGCAAATGTAGGGTGGCACAAGCATTGGGGATGTCTACGATTCCACTGATATGGCCCTGAACTGGGGCAGTGCCAAGTATAGCGTAAGCTTGCTCGCCGGTGTAGCCAAACTTCTTCATGTATTCAATGGCATTCAAGCAGGCTCTACGATATGAGACATGAGCGTCCAAGTAGTATTGTTCTCCAGTGGTTTCGTCTACGGAAATACCTTCGAATATCAAATGTTCCTTGTAATCAGGCTTGATAGGACTTGGTTCGAAGATTGGATTAATCACACCATACTTCTGAACCCCTTGCTTGATTAGACTTACCCGTATATCAAGATAGCCCGCCATTTCGATGGCTCCGCAAAAAGTAATCTCACCATCTCCTTGAGAAAAGTGAATGTCACCCATGGAAAGACCACCGTCTTTGACATAAACAGGAAAGTATACTTTGGAGCCGCGAGTTAAATCTTTGATATCACAATTTCCACCATGCTCACGGGGTGGAACGGTACGAGCTGCTTCCTGGGCAGCGCTTTCAGCTTCCTCTGGACTCATGCGACCCATATGAGCCGTGTCGGCATAGGGTAATGCACAAAGAGGGGGAGTTCGTTCTGGATCTGTTTCAAACAAAGCCGTTTCCCGTTTGTTCCACTCATCGAGCAATTCCTGTGATGGCAAACATCCAATAAGACCAGGGTGCATAATTCCTGCGAATTCGACATTTGGGATATGTCGGGATGAAGTTTTGACTCCATGAAAGTCCCAGCATGCCTTTCTAGCTTCCGGGTAATGTTCCGTAAGAAAACCGCCTCCGTTTTCCTTAGCAAAAAGACCGGTGAACCCCCAATCAGATTCTTCGAGAACACCCACATCAAGGATGTCAACCACAAGCAAATCTCCGGGTTCTGCACCTTTTATTCCAATTGGACCGCTCAAATAGTGTACCTTGCTTAGGTCCACATCTTTAATGTCAGTTGCGTCGTCGTCATTGCTGATTTGCCCGCCAGTCCAATCGATGCACTCCACGCGAAACTCATCTCCGGGTTCAACCATCGCAACCATGGGAATGTCAGGGTGCCAACGGTTGTGCAATACGTCATGTTCCTCAGGTGCAGCATCGAGATTTACTTTGATTAATGTTTTCATCTTTTTTGTAGTAGTAGGTTTATTGTAAAAAAATTTTGGGAACCAGTAACAAGGGTCTCAAACGGACAAGAAGGATTTGATTTTATCGGCATCGACTTCCGATCGGTCACTTGAATGTACAATCGCTCCACCCTCCATCACGAGGAAACGATCGCATGCGTTGAGAGCAAAGGACAAAACCTGCTCGGCAACAATGATCGATACATCATGCATATCGCGTATGGTTTTGAGCTTTTCAGCCATCTCCTTAATGATCGAAGGTTGGATGCCTTCGGTGGGTTCGTCCAATAGCAGAACCTTGGGTTTTGTCACCAAGGCTCGGGCGATGGCAAGTTGCTGTTGCTGACCGCCCGAGAGGTTTCCTCCCTTGCGTTTTCCCATCTCCTTGAGCACGGGAAAAAGTTCGTAAACATAATCGGGTACCTCTTTTTCTTCGGAAGAGTCTAAACCCGTTCGAATGTTGTCGGTAACAGTCATGTTGGGAAAGATCATTCTCCCTTGAGGGACATAGGCCAGTCCCTGTCTAACTCGTTGAAAACTCGGCTCAGAAGCAAGTTCTCTGTCATCAATCTTAATACTTGATCCCGAACCGCATCCGAGGATGCCTATAAGGGACTTGAATAAGGTGGTTTTGCCCATGCCATTACGGCCCATTACAGCTAGGATTTCGCCTTTTTTGAGCTCAAGATCCAAGCTATTGATAACTTCACTTTCTCCGTAGCTGACATTCAAACTTTTTATGTAGAACATTGGACTTCCTTTCGTATTTTCTGATTAATGACCTAGGTAGACTTCCTGAACGACGGGATCTGCGCGCACTTCATCCATGGATCCTTCCTTGAGGATTTTACCAAGGTGCAAAACCGTAACTTGGTCCGCGATTTTCGCGACGAAGTCCATGTCATGCTCAATGATGATAATGGATCGTTCCTTGGCTATTTTTTCAAGCAGTGCAGCAGTTGCCTCTCTTTCCTTTGCAGTCATCCCTGCAACGGGTTCATCAAGCATAATCAGTTCGGGATTTTGGACCAGTAACATTCCAATTTCCAACCACTGCTTCTGGCCGTGGCTCAAAAGCTCTGCTTGAATATCCAGCATATCCTGCAGGAAAATCTCTTGAGCGACTTCATGAATACGATCGATCACTTCCTGGGTGCGAGTGAATTTAAGAGAACCGAAAACAGTTCGCCCCCAGGGATATGAGATTTCGAGATTTTCGTAGACGGAAAGTTTCTCGTATATGGATGGCGTCTGGAACTTCCGACCGATTCCAGCACGCACGATCTCATGCTCACGCATGGTCGTAATTTCTTTGTTGTTGTAGCGAATACTTCCAGAGGATGCCCGGGTTTTTCCACTTATGAGATCCAACACAGTGGTCTTGCCGGCTCCGTTCGGCCCAATAATCACTCGTAACTCTCCTTTGTCTATGTAGAGGGTGAGCTCATCAACTGCCTTGAAACCATCAAAGCTCACCGTTAGATCCTCAATCGCTAGTAAATAATCTGTATCACTGGGCACTTTTTTCCTCCTTATCCATGTCAGGGCTAATCTCTTTTTCTCCCGAAGCGGGGGGATCACTGCTTTTCGATTTTTGAAGGAATTTATCGATCCAACTTTTAATGTGGTCAGAATATATTCCTGCAAGCCCCTTGGGTAAATAAAGTACAATCACTATGAAAGTAGCCCCGTAGAAAAAGAGCCACTGAGCAGCATAGGCTTCTGAAAAAGCTGTTTTGGCAGCATTCACAGCAAGCGCACCGTAAACCGCACCCAGTAAACTCTCTCTTCCTCCTACGGCAGTAAAAATAACCATGTCGATAGAGGGTACGATTCCTATTAAATTTGGAGACATGAACCCAACCTGCAAGGTGAACATTGCACCCCCAATGGAGCTTACTACAGCTGCAAAGCAAAAAATGAAAATCCTGAAGGAGGTAATATTGTAGCCCGAAAAACGAACACGCATTTCCTTGTCTCGCTGAGCGATAAGTACCCTGCCCAAACGGGTCGAAAGTATGTATCGACTAACCAAAATACATAAAAGTAGCAAAATACAGCAGAGATAATATAATATGTAGTGAGAGTCTTCCGTTCGTATGTCCCAGCCTTTGACTGTTTTCAAGTCCGTGATACCGTTTATGCCTCCAAAATAGCCTTGGTTCCCAACGATAAAATACCATAAGCAAGCCACCATGGATTGTGTCAGAATAGCGAACACCACTCCGCTTACCCGCCCCTTGAAATAGAAAACACTCAATATAAACGCAAGCAAGGCTGGTAAAGTAATGATAAGGGCAATGGTTAAAGGCAGACTCTTGAAGGGGTGCCAAAACCAGGGTAATTCCGTGACTTGATTCCAGTCCATGAAATCAGGAATACCGGGAGTACTTTGAATCGAAGTGCTCTCGGGATCGGAGGCTTCGAGCTTAAGAAACATGGCCATGCAATATCCGCCTGCACCAAAGAATAAACCTTGACCAAGACATAAGATGCCAGCATTGCCCCAACACATGACGAGACCGACTGCGGCAAATGCATAGCAAAGATATTTTCCCGTTAAATTAAGTCTGAAAGAACTTAACGACATGGGTAATACGATCAGTATCACGACCGCAAGAATGAGAAAGGCAATTAAGCCCTCCTTGTTTTTGAAAAGACGTTCATAAAGAAGCTTTCCAAAATTAGATTCAATTTTTTCAGTTGATGAATTCATGTCAGAAATTTGAATCTCCTTAGCTCCTTACTTTATCCACAAATAGGCCGCGGGTGAATTTCATGAGTACGACAAAAATCACGAGATAAAGCCAAACTTTGGCGATTGAACCTGTCATGAAAAATTCTAAAATTGATGACAACAAGGCGAGGAATCCCCCCGAGACGAAGAGTCCGACTAAGCTACCCAGTCCACCTACCACGAGCACAAGGAAGGAATCGACGATGTAGTTCGTACCAGCAGAAGGAGAAGTCGAGGCCATCGTTGTAAAAAATGCCCCTGCAATACCGGAGATTCCACATGCGATTCCGAAGGTTACACGGTCGGTCATTTTGGTATTGATACCCAAGGCTCCTGTCATTTCCCGATTTTGAGTGGTCGCCTGCATCCTCAGGCCCATTCGGGTCTTGGTTTTAAAAAGGGCGAGGCCGACGATGAGGAAAATAGTAAGTAACAGGAGCACCAATCCGCTAATTGGTATGTCAATGATGTCGCTCGCTTGCCAAGACCCAAGAAGCCATTCAGGCAGGTCTGCGCTCATTTCACGAGCCCCTATGAAACTTCGAAAGCATTGTTGCATAATCAGGCTCAAGCCCCAGGTTGCCAATAGGGTGTCCAATGGACGGTGATAGAGGCGGCTAATTAAAAACCATTCGACCAAATAGCCTACCCCAAAAGCTACGCCAAAAGATAGGGGTATTGCGAAAATGACATAGTAATTTTCAAAGGCAGGCATGTTTTCCGTAACAAACTTTGAGAAGAGACACATCGTGTACGATCCCAGCACCAAGAATTCAGCGTGTGCCATATTGATAACACCCATTTGCCCAAAAATGATGTAAAGACCCAAGCCCATTAAAATGTAAATGCACATCAGGCTAACACCACTGAAGGATTGCATAATAACTATGGCATATATTTCATCAAATGTGTAATCGCCCATTTTCTGACTTTCCTTTTTATTCGAAACCGTTAATTTTTATTGTGAGAAATTGGAAGCTACCGTCCAATAGTCAACAGACGGCAGCTTCCAATTAAATAGATAAAGATTTTTCTTTTACTGATAGCCCTTGGGAAATGGATCAGGTTCGATCAAATCTTCTGATACAGCCATCACTTCAAACTGACCGTCTTTTGTAATTTTCCCGATTTTGGCTCTGCTGTATAAGTGTTGGTTGGTTTCGTGAACCCGCACATATCCTTCTGGAGCATCAGGTAATTCGATGTCAGGGTGAGCTGCGTGGATCTTGTCTATATCAAAGCTTCCAGCTTTTTCGACCGCAGCTTTCCAAATCCATGGGCCAAGGTATGCGGCTTGGGT
>CENU01090687.1_pt1 | contig 10567 bp, 11 predicted proteins | sample 361331 | NCBI WGS metagenome assembly CENU01 (sample SAMEA2619766, study PRJEB7988) | marine metagenome | isolation source: saline water (ENVO:00002010), including
CCCCACGCACCCCATGCGTGTGCGCTACCGAGCTGCGCCACATCCCGTTAATACAAATATAATTTTTAAATAGGTTTTAGATTGTGGATTTCAAAAAAATAAAATATATAGGCAGTTAAAAAACTACCTAACTATGTCGGGGTGGCAGGATTCGAACCTGCGACCTCCGCGTCCCAAACGCGGCGCGATAACCGGGCTACGCTACACCCCGAGAAGGTGATACAAATATAAACTTAATTAATTTGTAGCCAAACTATTAATCTGCTAAAGAATTTAAACTGACACAGGTGACATAATCTTAATGTCGTTATATTTAATTTGTCCCCTAATAACAGAAGAAATAGTTGACATTAGTGCATTTATTACTGGAAGTTTTAGTTGACTTTTAGAGTATATCATACTTATTTCTCTTGCAGGAGCTGGATCTTGAAAAGGAATAATGTTTTGTAAATCTTTTGGGGATAGATTGTTTGAATGTAGATATGGGATGATTGTCATCCATGGACCGTTATTTGAAAGGTTAATTAATGTCTCAAAACTCCCGCTTCTAAGCTCATATTCCTTATTTAAATCTTCTAGAGAACAAAGATTTAAAACCTGATTTCTAAAGCAGTGGCCGTCCTGAAGGATTAATAAATTTCCATTTGATAAGTCATCTATTTCTAAATATTTATTTCCAGACAAAGAGTGGTGACTTGGAACATACGCAACAAATGGTTCATAGAATAATGGTCTTTCTAAGATTTTATCGTTGTTCAGCGGAGTTGCAGCTATCGCGCAATCAACAGAGCCATCAACGAGCTTATCAATTAATGTTTCTGTATTGAATTCTTCTATTTTAAGTTTAACATTTTTATGTTTTTTTGTAAATATATTTAAGAAAAGTGGCAATAATGTAGATGTCACAGTAGGGATAATTCCAACTTTTAAAGTTCCACCAATAACACCTTTTTCTTCTGAAATTATGTCATCCATTCTAGAAGATTCTTCAATAATTTTCCTTGCTTGATTCAATACCTTTTCACCAACTTCTGTCACTTTAAGTGGCTTAGTTGATCTATTAAATATCGTAACACCAAGTTCTTCTTCAAGTTTTTGAACTTGCATACTAAGAGTGGGTTGAGTAACGAAACACTTTTCAGATGCAGTAGTAAAGTTACCATGTTCTGCAACAGATAAGGTATATTTTAGTTGAGTAATTGTCATTATAAGTTATTTTTATTAATATTCAAAAATAAATAAAATTTTTTTATTTAAAATTAAAGAAATGTTAAATGCTAATATTGCATATGTTTTTATATTTGAACTTTAATAAAATGTTTTGAAAAAAAATATTTTTGGTCAGACTATCTTTCTGAAGAGATTTATAATTGGCCTGATTGGTTTAATTACTCACAGAACATTTAGAAGCAAAAAATTTCTAATTAAAGGTTCAAAAAATTTAGTTAACCTTCCCGATTCAAATGTACTTTTTATTAGTAACCACCAGACTTATTTTTATGATGTAATTGCAATGCTCCATGTCTTTAACTCTACTGTGAAAGGCAGAATAGACTCGGTTAAAAGGCCTAAATATCTTATTAGTCCTAAAACGAATCTCTATTATATTGCATCCCAAGAAACCATGAAAAAATCATTAATTACAAAATTATTAACTTATGCAGGAGCTGTTTTAGTTCAAAGAAGCTGGCGAGATTCTGGAGAGTCAGTCACAAGGAATATTAGATCAGAAGATACTGACAACATTAAATTAGCTCTCAATGATGGATGGGTGATAACCTTTCCAAGAGGAACAACAGATAATTCTAAACCAATTAGGAAAGGGACTTCTTTTATAATAAAAAGTAATTCTCCTTTAGTGGTACCAATTAAAATAAATAATTTTAATAAAGTTTTTCAAAGAAACGGGTTGAAAGTAATTAACAGAAAAAAAGAATTTTCTATTGAAATAATGAAACCTTTATCAAAAAACTTGGATAAAAAATCAATTGTAGAAATAACTAAGGAATTAGAGAAAATAATTAAATAATTATTAAATATGTTTCTTAATTTGTTTTAATAATCTCCATACAACCAATTCTCATACCAGATGCTCCTGAAGGCTGAGAAACATAATCATCTTGACCATTGTGAATAATCACAGCCTGATTGAAAAGGTCATTCCTATCACCACATCCCAAACACCAGAGATCAGTAGCAAATTTTAACATTCCATGACCAATACTATCAATTTCAAAATTTCCAATTGCACCAAGGTGAAATCCAGATGGGTCTCCCCACTTTCCATGTTTAGTATCAGTTGGATTCCAATGTCCACCAGTACTTAATCCGTCATTAGAAGAACAATCACCAAATTCATGAATATGAATTGCTTTAAAGCCTGGGTCTAAACCATAAACATGTGCTTCTAGATAAACTGAATCATTTTTTTGAGTAAACATGACAGTTCCAGTAATTGGCGAGTTATTTAAAGGTTTTATAGTATTTTTTATTGAAATTACATCTTCTTTTTGATTACATCCAAAGGATGTTATAAGAAAGAAAATTATAATTAATTTTGAAATTGAATTTTTCATAAATACAAATTTAAGATATAATATGTTTAAAAGAAATTTATTTAAAATATATGTGCTTCTTTGGTTCATAACAGGTTGTAAAATTTCTTATAAAACATATGAATTTGAAAAAGCTCCTGAAATACAAAAGCCAGATTATAGTAAAATTGAAAGCTGGGCAGTCATCCCGAAAAAGATTCCAAATATAATTTCTGACTTCTACGATAAAAAGAACGAAATAAAAGATGCAGATGTCTTTTTTATATATCCAACTTTGATTGATGGAAAGGATATGAAGGCATGGAACTCAGATATATGGGATCGACATATTAGAAATGATGTTTTAAATAGACCGGTGAAGTATCAAGCATCTGCTTGGATTGAATCTGGAAACTTGTATGTGCCATACTACAGGCAAGCACATTTGAGGGTTTTTAATAAAAAATTTGAGGCTGATGGAAAAAAGGCTTTAGATTTAGCATACAAAGATCTAAGAGATGCATTTATCTATTTCATTGAGAATTACAATAATGGTAGACCATTTATTATTGCCTCACACAGTCAAGGTACGTTGCATGCAAAAAGACTTATTTCGGAGTTTATTGATGGTAAAAAAATTCAAAAAAAGTTAATTGCTGCATACTTAGTTGGATGGAAAGTAGACCCAAATGAGTTTGAATATTTAAAGCCAATGAGTTCACCTGATGAAATTGGAGGTTTTCTTGCTTGGAATACATATAAGATTAATAAATACCCTAGAAAAAATACATATGAAGAATATTTCAGAGGTGGTGTAACATCAAATCCTATAACTTGGGATCAATCAACTGAGACTGATAAAAGTTTACACAAAGGACTACTCTACAGAGACTTAAAAATTTTTCCAAAAAGTTTAAGTATTAAAGTTATTGATGGTATGATTTGGTCAACAGTTCCAAACCTACCGGGTAAAATTTTTTTTAGTATAATCAATGATTATCACTTTGCAGATATAAACCTTTTTTGGTTAGATATTCAAGAAAATGCTAAACAAAGAGTTAAAGAATGGTATAAAAAAAACAAATAATTTCTGATTTTTTATTAAATTCATATTTCAAATAAAAAAACTATGTCCTCATCAAAAAAATCTCGAAGAAAATTTATAAAAAACTCAGCATTAGCATCATCACTTTTTATTGTACCAAGGCATGTCCTTGGAGGAGCTGGCTTTACTGCACCCAGTGATAGACTTAATTTAGCTGGTATAGGATTACACGGAAAAGGAAACTCTGATATACTTCATGCGAGTGTTGGTGGAAGAGAAAATGTAGTTGCACTTTGTGATGTTCATCAAAATGCATACGGAGCTCAAGTTGCTGCTGAAAAATTTCCTAAAGCAAAATTTTACACTGATTACAGAGAAATGTTAGAAAAAGAGAATCTGGATGGAGTAACAGTCTCTACTCCTGATCATACTCATGCTAATATTTCAAAGGTTGCTATGGAAAAGGGAATTCATGTCTATGTCCAAAAACCATTGACTCATAATGTAAAAGAGGCAAGAATGTTAACTGAGCTTGCAAGAAAGAATAAAATTGTTACTCAAATGGGGAATCAAGGAGCATCAAATCCTGAGCAGAAACTTATACAAAAATGGGTAAAAGATGGCAGAATTGGAAAGGTTCATGAAGTTCAAATGTGGACAAATCGACCTGTATGGGCTCAAGGTGTTGCAATGAAAAAACCTGATCCATCTCAAAAACCTGAAGGAATGGACTGGGATTTATGGATAGGTCCTGCAGAAAATAATGGCTACACACCAGGTCTTCATGCATTTGATTGGAGAGGATTCTGGGATTATGGAACAGGTGCTTTAGGAGATATGGGTTGTCATATTATGGATGCGCCAATAAAATCACTCGGTCTTTTCGAGCCATATAGCATAGAAGCGAGTGTTTCAAATTTACCTTATGCAAGTGCATTTACACCATCACCAGCAATTGATGAGGCTTGTCCATCTAGTTCTTTTGTGACATATAAGTTTAGACCTTCTCAGATTAATGATTCAGAAGTAAAAATGACTTGGATGGATGGTGGATTAAGACCTTCACATCCCGACATAATGACCGATACAGATGATATAGGTGAAAATGGTGTTTTAATGTTTGGTGAAAATGGTTTAATATTCTGTGATAATTATGGTGTAAAAGCAAAACTCTATATAAAAGGACAAAATGGACCTGTTGAGAAAGGTAAAATTACAGGAATTAATTCAGTTGAATTTGGACATCAAAATTATTGGATAGATGCAATTAAGGACGGATTCGGAAGTGAAAAACATATGAATCTAACATCTAATTTTGATTTTGCTGGTCCATTATCTGAGATTGTTCTATTAGGAAATGTAGCAATTAGAAGTAGTCTTCTAAAAAGATCACCAAGGAGTAGTGTATTGATTGGTAGAAAAAGGTTATCGTATGATAATAAAAATATGATAATTACAAATCTTGATGAAGCAAATCAATTTTTAACTAGAAATTATAGATCAGGTTGGGAAGTTTAAAGATCCATATTTATTGACAGAAGAACCCTCCTGTTCTTCTTCCTCTCACTAAGAGGTATACTTGGATAATTTGGCTTATCTTCTCCAAAAGCCCTAGTATTTAATCTTGAATCTTGAATACCATTTTCAATTAAATAATTTTTAATTGTTAAAGATCTATTATGTGATAAATACATATTATAATCAGACTCTCCTTCTGATGACGCATGCCCTTCTATATTAATTTTTATGTAATTATATTTGTCTAATATTTTGCTTAAATTATAAATATTGGATTCCTGGACTTTATTTAATTTATAACTATCAAAATCAAAGAAAAATTCTGAATAACTATTCAGAAAATTAGAAAGAGAAACTGGGAGCATTGGACAACCTCCGAGTTTTACTTCTCCCGACTCATTTGGACAATTATCGTTAATATTGGGTATACCATCATTATCTATATCTGATAATCTACACCCACCATTAGACTTTGGACCAGCAATATTTGGGCAATCATCAATATTATCATCTAAACCATCTCCATCTGAATCAGGACAAGGAGCTCCATTTAAACCTGCTTTATTTGGACATGGATCAGTCAAATCTGAAATGCCATCTCCGTCTGAATCAGGACATCCTCCCATAGAATTTAATCCAGGTATGTTTGGACATTGATCTTTTTCATCCGATATTCCATCTCCATCTGAATCAGGACATCCATTTAATTCTGAGAGACCTGGAAAATCTGGACAATTATCTTTTTTATCAGGAACTCCATCTCCGTCTGAATCGCCTTTACCAAAATTAAATTTTATTCCGACTACATGCTGAAGGTTACTGTAAGCATTTTTTTCATCTAATGATTTATAGCTAATTCCTGTATTTAAAGCAATATTTTTTGAAATTTGAAAATCAATTCCAGCTCCAAATGATGGTCCATAAGAGGTATTTTTTGATCCAAAACTGATTTCACTCTCTCCAAAATTAGATAATCCATAACCTGCATATAGATATGGATTTGTATCCATTCCCAAAAACTTTGAATCTCCTGGAATACTATATTTAATAATTCCATCTAAAGAGAAATAATATAAATCTTCATTTGAAACATTAACCTCATTTTCTGAATAATTTATACCTAGTGAAAAGTTATTAAAAATGTATCTTGAGAGACTTAGCGTTGGAAGTTTATAACCTGTTTTATCAGATTCTTTTGCATTTACAGAATTGATTCCAAACTCTAATAACCATTGGCTTTCTTCATTCTGGCTGTAAACTGAGCCTGAAAAACACATTAATAATGCTAAAGAAAGTTTATAGTTATTCATGTTAGTATTAAAATATGAAAAAATTTTGTTAATACATAAGTTTAAATTATTATTAAGGAAATTTAAAATATGTCAAAAAAAATAAGGGTTCTTGTTATTGGATGTGGAAATATGGGAGCATCTCATGCTTCAGCGTATCATAAACATATAGGGTTTGAAATATGTGGACTAGTCTCAAGAGGAAACAGTAAGAACATATTAAATACTTCTTTAAAAAGTAATTACAATACTTTTTCAGATTATAAGCATGCAATATTTGAGACCAAGCCTGATGCAGTTTGTATCTCAACATATCCTGATACCCATGAGGAAATATCTTTACATGCACTTGATAATCACTGTCATATTTTCTTAGAAAAACCTATTGCTTCTGATCTAATTGGTTCAAGAAAGATTATAGATAAAGCTGAAGAAGTAAATAAAAAGTTAGTAGTAGGATACATTTTAAGACATCATCCAATTTGGAAAGAATTTATTAAGGAATCAAAAAAATTAGGAAATCCTGTTGCCATGAGAATGAATCTTAACCAACAAAGTTCTGGTGAAACTTGGGATGTTCATAAAAACCTACTTGCATCTTTGAGCCCTATTGTTGACTGTGGTGTTCATTATTTGGATGTTATGTGTCAAATTACACAGTCAAAACCAATTAGTGTATCTGCTATTGGTGTTAGGCTTTCAGATGAGATTCCTAATGATAATTACAACTATGGTCAACTTCAAATAAGGTTTGAAGATGGCTCTGTAGGTTGGTATGAAGCTGGTTGGGGACCGATGATAAGTGAAACAGCTTTCTTTGTTAAAGATGTTATAGGTCCAAAAGGTTCTGTATCCATTGTTTCAGACGATGATACTTTTAAGAAAGACTCTGACAACTTAGAAAATCATACAAAAAATAATTGTCTTAAAATACACAGTTCAAAATTAGATTCTGACCATAATTTTATATCACCTAATAGAAAAATTGTCTACGAAGAGGATCCTTCTCATCAGGATTTGTGTGACTATGAGCAAGAATATTTCTTCAAATCTATTTCCGAGGACATTGATTTGAAATCTCATATGGAAGATGCTTTTAAAAGTCTTCAAATTGCTCTTGCATGTGATGAAGCTGTTAAAAAAGGTAAAACAGTATTCTTAGATTAAAAGAATCTTTCTTTAATTTCCACTGCTATAATAATGGCAAAAATTAACGCTAAAGTTCCTATGAAGATTCCTCCTACACCCATATTTTAATTTTTTTCAAATTTAATTCTTTTTTTTATTTTTTTTCAATAACATGTATCTTTTATGAAGTGTTTCAATTTATAAAAAATTTTTTATATTTTTTAATATTATTATAAATATTGTTAATTAAATAAGTATTATAATGATTAAATTTAGAATAAATAAAATTATAATTATAAAATTATATGTATATTTGATACATATAAAATTATTACATGATTATTACATATTTACAAACCACTAGCGAATCTCAAGCTGAAATTTTTATAAATAAAGAAAACACCTATGTTGACTTATGTTCTAGTGTAATTCCATTTGCTAAAAGAGATAAAGGTTCTTTATTACTTGCCTTAATAAGCCAAAAAAAAGTATCTAAATTAATTGTTCAGAATATTTCTATGCTAGGCAGAAATCAAATTAATGTTTTAAATACAATTGATCATCTAATTAATAATGATGTTTGTCTTGTTTCACAATTAGAAAGATTAGAGACAATGGATGATTATGGCAGAGTGAAGCAAGATACTATTTTGTTCTTAAATATATTTAGATCCTTAGCAAACATGGAGTATAAAAATAGAAAGGAATCTCATAGGTATGGTATTCAGCAAGCAAAAAATCTTGGTAGGTATAAAGGGGTAGGTGGAAGACAGCTAGAATCAATAGAAGAGTTTTTTGAAAAACCAAAAAACATCAATATTTTAAGGCATTTAAAAAGAGGTGAAAGTATCAGGAGAGCAGCTAAGCTTGTTGGAGCATCACCCGGATTAGTTCAAAAAGTAAAAAGATGGGCTACAGACCATAATAAATTCGAAAATTAAAATTTAAATCTTCTATTGATTAATAATAATTTAATATTGATTAATAATAATTTAAAATTTGATTTTATATATTGTAGAATTAAACAATTTTAAAAATTAACTATGAAAAATTTTATTTTATTAGCATTATTTTCAATAATGCTGTCTTGTTCAAATGTTCAACATCCAGATTATGCCGCAAACGTAGAGATTACTAAGCAATGGATTGAAGTTTTTGAAACAGGTAATTATGATTTATTAACTGAAATTATATCAACCGATGTGGTTGCTACTTCACCATTTTATGGTCAAGGTCAAGTAGACTATAACACATATATGGAGACTAATAAATATTATACTGATGGATTTAATAATGTTCAATTTAGTGATGCTGTATTTCTTCCTGGAGTTGATAATGAAACTTTAATTCCAAATGGTGGAGTTAGAATCTATGGAACTTGGAGTGGCATTAGTAATGAAACTGGTAAAGATTTCTCTGTCACTGGTTATCATTGGTTTGAATTTGAAGATGGTCAAATTATTGGAACTGGGGATTACTTTGATGCCACGGGAATGGTTATGGCTGTTTCATCTGATGAATAATAAAATACAAAAAACCTTTTCATTGGATTTTGAAAAGGTTTTTTTATATTTCAAAAATAAATCAATTTATACATTATGAAAAAAATAATTTTAATATTTAGTACAATAATTTTTATGGGCTGTCAGCAACCTGTAGATACTGATGTAATTGGTGTTGTGAAAACTTCCGATGAAAAAACTCAAAGAATCTTGAGTGATTTAGAAAACTATCTTGCATATGGAACTGAAGAATATGATACTGAAAGTGCTTCAGGTCTAATTTCAGATTCTTTTCAAGGTAATTTTGCTGTTCAAACTATAACTGCAGAGGATTTTATATCAACTGCTGAAATACATAATTCTTTATTTGATGATATCCAAATGGGATTGCCAGGCAGTGATATAATTGGTGGACTTCAGACAGTATATTATGATGAATTAGGCACGTGGTCACATTATTGGGGGCAATGGTCTGGAACTGGTAAATTTACTGGAAATGAAGTAACACAGTTTATTCACTTAAATTGGGGCTGGGATGATGAAGGTAAAGTTGTGAACTTTAATGCTCAGTTTGATGCTGGGTTCTTCAGAGATGAAATTGCTGCAGCAGAAGCCGCATCCAACTAGAGTAACAAATGAGTAAAATATTTTCAATATTTATAGCTTTAATCATTTTGACCTCCTGTAATATTTCTTCTGAATCTGAAAAGATTGCCGGAGAGTGGTTACGTGAGGGTTCCCGACTAGGAAAAGGGTATATGATCGGAGATAAAAAAGATTCTAATATTGCTAAAGAGTTTATGGATGCATATGAGAATATGGATGCACAGTTAATGGTGGATTTATCTGCTGATACTGTTAAATTCCATCCTGCTGATATAGGCGGAGTATTTGATGTAGATATGACTAATACTGATTTTATTGTTGAAAGACAATCTAATTGGGATTCAATATCAAGAGATTATATCTTTATAATGCCACTTAATATGGAAGATTCAGATGGTAGACTTGTAACTACTGCTTTTACAGAAACTCGATATATTAAGGATAGTTCAACTGAAACAATTATATTTTATGAAAGGTTATACATAGATGAACAAGATCAAATTGCTAGAGTTGTTCAATATAGTAGACCTCCAAATGAATAACTTATAAATACTAATTTAAAAAACCCACCAGAAATTAAATAAGGTGGGTTTTTTTATATAATTGATCCCATGCTACCTCCGTCTACCCTAACAGATGTAACATTTGTTCCAGATGATAGAGGACTTGAAAAGTATAAAATTGTATTAGCAACTTAAGTAACAGATAGAAATCTTGAAATTAAGGAAGAATCTCTTATATCATTAAAAAAACTTTTTTCAACCTCATTTTTAGTTTTATTTTCTCTTAATGCTGTTTCCTCGAGAAATTTTTTTGAACCCTCAGATAGAGTCGAACCCGGAATTATCGTATTTACTGTAACATTTGTTCCTTTTGTAAGTTTAGCTAGTTCACTTGAAAAAACATTTATTGATGCTTTAGAAACACTATAGCTCAGCAGATTAC
>CENU01083803.1_pt1 | contig 10566 bp, 7 predicted proteins | sample 361331 | NCBI WGS metagenome assembly CENU01 (sample SAMEA2619766, study PRJEB7988) | marine metagenome | isolation source: saline water (ENVO:00002010), including
CAGGGTAAAACGGTTCGAACAAGGCGCGTACCGGGAAAAACAAGTAAGCGCTAACCTCCCTCGATTCGCGGCATAAAGAACACTTCACTTTCGGGGTTAAGCGGCTCAATAAACGCGTCTTGATAAATCTGCCCGTCAATCGCTACAGCCGTACGCTCTAACAAAGGCGCCAATTGCGGCCAGTTCTCTTTTAACTTAATCACTAAGTCACGATAATTTGCGGCATCGATGCGAGTCTCTCGTACGTCGCCGATGGCACTTCGGAAGTGGTCCGGAAAAGTCACCTGAGCCATATCAAATTTCTCCACTCCGCCTTACGCGACCCACTTAATTTCTCGCAGGTTGATTAACAGACGCCTATGAAAAACGGGCTAAACACCGAAGCGCTTGCCCGCTCATCAATCTGTAGCTTGCTTGCTACCGCAACGTCGCAAGCACCAGCCGAGGATTAGCGCCGTTCCCTTACTACCGGGTCAGGCGCGCTGGTACTTAGTTATCCTCAAGTGCCGCCACGATATTAGGTGGCGATAGCGGTAAGGTCGTCATGCGATGATCAAGTGCTCTGGAGACCGCATTTGTGACCACTGCCAATGGCGCCACAATTGGCGTCTCACCGACTCCGCGGACCCCATAAGGGTGGCTCGGATTAGGCACTTCAACGATTTCAGTAGAGATCATCGGCAGGTCAGAAGCCACGGGGATGCGATAGTCCAGGAAGCCCGCGTTTTCCATCACGCCTGCATCGTTATAGACGTACTCTTCATTCAAAGCCCAGCCTATGCCCTGCACGGCACCACCCTGCATCTGGCCTTCTACGTAGGCCGGATGAATGGCTTTACCTGCATCCTGAACAGCCGTGTAACTGAGAACATCGACTTTGCCGGTTTCCGGATCAACACGAAGATCAGCAAAGTTCAGCGAGAAGCTTGCACCAGCACCTTGTGCGTTGACCGATGCGCGGCCTTGAATTGGTCCGCCGGTTTTAGCAGTTGATCCCGCCAAATCCGCCAGGCTAAGAGGCTTCACATCCGCGTTCACTCCAGGGCCAGGAACGGCTCGGCCGTCTTCCCATTCGACTTGGTCTGCATCAACACCCCATGTCATAGCCGCACGCTTTTTGCACTCTGCAATCACATCTTCACACGCTTGGGTAACCGCCATACCGGTTGCGAACGTGGTGCGGCTGCCGCCGGTCACATTGCAAAATCCGGTGCTTTCGGTGTCACCAACCTGTGCGCGCACACTGTCGTATTCCACGCCCAACGTTTCCGCTGCCATCAAGCACATCGACGCACGTGAACCGCCAATATCTGGGCTACCCTCTATGACCATCACCGTGCCGTTTTCATTCAGGTGCACCTCGGCGCTGGATTGCATGCCGATATTGAACCAAAAACCGGCCGCTACACCTCGCCCTGCTCCGGCAGGAATCGGCGCGTTGTAATTTGGATGACGCTTGGCCGCTTCGAGACAGGCTTTGAAACCAATCGGCGGAAACTTAGGACCATACGGTGCGGTCGTTCCTTCATCAGCGGCATTGACCATGCGCAAATCAATCGGATCTATATCCAACTGCTGCGCCGCTTCATCCAACGCACATTCGAAAGCGTGCATAGACTGCGGTGCGCCCGGCGCACGATATGCGGCAACCTTCGGCTTGTTCACCAAAACGTCGAAGGTTTCAACGCAGAAATTTTCTAAATCGTACGGTGCAAAGATCGACATCGCTCCAGGCATGTGCGGTGCGCCCGCAAAGGCGCCGGCTTCATATGCGATCCAGGCTGAAGCAGCGGTAATCGTACCGTCGTTTTTAACGCCTAGTTTGACGCGAGCAACCGTTGCTGAGGTTGGCCCCGTGGCTCGGAAAACCTCTTCGCGGCTCATTGCCATTTTGACTGGGCGGCCCGCTTTTTCTGAAAGTAGAACCGCTAAGGGCTCCAGATAAACAACGGTCTTGCCGCCGAATCCGCCGCCAATTTCGGTAGCAACGAATTTAAGGTCAGCCATATCACGGTCGAGAATCTTTGCAGTGGCTGCACGAAACTCGAAGTGGCCCTGGGTAGAACACCAAACTGTACCGCGACCCGTCTCGTCCATGCTGGCTACACAAGCATGCGGTTCGATATAACCCTGGTGCGCCATAGGGCACTTATATTCCCGTTCAATGATCAGGTCTGCCGCAGCGAAACCTGCGTCGAGATTACCGCGCTCCAACTTGCCGACGCTAGCGACATTGCTCGGGTTCGCAGGCTTCTCCGGTAGCTTGGTAAAATTCTCGTCGTCAACCAGAGGTGAGCCCTCTGCCATTGCCGCAACAACATCAAGCACCGGAGTTAAAGGCTCGTATTCGACCTTGATTGCCGCCAGAGCAGCCTCGGCCAAGTGCGGTGTGGAAGCCGCAACCGCAGCAACCGCGTGGCCGTGATAAACCACTTTATCGCGGGCCATAATATTCTTTGCCACGTCGTCCAGTGTTCCGCCGCCTTCGCCGCTGACTTCACCATCTGGGACGCCGCCGGGGAAATCGGCACCAGATATTGCAGCAAATACGCCGTCGATGGCGAGAGCGCCGGACAGATCGATGCTTTTGATCTTGGCGTGTGCATGAGGGCTTCGTAAGACCTTGCCGTGGATCATATTCGGGAGCATTAGGTCTGCGCCGAATTGGGCCCGTCCCGTTACTTTATCGACGCCGTCTGGACGCACCGGACTGCTGCCTATCTGTTTGTACTCAACTGCTTCAGCCATGTAACCCTCCTGGTACTTACTGATTTCGACTTAATTTCTTTGCTCCAAAACGTTTGCCACTCGTTGTCGCTCTGATCCGCTCTCCAATGCCGCTCTCCAATGCCTCTTCCCAGCGCCTTGATGGGAATCGAGTGCCTCGATTACGAAGCCTTTACGAGAGCCTATTTATTGCGACGATCGTAGGCCTTTTCACCCGACTGAATCTAACATGTCCTCGCGTCCACTGTGAATACTGCGAAGACTGCACCACGCGGTTTAGGCCCGATTTATTTCAATCGATAGCGGATTGGCAAGCTCTTTAACCCACCGACGAAGGTCGACTGGGTGTATCGCGGTTCGCCATCTAATTCAATGTGATCGATCCGTGCCAACAGCGCCCGATACAGAGCCGTCATTTCCATCCGCGCCAAGTGCTGGCCCAAGCAAACGTGTGCACCAAAGCCAAACGCCAATTGCTTCGCATCCTTGCGATCAACCCGGAACGCGAATGGGTCCTCAAAGACCGTTGCATCCCGATTCGCGGATGGATACCAAAGAATCGCCGACTCACCTGCCTTAATGGTTTGACCGCCCACTTCCGTATCCGCTGTCGCCGTGCGCATAAAATGGCGCACCGGCGACACCCAGCGAATCATTTCGTCGATTGCAGTAGGCAGGTATTGATCAGGATCGCTCCGCAATTTGGCCATCTGCTCGGGATTTTCGATGAGCGCGAGCAAACCGCCGGCGGTAGAAGAGCTGGTGGTATCGTGCCCCGCCGTCGCAATAATCATGTAATAACCGTTGGTTTCGTGCTGCGGCAGCTGGTTACCATCAATCTCTGCATTTGCAATCAACGATGCAAGATCGTCAGTGGGTTTGGCGCGACGCGAAGCAGTGAGGTCAGCGAAGTAACGCTCAAAATCCAGCACAACATCCATAAAGTCGCCCAACTCAAAAGAGCGCGTCACATCAGGGTCCGTACTGCCAAATAACTCTTGGGTTAGCTTAAGCATGAGCGGCTCGTCTTTTTCAGGCACGCCGAAAATAGACATGATGACGCGCAGCGGAAACCAGATGGCAACATCTTTGACAAAGTCGCACCGTCCATCGAATTCCGCCATACGATTGATATAGAAGTCGGCAAGCTCATCCACGCGTGACTGCAGTTTGCGTAAATTGCTGCCCATGAACCAAGCCTGAGTCAGACGTCTATAGCGCATATGATCCGGGTCATCCATTTGCACTAACGATCTAACCAAGTGCTTACGCCCAGACAACTGTTGCATGAGGTCGGTAACAAAAGTAGCCGAGAGCGTGGGCCGGGGATCGTTAATAAACAGCTCCTTATTGCCTTCAATGGTTTTCACATCGGCATAACGCGTCACGTTCCAAAAGGGTTCATAGCCCTCCGGGCGCAAATATTTGAGGGGTTCATTTTCTCGCAACCAGCGGAACTGCTCGTGGAGCCACGCTTCGTTACCCCAATTACTGGGCTCTACCATGGCATTATCTAACGCAGGCGATTCGGTTAGTACTTGCATTGCTTCCCCTCCTGTCTCGGTCTGTTGGTCTATTGTCGGCCCGCAATGTGCCGTGATCGCGGCTAGCTTATGAGATAACGGCCTGCCGCACGCAGGCCTGATCTAGCGATGTCTTCTCCCAAGCCCGAGCATACCGTCATCGCCTCCGGAAACAAACGGACGACGCTATAATCCTCGCAGGCTGCACAAGTCTAAACCGTCGCGCCAACATATAGCTTGCTCACGTCAACCTAACCACTGTTACGAATAAGGGATTTAACAGATAAGGTGGTTGCCCGAATGGTACGCTTTACCGAACATGCCGCAGCCGACTAAGCAGGTGCCGAAGACCCCATTGCTCGAGAAAATGCATCCGGTAAACTGCGCACGGCGGGGCATAACGACCAGGCATCCGTCCACACAGATTGGCTACCCTCTGAACCCGGTAGCAAGGCCGGATAAAGATCCGGGTTAGGCTGGCCGGGTAAATCGTCTGCACACCGCACAGTCCGCTCACTACAGGAAAATGGGGCCACCGTGATATTTTCGGAATATGTTTGGCAAATCGGCACGTTTCGACTGGGTTGGTCGCATGACTTGGTGTACGACGGACGCGATCCTTACCTTGAGCGCTGGATTGTCTGGTTTGGCTTTACCCTGCGGCTGCATAAGTTTCACAAAGGTGATGATGACCGCGCTTTACACGATCATCCATGGTGGTTTGTCACCTTGCCCCTGCAAGATTACTGGGAAGACCTAGGTGGCGCTGACCTCAATCGGGTAGCCGCCTGGCGCCCTCATTTTCGCCCTGCAAGCCACCGGCATATCGTCAAGGTTGATCCCGGTAACGCTGTCTGGACGTTCATTATCACGGGGCCAAAGCGCAATGAATGGGGTTTCTGGGAAAATGATGAATTTATCCATAATGAGGCCTGGCTCGCCCAGCGGGATCAGTTGGACACCTGACGACTCTTGCGCCAGTTATTCAAAAGCATCAACAAAAACAACGCCAAACCAGCCAGCTGACTGCGCCAATCGGGCCACAGTAACAAAGGCAAAGCGGGTGCTGCGAACAGGGCGTGCCGACCCGACATTCGGGTAAACCAAAAACGTTCGAGCAAACCAGCTAGCGTCACCATCACCGCTGTACTCAGCAAAGCGGCCCAGAGCACATCACCCCAGCCCGCATCGACCCCGTACAATAGCGGCGTGTAGGCCATCATCAGCGGAATCACAAACAACCCGTTGGCAAGCTTGAATGCTTCTACCGCTGAGCGCATGGGCCCGGCCCCGGCGATGCCTGCTCCCGCAAAAGCAGCCAAGGCGATCGGCGGCGTTACATTGGAACTTTGTGCCAGCCAAAAAATAATCATGTGGGCGGTAATGAGCGCCAAACCCAGTTCTTGCAGTGCCGGACCGGTCATAACCGCTAACACAATGTAAGCAGCAGTCGCTGGTAAGCCCATACCCAAAATGAGCGCAGCGATGGCAACCAGGATCAGCGCTAACCACAATCGGCCATCGCTTAAAGCCACTACCGATTCCGTAAACTGCAAACCAATTCCGGTTTGCCCAATGGTGCCTACAACGATGCCCGCAACGGCGCAGGAGACTGAGATCGACACCGCCATTAGCGCGCCACTTTTTAGACCGCTTATTATACTGGTTAGGTTGGCGCGACTACCTGCCCGCAACAAGCTCACCAGATAGATGGCACCGCAGCCGATTGTGCCCACCAAAACCGGTGAATAGTTCTGCATCAATAGCGCAGCAATAAGCACCAGCGGCAGCAGAAAATGCACTCCGTCCAGCATGACTTTAGCCAATCGTTCGCCGGCTTCGGCGACCGTAAAGTCGGCTTTAACCGCCATAAGATGCACGTAAAGCAGTACCGAACTGAAGTACAGCACTGCTGGTACCAGAGCCATCCAGACAATATCGCCATAGGGTGTATTAGTGAATTCAGCCATAACGAAGGCCCCCGCACCCATGATCGGCGGCATGATCTGCCCGCCCGTAGATGCCGCGGCTTCGATCCCTGCTGCCTGATGCGAGCGATAGCCGAGCTTTTTCATCATAGGAATAGTCAGCGCACCGGTGGTCACCGTATTCGCGATCGCGCTGCCAGAGATGGACCCCATTGCGGCAGACGCAATCACACTGGCTTTTGCGGGACCGCCGCGATAGCGCCCCGCTAACGCAAAGGATAAGTCGATGAGAAATTTACCTGCGCCGGTCACTTGCAAAAACGCACCAAATAAAACAAAGCTGAACACTGCCCCTGCGGCGATGCCGAGAGGCGCACCAAACAAGCCTGCATTGCTGAAAATCTGGAATCGCAATATACGCTCAAAGCTGAACCCCTTGGTCGCTAGCGTGTCTGGCAGATAGTTGCCAAAAGCCGCATACAGAATGAAGACGATACCAATCCACATCATCACCGGTCCGACAGCACGGCGCGCCATCTCAAGGGTGGCCACTACAATGACCAGGCCGGCGGCAAAGTCGACCGATGCCAAACCATTTAGCAAGTGGTCGATGCCGCGATAATCAAAATCTAAAACCTGCCAACTGGCCCAGACAACCGCTAGTAAGGCCAGCCAATCCAGAGCACGCTGCCAAGTGGCGGCACCAAGCGGGTTAACCAAAAAGCCAAGGCAAAGAATCCAGCACAGGTGAGTCGGGCGAAAGTACAGCGCCGGTTGGGCGCCCAACAGTGCCTCGAAGGGCATTGCGCCAGCGGGAACAAAACCCGCCAGGGGCTGCCACAATTGGAACACGGCAAGGCCAACGGCAAGCACTGTGACAATGCGAGCGATAGAGCGTGCCTGCGGCACACCTGTTACCTCCGACTCGCTCATGACTCAGCGCTCAACAAGGACCCGTCGACGATGCGCAACGCAGTACGATCTGACACGCTGAGCGGCGTACCAAAGGGCGGCTTGGGCGGTGCGCCGAGCGTGCTCGATATGGCGACTGGTTGCAGCGCGGACTCGGCTGTCGGAATTGGTGCTGGATTCGGGATCGCATTGCAATCAGTAGTAGGCGCTTGTACGAACCACTCTGAACCCGGGTGCAGCGGGACGCTGGCAAGGCGACGAATATTGTCGACGGTGACGAAATCTGCCACACGAGATACTTGGCGCAGTTCGGCTTGGCCGGCGTAAACCTGGCAAGTGAGCCTATAAGCCAACTCCGCTGACATATCGGCATGCACGACTACCACGCTCCAAATACCGATTGTCGCGACATCTTGATCCACGCCGGTGTAAGTATCGGCGGGAATGGTGTAGCCCGCGTAGGCGGGAAATTGCTTCACGATCTCTGCCAACTCGGCGCCGTCAATTGGGATAATCCGCATGGCACGGGTGACCGCCAGTTCAGTGACCGCAGCAATCCCCAAACCGCCAACAACAAAGCCGGCATCGATGGTGCCATCTTTCAAGGCCGAGGTGGTTTCAGCAAAGCTCAGGTAACGAATGGCTATATCCGCCGAATCAATGCCTGCACCCAGCAGTACATTCTCAGCCGCGACAGCGGTGCCGGAACCCTGCGCACCAATGGACACACGTTTGCCTCGCAGCGCTTGCAAATCGTTCACGCCGCTATCGGCCAGAGTCAGCAAGTGAACCACATTGGGATAGGCCGCAAATAGCACGCGGAGCGGCAGCGGTTGTAGAAATCGACCGTGTCCGGCATAGGCGGCAGACACCACGTCGGCCATGGCAATCCCCAGGTCACTTTCCTGTCTGGCGACTTGAATGACATTGATCACGGAGCCGCCGGTCACTTCGGCTTTGACGTTTACCCCGGCCAATCGCGCCGACCAAAGCGAGGCCATCCCGCCGCCGAAAGGATAGTAAAGCCCGGCAGGTCCGCCCGTTGCGATGGAAAGCGTCGGCGTAGGTTCGCCACAGCCTTTGAGACAAAGCAGTACAAGAACTGCCAAGCCTCGCAGTATTTGGTGTTGTAGCCGACGGCCGCCTTGCCCGAACAATGCTCTACCCAAAGTTTTTAGCCTGCTCAATGATTTGCACATAATGCTCGGAACGCATTTATCTGTCCTTTGCCTGTCTCTGTCTCTGTAACTGTCTTTGCAACCGTCTCTGCAACTGTCTTTACAACGGTTCTGACACCATGCCAAAGCTCATATGCGGGCGCGCTTGGAATGCACCCGTCATTTTCCTGGCCATCTAGTAACCGGCAGCCATCCCCTCTTTACGATGATCTGATGCCCCTAAATACCCGTCTGCCAACTTCATTATCAGCTGGGCACCGCCAAAGGTACTTTCATGAGGATCAAAACGCACGCGATGCCCGCGGGCAGCTAATCCTTCCGCTACGGATGCATCAAACCCCGCCTCCAGGCCAACACTGTAATCTTCGTAAACGTGCCATCGAGGTGCATCACTCGCCGCCTGCGGATTTTCACCATGATCGCAAATGCGCGTCACCATTTGCACATGTCCCTGATGCTGCATGTGACCACCCATTACCCCAAAGCTAAGTAAGGGCTCACCGTGGCGGGTGACGAAGCCAGGGATAATCGTATGAAACGGGCGTTTACCCGGCCCGACACAATTTGGATGCTGCGGATTCAGTGAAAAACCGCGGCCGCGGTTTTGCATAGCAATGCCGGTGTTCGGGATGACAATACCGGAGCCGAACGCTTTGTAGTTCGACTGGATAAACGACACCATCATGCCATCAGCATCGGCTGTGCTGAGATAAACCGTATCGTGACTGATGGGCAAACTCATCGGCGGCAGTTCCATGGCCCGCTTGGCTCGGTCCGAGATCTGCGCCGCCGCACGGCGTAAGCTAGCCTCGTCGAGCAGCTGCGCTGGCGTTGTCTGCATATAGGCGGAATCAGCGAAGTGCTCTTGCGCCGCACCAATCGCAAGTTTCATCGCTTCAATTTGTTGATGAACCGACGCGACGGACCCCAACTCGGCCGGCGGTAAGTGCGCCAAAATGCCCAAAGCGATCTGTGCCGCAAGTCCCTGCCCGTTTGGCGGAATCTCGTGCAAACAAATATCGCCATAAGCTTGCGAGAGCGGCAGGACCCACTCTGGTTGATGACTATCCAGATCGGCCAGAGTTAACGCACCACCCTCTGCGGCTGCACAGGCAGCCATCGCTTCTGCGAGTTCGCCGCGATAAAAAGCATCACCATTGGTGGCAGCGATCAAGCGCAGACTGCGTGCTAGATCCGGTCGTCGAAACACCGCTCCAGCAGCGGGAGCAGGTAAAAAGTGTTCGGCAAAGTGAGGATAGTCAGCGTAATTCTGGGCGAGTAATTGCCAGTAAAATGCGGTCTTTGGGCCCACTTGAAAGCCGTTTTCGGCATAGCCCACAGCATCCGTGAACAGATCTGCAAAAGGCAGCCGGCCATAGCTCTGACTAAGCTCAACCCAAGCACTGACTGCCCCAGGAACTGTCACACTATCCCAACCCAGGTCGGGCATCTGTTCAAGTCCTTGGAAACGCTCCAGGTGCCAGGTCTGTGGCGCGCGTCCCGAAGCGTTTAATCCGCGTAATTCCTGACCAGTCCACAGCAAACAAAAGGCATCGCTGCCCAAGCCATTATTGTTAGGTTCTACGACCGTCAAGGTGATCGCTGCGGCCAAAGCTGCATCGACAGCATTACCGCCCCGACGCATGGCCTGAATGCCGGACTGCACAGCTAAAGGCTGAGACGTTGCAACCATATTGCGCGCCGCTACCGGCGACCTGGCCGAAACATAAGGTTGAGAAGGGTCATACACCGGTTTGCTCCGCAACAACAACTGCCGCAACTTAACCGTTGACCGCCGCTTGGTCTAGCGCCCTCTGCCCATAACGGTTCCTGGAGGTTCCTGGAGGTTCCTGGAAGTGGCCGGGGTTCCAAAAACAAAGTGGAACGGATGCCGAAACAGGACAGAGTTCCAAAGAAGCATGGCAAAAAACGATTAAAAATAGGGGAACGAGAATAAGAGAACGGCAGAACAAGATACGCAGCGCTAGCCGCCCGTATTGGAATCGGTTTGCTGAAACGCCTGTCGCACTTCCAGCTGAATTTGCCTAAGGTTATTTTGATAGCGTTCCACTCGAACTCTGTCGGCGGTATCGCGAGCCATCGATAAGCCTAAACCGAGCAGCTGTTGCACGCCGACCCGAGCCGGTCTGCCTGCATCCGCCACCGCATCAATTACTGCAAAGGCCTGCGCAGTAAGCTTTGCGGAATGCAACGCTACGGCGTAGAAATAAGCGTGCTGTAAATCTTCCGAGAGCACGTAGGCATGACGAAACTCTGCCAGTGCCGCTGTCTTATCAC
>CENU01204275.1_pt1 | contig 10561 bp, 8 predicted proteins | sample 361331 | NCBI WGS metagenome assembly CENU01 (sample SAMEA2619766, study PRJEB7988) | marine metagenome | isolation source: saline water (ENVO:00002010), including
ATGAGGCGGGAGTCGGCATTCGTATTTTTGTGACCCAGCCTGGCACCCCTCAAGCCGAAACCTGTCTGGCCTACTGTCGTCCAGGTGAGGAGCAGGATGGCGACATCGCTGTGGAATATGATGGTTTTCGTGCCTGGTTCGAAGGCCGCAGCGAGCCTTACCTGGCAGAGGCTGTGGTTGATTATCAGGAAGATCAGATGGGCGGTCAGTTAACCATCAAAGCACCGAATTCCCGGGTTCCGAAAGTTGGGCCGGATGCGCCTGTTGAGGACCGCATTAATTACGTGCTTTACAACGAGATTAACCCAGGTTTGGCGGCGCACGGCGGCGTGGTGTCGCTTGTTGAGGTGACCTCGGATGGCGCGGCTGTGCTGCAATTCGGCGGTGGCTGTCAGGGCTGCGCTGCAGTAGATATCACCTTAAAAAACAGCGTTGAGACAACGCTATTAGAGCGCGTTCCCGAAATATCAAGCGTGATTGATCACACCGACCATACGATTACAGAAAACGCATACTACACATAAGCAAGCTATTGCTGCGCACGGTCTCGCTAATAGCGACGCCGCAAACAAAGAGCGCGGAACAAAGTTACGCGCGGGCGACTTTCAAAGTTGCGAACACCTCCCTGACGGATGCGCCGGGGAGCTTACCCGAGCCGTTATGCGGCTTTCCGAGTTCTTAGGGATTCGCTCAGTTTACGCAACATGCTTTCGGTCTCGTCCCAGCCAACGCACGCATCCGTAATGGAAACCCCGTAAGCCAAATCGCCCGCATCCCCCATATCTTGACGCCCTTCATTGAGGTGGCTCTCTATCATCACGCCGGTAATGGATTGATTACCGGCTTTGATTTGTTGCCCAACTGCTTCCAAGACCTCGTTTTGCAGACGATGGTCTTTTTTAGAATTGGCGTGTGAGCAATCGACCATAATCGATGGCTGCTGGTGTACCTTCGCTAAAGCCCTCTCGCATTCGGCAATATGCGCTTCGCTGTAGTTAGGACCATTTGATCCGCCGCGCAGCACGACGTGCACGTGATCATTGCCGGTAGTGTGAATCACGCTAACCTGGCCTGCGGGATTGATGCCTAAAAAACGGTGTGGGCTGATTGCAGATTGCAGGGCATTGATCGCCACGCCGAGTGAGCCGTCGGTGCCGTTTTTGAAGCCCACCGCGCAGCTTAGACCCGATGCCATTTCGCGATGCGTTTGAGATTCGGTGGTCCGCGCGCCGATGGCTGACCATGAGATCAAGTCTTGCATGTACTGTGGGGTGATAGGGTCGAGGGCCTCAGTTGCGATAGGCAGGCCGAGCTCGGTGATGTCCAGCAGAAGCTTTCTCGCGATCCGCAAGCCTTCGTGCACCTTGAAACTGTCGTCCATGAAGGGATCGTTGATCAAGCCTTTCCAACCTACAGTGCTGCGCGGTTTTTCGAAATAAGCGCGCATCACGCAGAATAATTTGTCATCCAACTCGCCCGCTAACGCACTCAGCTTCGTCGCGTATTCCAATGCGGCTTGCGGGTCGTGGATTGAACAAGGGCCAACCACGACTAGCAGCCGCGGATCTCGACGCGCGACGATTTCCTGGACGGTCTTTCGGTAGGCTTTCACAGCCTCACCGATGGCGCCGTCTACTGGCAACTCAGCTTTTAATTGTTCAGGAGTGATAAGCACTTGATGTGTCTCAATATTAATATTCTCTAGTTCCACGTTAGCCGCTCCAACTGGTAATTCGCCCCAAGATTGCAATGCTAAAAAATGACCAAAAAAAAACCCGTTGGCGCCGCCTAACGGGTTTATCCGAAGGCAGTCATCTGCCTTCCGTAATAAAGAAGGCTATTTATGTAAAGAAGTAAAAGAAAGCCTCGCGCCAACCGCAGTCAGACCCAGCAGTGCGCGCCACACTTGCACCGTTTGTCATCGTGGACATTACGGCGGTGTGGGAGGCTCTAAAACAACCCAAGTTTGTGTTGGTCAAATTCATAGCGGCCGATAGTACTCATAGAGATTTAAAAAGCAATGACTACGTGACTCAGAGGTAGCACAAAACCCGCGACAAGAGTCCGCGTATTCATACGTCGGGCTGCTATGGCTCATCTATGATTCGGATATGGTTCATAGTTGACTGCGTTCGGATGAGCTATACGACTAAATGAAGTGTCGCTGAACCGGTAAAAAAAAGCGCGGTACGAACTTCGGCGCAACTTGCTAACTCCGGTAAATAACCTGCTATCTCGCGGTAGCGATCTAACTGTTGCTGGTACCGTTGTGCTTCATGTTGCAAAAAACCTCGCAGCGGCTGCCCTTCGTCTGGCGTGCTCGTTTTGTAGTCGATAATCCAGCAGATATTGTCTTCAATGAAGCATCGATCGAGCACGCTGGTTGCAAACCCGCGCGCATCAGCGTGAGTTAGCGACCATTCGCAGCGTTCGAATGTTTTCGGCTGCAGGATCCATTGGCCGGTCTCGCTTTGCCAGGTTGAATGGATGTGCGTCCGGGCTTGTTCGCAAAGCAGCCTAGCCTGCTCTGCTGCAATCGGTAATTGCCTAGACCATTGGGCGAGACGCTGATCCAGCTGACTAAGTTCTGCAGGATGCTCGTGGCCTAGCCAGGCCAGCGTGCGATGTACGAGATTGCCTAATGCCACCTCTAGGCGGGCACCAATAAGATCGGTTTTTGTAGCGCGTGCGGGTGCCGCAATAGCGGCTGGTGCATAAGCCGGTGGTTGCCAGCGATAGTCTGCGGGCAGGCGGGACAAAGTCTGTTTTGCAGGGATTTGCGCGTATGACAAAGCGGTTGTTTCCGGTACGTCAGAGATCGGCGCGAATTCAGCCTCGCTAAAAAATAGGCGAGCGAGGCCCCGCGGTGGCGGGGATAGAGCCGCAGGCGCAGGTACCTCTGGACAGATAACACAACTGAAGCTTAACCAGAGGCTTTTGATTGCACGGGTACAAGCCACGTATAACAAACGTTTGTGTTCATTCGCGCTGCGTATGGCGTTTTCGTGTTTGAGCCATTGGTGAACAGGGTCACCACGCACGCCGGCAAGCAGCGTGTCATTCTGGCCTTCCAGACTGGTCTGCCAAAGCAGAAGATCAGAGCCGTCCCCGCGCGGATCGCGCTCCGTAAATGGGACGATAACGTGGTCGAACTGGAGCCCCTTCGACCGGTGAATGGTCATGACGTCTAGTCTGCCGGTGGTTTCGTTGGCAGTAGTGGGTTGGGCATATAAGCGTCTAGTCGCGCGGTTAACATAGTCGATGTCGTAGCCGCGCGGCCCGTGCTGATCCAGAGATTGCAGCCAGTTAAAACAATTTTGTAATGCTTCAGCTGAATACGCGTCCATACCGCCAAGGCGAAACCAAAATCCTTCTATCACTTCGCGCAAGCTCACTTCGTACAAGCGAGTATGGGCCCAGTTCAATGCTGCATTGAGTCTTGCGAGCCTGGGGTCTGTCGCGGCTATAGCTGGCAAGATCGCTTGCAAATCGGCGGTGTCCTGGAATTGCTCCAACTGTGTTAGCGGCAGGCCGATGAGTGGGCTGCGTAACAGGCTGAACCACGCCAATCTGTCTAACGGCGTAAGCAACACCTTAAGCAGCGTTATGAGGTCGCGTACCTCAGGAAGCTCATGGAGCGGATCGATATCGGTTGCCTGCCAGGTGATCTCGGCGTTTTGCAAAGCCCTTAACAAAGGCGGTAGGTGGTTTCTCGCCCGGCAAAGCACACCGATGTGGCAGTCGGGTTCTGTGCTTCTCAGCGACCGAATGTGATCGACGATGCCGCGAATCTCTGCCTCAGTTGCGGTGAAAGCCAGACAGCTTACGGTTGCAGACCCGGCATGAATGGCGCTTGCCGGGGCAAAGGGGATGGCCCCCAGATGCGTCATGCCGCCTTGGCCAAACAGTTTGGAAAACAGCTCGTTATTCCATTGGACCAAAGTTTTCTGTGAGCGGAAATTTGCTGTTAACGTCAAAGGAGTTAATGGCAAATCCCCCAACCCTTGTGTCCGACATCGACCAAATAGCGAGACTTCTGCATCACGAAACCGATAAATCGATTGCATCGGATCGCCGACCGCAAAAAATGTGTTGGCTGCATCCCCCGACCAGTTTTCGGTTAACAGCTGAAAGAACCGGTACTGGCTTTGCGAAGTATCTTGGAATTCGTCCACCAGAATATGGCGTATTCGATAATCCCAATGCAGCGCGATGTCAGTCGGCCCTGCTTCGTCGCGCAAACTGCGTGCCGCGCGCATGAGGATGCCGGTGAAATCGATTTGCCTAGCCGCGTACATAACGCTCTCTAGCTCGGCTGCAGCCAGTGACAGTGTTAGAGCAACGCAGAGCAAGTTGTCGGCAGCAGTATCCTCGAGTTGCTTAGGCGGTAGTTTTAGCAACATAGCGAAGTCATCAGCTAGCTCGCGGGCATGGAGATCCTGCAGCCAAGCGAGCACCGTCGTTTTCAGCGTCTTGTCAGCAAATGCTTCGTGTTCGCGTCGCGTTAGCGTCTTCCGAAATTGTCCTTTTGCAGTAAGCAGCAGCGGGGCAATATCGGAGAGCTCCGGTTGGCGGCCAGTTTGTTCGGCGAGCCAAATCAGTTTAGCTTGATCTGCTTCGGTTAGGGCTTCAATTAGCGGTGTAGTAATTGCCTGATGCAACTCGGCAATGGCGGTTTCAATCAGTGTGATTATGGGGAAGGCGGGTTGCGCTGCCAGACCACTTAGGTCGTTAGTTAGGCCTAGCCACTGATCTCGTTTGCTAAGCATTCTGACCAACAAGGCGCTCGCCGTTTGTGGATTGTTGTCTACGATTCGCAAGAACTCCGCGATAATGCCAGCGGTTTCATCATCGGCGTATAATCGCCCCAGCAGTTGCTGCGCTGCAGCAGCGTAGTATTCTTCAGGTTCCTCCGCGATGTCCATTCCGGCAGCTGTCGCCGCAGACGGGAGTTGAGTAGCGAGATCCAGAGCGAAACTATCGATGGTTTGGATTTTGAGTCGGTATGGGGTTAGCTCGAGTTGCCAGCCCAGTTTTTGGTCGCGTTCGCGAATAGCCCTTGCTAGCGGCGTGTCTCCCTGCAGCGTCAGCAAAACTCGTGAGCGCATTTCTTGTGCAGCCTTGCGGGTAAAGGTAATGGCAAGAATTTCTTCTGGGCGAGCGACGTATTGCAGCAGGGTTAAATAGCGCTCAACAAGTAAAGTGGTTTTGCCCGACCCGGCAGGCGCCTGCACGATAAAAGAAGCGTTAGGGTTTAGCGCTTCGTCTCTTTGGGCTTGATCTGGGGGTGGCTGCATTAGTCGATCGCGCTGTCAAAAGGGATGGGCTCGGAGAACGCGCTTGTTTCTGTAGTGACGTTAGATTCTTCCATGTTTGTAGCGGTTTGTATGCGACAGAAACTATGTAAATGACAGTATCGGCAAGCCGTTGGCGCAGGATTTACCGTCGCGTTGCCTTCTCGTAACTCGTTGGCCAGAGACTCCAACTGCTCGCGCCAAATTGACTTTTGTTGGGTCCAGTTTGACTGCGGATTTTTAATCGTTATCCCGCGGGCTCTACCCTCGACGATGCTAGTGCCTGGATCGACGATGCCGGTCAGTTTCACGTCGTCAGACTTTAGTTTTGCGAAGCATACGCCGTGTATGGCATCTGCGGTGAGACTGTATATGGCCAGCTGGGGCGCTAACAGTGGTGTTTGTGTCGCAGCGCTCAGATTGACGTTGCCGGTTTTGTAGTCGATGACCACTTCGCCACTTGCAGTCAAATCTATTCGATCAAGGCGTAGATTAAACTGCAAACCAGCTATTTCCAGACTTGTTTTTTGTTCCACTGCTTTGATTTCAAAAGGCTGGCGTTGCGCCTCCAGTTGTAACCATGTTGCGATAATTGTGATTAGCCGCTCAACCTCATTTTCGATGAAGCGCTCTGGTAAAGAACCGCTGCGAGAGAGGACGTGATGGCACAGGGCGCCAATTTTGGTGCTATCTAATTTGACTAGCGCCGCCTGAGTTGTGTTTGGCGTGGCCAGTGCCTGCAGAATAGCGTGTAGTTGAGTGCCACGCTCCAGTGGGTCAAGAAAATCGAATGGTGTCCGCGGGTCACGCAGGTTCAGACGATGTTTGGCAAAACTGCGCATTGGGCATAGCGCTTGATCCTCCAGCCGCCCGATGCCGCCGCTCACAGATTGCTCATCTAGCGCACTGCCGTAATCGTCCACATAGCGCTCCAGGACGGTCGATTGCCGCACGCGGTACGGGTGGAGCTGTTCGGGGAGTATGGGCGGATGAAGCGTTAGCTCGGGGATAGAGTCCCGTTCTTGCAGGGCTCCTAATAGCAGCGGCGAGGGGGCGATTGCCTCGTTATTCTCTGTATGCGTGAAACTAATCCGGGTTGTTTCTGCCATAGACAGCCAGTGTCGAATTTGGCGTTCTGCAAAGGCTAAGTCGGCTGTCGCGTCCGCTCGAGGCAGACCGTGCCGTATCGCGAGTTGTTTGGGGATAAACGGATTTTTGGCGGCGACTTGTGGATAGCTATCTTCACCAAGACCACACACCCATAAATGGCTGCATGATAATCCTGTTGTCTCTAATGCGCCTAGAACGCGAACTTGGCCAGCTGGCCGCTCGGGGGCGAACATCTGTTGGCCGATTATCAAATCGAAATACTCCAATGCCTGCGACAAAGCAAAGCGCTGTTCAGTATGGTCATCGTAGCGCTCTTGTTCTGCGGTGCTCTGCAGGCTCCCTAAAACCCTTTCAGCGGCCTGAAACTGCACCGAATTCAGTGCAGGCGAGCCTGGCCAACCCGCAGCTCGCAACAGCTGCATAATGGTTTCCGCCCATGCGCTTAGCGTCGCCTCTACTGGTAGACTTTGCGCGCTTTCCAATGTAGCGGTGATTGCGTCACGACTGGTGTTTTGCTCCAGGCCTTTCGACTGTTGATCCTCAGGCAGGCTTAGGTCTTCGTTCCGGCTTATGGAAAGGGCGCGGCCAAAAGCATGCTGCAATGAAATGGTTTGGCGATACGTAGTCGGCCAGCCGCTTTCCGTTTGGAACAAAGCAGCCAGTTCGCGATAGTTGAGAAAGGGCGAATGCGCGAGCGCGCTTGCGCGAGCTTGCCCGCGCGGATGGACGCACCAATCCAATAGCATCCGCGCGTGTTGCCACACAGGTTGCAGGCCTAGACTGACGCCGCCGGAAAGATCAAAGGTGTCCGTTAGGCTACCTCGCTCGGGGTCGAAAATTGCCGCAAACTGGCGCTGTGTGCTGGCGTAGTGCTGAGCCAATTGCGGCATCACGACGATACAAGTGGCGTCCGGCTCGGTGTTCAACGTGGCTTTAATCCAGTCAGCCGCGGCAGCGACTTCTTCCTCTAAGCAGCCATAACCGATAAGTGCCGGGTTGTCTGCGCATTGCCTTGATGAGTTTGGCAATCCACCCGAATGGTGTTCTGCGGAGCTTTCCTGAAATTCCAAATAATATTCATAAAAATCAACAATTTCTTTATGATTATTGAAAATTTTTATAGGTTTTGATTCGCTCGCCATCGATAGATAGCTCAGTTCCGCTGGTGCGAGGTGTTCAAAGGCAATCAATAGCAATGGCTGTGCGCTCGAGAACCTGTGGCTGCTCAGATATTCGGGAATCGCCGGGCCAAGCAAGACGTTTTGCCCAAGGCTTGTCTGAGCGCGCGCGCACCAGTCGCGAAACGGCAGTAGGTCGTTTCTGGCAAAGGCATCATCGTCCCAATCGATTCTATAACGTAGACATAGGTTCCAGGCATCAAGAGCCGAAATGGTCTGCGCTCGCTGATCTGGTGTAGCGGCTGCGTAAAGTGCCGCTAACATCTCGCTACGATCAACAATCCGAAGTTTGGTGAAATTTTGCTCCTCGAACCTGCACCATTCCTGGTTTAACCATTTGTTGAGGCTGAGGCTTTGCAATGTGGCCCAGGTACGTTTCCCACTATTGCGCATCGCTTCGTTGTAAGCCGTCGCATATTCCCTGGGTAGCCGCTCATTGGGAGTCAGCCAAATATGCGAATGCGCATGCGCCAGAAGATTGTCGGTAAGTTGGGCGAAGGCTCTGTAAGGCATGATGGACGGTCGTTCCTCTTTTGCGGAGGTCGTTAACTCGTAACGGATTTCTATCCTAGCCGTTTAGTCATAGCACGATGGTTAATCGACCTATTCAGACGACCCAGTATACCGTTACTATAGCGTTCTAAGGCGGCTAAATTGATGCACAAGGTTTTGCGCGCGCCGCTGTCGTTGTTGACTGCTGAGTAAAGCAGTTCGAATCGATCGTTGTTCATCTAGTTTCAAGTAGTTTCAAGCGGAGAAATGCAAATGTGGCACGTCATAGAAGACTTTTTTGATCAAGGTTTAGCCGTCAAGGCACTCATCGGATGGGGCTGGCTTTGCTTCGGCATTATGGCTTGGAGTATCGCTGTAAAAATAGTCTCCGTTTTATTCTCTGGCTAACAAAAGAGGGATCAGCAGCGAAATGTGGCTTTCTACTCTCAGCGACGAACAGCGTAATGCCCTGTTTCGGCTAGCTCACAATGTCATCGTGAGTGATGGTATTCTTGACCCGAACGAAGAGGGAATGATGGCTGATTTCCGGCGCGAAATGGAAATATCATCCCATTTGGATCCTGAGTACTTGGCGCTCGATGGAATAGATACGGTGTTCCCGGATCGCGAAGCACGTATCGTTGTTCTTTTGAACCTCCTCAAGATCAGCTACGCGGATGGCGCTTTCGATATTGAGGAAGAATGCCTGCTTAACGAGATCCGCACGGCCTTTGAGTGTTCAGACGATGAGTTTCGCTTGCTAGATAACTGGGTGCGTCGTCTGCACGCGCTTGAGCGCGAGGCCGATGACATCATTCACGGATTAGTTTAGCCCCATTTGATTCACGCTTTGATGATGCGCCGTACATCCCCAAGTCGGTAGGCTTCCGAACGTTAGCTCCAATTGAGCTGTTAGGTAGGCAGAACTTATAGAAAGGACTTTGAATTCAGGATGATTCGAGTGAACACAACCCGTGTCTGACTCCGAGGATAGGCAACAACTCTTTGACTCGCTTGAAGAGTTACGTACCGAACATCGTGATCTGGATGTTGTAATCAATCACTTAGTGGATAGTAGGCATCACGACACAATGCGCATCCAGCGCTTAAAACGTCGCAAACTTCAGATAAAAGATCTGATCCATCGTTTGGAAAGCGAGTTGATACCGGATCTGGACGCATAGTCCGTCTCCCGACCGCAACCGCTGAATGTGTTTCAGTTTTCTTCGCGGATATTCATACTAATTATCCATCCTCGAACGGCATTATCATTGTCGCCAGGGTTAGCCTATAGTGATTTGGTATAGCCCCAAGCTCGGCCTTGGCGGACTAATTCGCGTAAGGGGTAATATAGTCGCTTAAGGCCGCATTGAAACTGAGATAGCCAGATGCCAAAAGCTGAGCAGCCGACAAAAAAACACCAGACAACCAAGACGAATGCAGCGAATGCTGCAAGCGGCGGGACCTGGTCGAACCCGAAAACATTGCAAGAAAAACCACTCACCGTCGCGATATCCTCCTCTGCGCTATTCAATCTGACTCAATCAGATGAGGTTTACGTAGCCAAAGGCTTGGAAGCCTATCGTCGTTATCAGATTGATAATGAAGACGCGGTCTTGGAGCCGGGCCAGGGGTTCGCCTTGGTTGAGAAACTGCTCGGCTTAAATACCTTACTCCAACGCCATGCTGTAGAAATCATTCTACTTTCGAGGAACTCAGCAGATACCGGGCTGAGGGTTTTTAACTCCATTCGCGAACATAAGCTAGAAATCACTCGAGCGGCTTTCTGCGGAGGTGAATCGCCATATCGTTACATCAATGCGTTTGGGTGTGATCTGTTTCTGTCGACAGACGCCGAGGATGTCGCCCAAGCTTTGCAACAGGGTGTTGCCGCCGCGACTTTGCTCGGCCGAGCACATACGTTTGGAGAGGAAAAAGCGCCAGATCAAGCTCACCTAAAAATAGCCTTTGATGGCGACTCTGTTTTGTTCTCCGACGAGGCAGAGATTGTTTATCAAGAACAGGGTTTGGCAGCATTTAGCGAATCCGAGGTGGCTCAGGCGGGGGAGACTTTGCAGGGAGGTCCCTTTAAATCTTTTTTAGCGGCTCTCAACAATCTTCAGCAAGAGTTTTCTCCTCAAGTCAATCCGATCAGAACGGCCTTAGTCACGGCGCGCAGCGCGCCAGCCCATGAGCGCGTTATACGAACATTGCGGGCTTGGGACATACGCTTAGATGAATCTTTGTTTTTAGGGGGCATGGAGAAGACAGCTTTTCTGGCCGCCTTTGAAGCAGACATATTTTTTGATGATCAGGCGCTACATTGCGAGCGTGCTGCGACGCAAATCGCGACTGGTCACGTGCCACATGGTGTCGTTAATCGCTAATTTACTACACTTTAGCGGATCTTTAGTCCCAAGCCGTAGTAACCGTCGCAGTATGTGGCGGATTTTGCATAAGCGATTCGAGAGCGCATGGAGCGTGATT
>CENU01148360.1_pt1 | contig 10552 bp, 11 predicted proteins | sample 361331 | NCBI WGS metagenome assembly CENU01 (sample SAMEA2619766, study PRJEB7988) | marine metagenome | isolation source: saline water (ENVO:00002010), including
AATGAACAGTCCCAGAACAAGCAAAAGCAAAATCTAATTTTGACAAACGATAATAATATTCATGATTATTTATGTAAAATTGATATTTTTCTTTTTCAAAAGATTTCTTAATTAAATCTTCAAACTCTTTAGTAACAAAAAAATTAAAATTAAAATTTTCTAATTTTTCTAAGTTTTTTAATAATTGGGTAATGATAGGTATATTAAAGATAATTTCTTGATATCTACTTCCTAGAAAAATACCAATATTTTTAATTGGATATTTATCACTATTATCTAGAACGATATTGTTCAATAGAGGGTGACCAATGTAAGAATATTTTTGTTTATTATAAAATTTTCTTTCAATTTCAAATATAGAGAAAATATGATCAAAATATTTATTAATAAATTTTGCCTTATTTTTTTTCCAAATAAAAACTGAAGGACCTATAAATTGACAGTATTTGATAGAATTGTTTCTATATTTTTTAAGGTAAAATTTTGAAAAATCAAAAGAGTCTACAAAAAAAATATGAGTAAAATCATTTTCTTTTTCTAAAAGATTTAAAGAATTTCTTAACCTAAATAAATAAGGTAAGTTTTTAAATATATCTACTATTCCCATTAACGATTGAATATTAATATTAGTCAAATCATTAAAAACTAAGTCTTCATCGGACATTCCAAATGTATAGAATTTATCAATATTGTTATGAAAAAATTTGTTATTTAATAAAGCTTTGACATTTTCTCTCGCTGATTGCTCTAAAGTGACAAAAAGTATTTTCAACTAAATTACAATCAAACTTAATTTAGACTTATTGATATTTTCAATAAATGTATTCTTATTCGATATAATAATATTTTTATTTAAAAGACATATGGCCTTAAAATTAAATTTAATCAATAAATCTAAAGTTTGATTTCCAATAATTGGGTAATCAATTTCATTAATTTGATCTTTTTTAATAGATTTTATAAATATAAGATTTTTAAACCGTTTGTTTAAATTTTTAAATTTATTAATCATATAGTTAGTTCCAAAAATATCTTCAATTGTTATGATCCTGTCACCATCCATAACTAAAGATTGCGATAAATTAAGTGAAAAAATTTTTTTTATTACAGAAGAGTTTTTTAAAATATTCTTATAAATATTATTGTGATCTTTTTTTAATTGTTGATCAAAATGATTTACCAAAAGTTTATTAAAGATCATTTTTTGAGAAACCAAATTAAGATTTTTACTTTCAATGAATTTTTTTAATATTTTTGATTGATTATTAATATCATTTAAAAAAAAATTTTTAGATAAAATTAATTTTGATGATAGAGAAAGCTTTATTTCTGATATTGGAGGTAATTGCACATACCCAATGATTAATACCTTGGAAATAAATCTTTTTTTTATAAATAAAATCAGATTTTCAATATCTTTGATGTCAAAATATGAGAAGCAATTTTTATATGATTTAGAAATTTTATAATTTTTTGATAATAAAATTATATGATTTAATCTTTTTTTATAATTTAAGAGGTTTGCTGCCTCAAAGGCAAAATCTCCTGATCCTGCTATAAGGACTATATCATTTTTGTATGTGGCCAAGTTTGTGATTTATTATCTTATTATACTTAAGAAAAATATTGTCGATTGTGTTTTTACTTTCAAGTTCAATTCCATTAATAAATTTATCATGAATAGTGTTAATTCTCTTTAACTCTTGTTTATCAAAATTTTTTCTTCTAATTCCAACTAAATTAAGACCTCTGAGTTTAGCTCTGTTTCCTATAGCAAGACTAAAGGGAAGAACATTTTTATCAATGCCGCTCATTCCACCAATCATTGAGTAAGAACCAATAGTCACAAATTGAATAATTGCGGACAATCCACCAATTACTACATTATTCATAATATTAACATGCCCCCCTAATGTAACTTGGTTAACAAAAATATTTTCATTGCCAATAATACAATCATGGGCTACGTGAACTCCTGTCATGAATAAATTATTGTTTTGAATAATAGTCTTCATTCCTCCATCTAAAGTACCTTTGCTAATCGTGACATTTTCTCTAAAAGTATTGTTATCTCCGATGTTTAATTCACTATCTTCACCTTTAAATTTCAAGTCTTGTGGGTCGCAACCAATATTTGAAAAAGGGTAAAAAATATTTTTTTTTCCAATTGAGGTTTTTCCAGTTATGGAAACATGAGATTTTAATTCAGTATTATCATCAATTTTAATATTTCCATTTAGATAACAGAAAGGTCCAATTTTAACGTTATTACCTAACTGAACTTCTTTCGAGATAATACTATTTGGATGTATTTGGAACATCATGAATCATGGCAGAAAAAATACATTGCGCATGTATAACATCATTGACTATGCAATGGCCTTCAAATTTGTAAACATTTTTTACTTTATTTAACCTCTTAACTTTTAAATTTAGAACATCTCCAGGAACAATAGGTTTTCTAAATTTACATTTGTCAATAGTCATAAAAGAAACCCCAGGATTTTTCATTTCATCTTTCATTTTCATAGCTACAGTAAAACAAGCAGCTTGAACTATTGCTTCAACCACTAAAACCCCTGGCATTAATGGCCTACCAGGAAAATGACCTTGAAAGAAAGGCTCATTAATTGTCACACATTTTATCGCATGCGCACTTACATCTGGTTCGAAATCAATTATTCTATCAATTAATAAAAAAGGGTATCTATGAGGTAAAATCTTTTGGATTTCATTTATATCCATTATTTCTCTCCTTTATAATATTTCTTTTCCATTTTTTTATATCTATTGCAGGAAAGCCTGCAATTTTAGATTTACTTAAAATATTCTTCGTAACACCGCTTTTTGCAGCAATTATGACATCATCTCCTATGGATATATGACCGGCAAAGCCAGTTTGTCCACCAATAGTAACATTTTTTCCAATTTTAACACTGCCTGAAATACCTGTTTGAGCTGCAATACAGGCATTATCATCAATAAAAACGTTATGAGCAATATGAACTAAGTTATCTATCATTGAGTTCTTACCAATATATGTATAATTTATTTTTGCTCTATCAATGGTACATGAAGTTCCTATGTAACAATTATCATTGATAATAACAATTCCAACATGCGGAGTTAAATTACTTGCACCTCTATCATAATAATCAAATCCAAATCCTGTAGTACCAATTGAAGTATTATCTGAAACAATGACATTAGAGCCGATAATAGAATTTTTAATTACTACATTATTCTTAATAAGACTGTTTTTACCAATAATAACCCCCTTACCTATAAAACAATTTGCACCAATTGAAACGGAAGGATGAATATGAGAAGACTTAGAAATGTGGGAAAAATTTTTATAAAAATAATCGTCATTTATAGTACCTTTGTCTTCAGTTAGAAATAAATAATTAATTAGAGAGTTATATAGTTTAGAAAAATTTTTAATAAAAATAATATTATTATTAAATTTTTCAAATATAGGTTTCTTTGAAGTAATTATTAAAATTTTTTCACTAATTTTCAGATCAAATAACTCATCTTCAATAAAAAAGACAGAATTGTCTATCTGATATTCTAAAGAGGATATATCATCTATAGAAAAGTTTGAGTTTATTTTTTTTTCAATGATATGCTCTGAAAAAATGTTTATAAGAGATTGAACATCTAGCTCATTTTTTTTGGGAAAAAAATTTTCTCTTTTAAAGGGAATCATTTAAAATGTTGTTCCTAATGAAAAATTGAAGTTTCTAACTTTATCTGCAGAATTTTTTTCAATAGGAATTGCGTATGATAATGATAGTGGACCTACGGCTGTCATAATATCAAACGAGATTCCTGCACTTGAACGGATTTCAAAATCATCATTAGTATAATCACTGTCCCAAAGAGAACCGGCAGTATAAAATAATTTTACATTAATGTTATCTTTTTCATCAAAAATAAATGAGCTTCCATAACCTATTGTAGAAGTAAAATATTTATTACCACCTAAATAAATGCCATTCGATGTAGTTCCAATTCCCCTAAATTGAAATCCATTAAAGTTCATACCCCCTAAAGAAAAAGCATTAACAGTTTTTAGTTTTGAGCTATCTAATGAATCAGTGATACCAATATTATTGGAATTAAAAATAAAGTTTTTGGAATTTTTAAGCTGGTAATATATTGAATTTCTATAGCTTATTTTAAAATAAGGTGAATCTGAAATATCATTAGGTGAAACTGTAAGTCTTAAATTGTTTTTAAAACCATTCGTTGGATAAATACTGTCGTTTGTATTATCATAGTTAATAGAAAAATTAAAATTTAAGTTATTGAATTTACCAATATTATCAGTAACAAAATTATCATTAGTAGATTGATTATAACCCTCTATAAACTGGTACTCCAAGCCCGCTGATAAAAAAGTCTTTAAGTTGTATCTGTATCGTAAGTCATAACCGATGCCTCTTGATCTTGTTTGATAACCAAAAGAGTCTGTTAGATCATTTTCTTGATTATAAATTGAATAACCATTTCTTAAATTAGCATTGTTTAAGGGAGTTGAAGTATATTCAATAGTAAATAATGCCTTTTCAGCATTTAAGTTTAAATTTGTATTTAATTGATTGCCTGTTCCTAATAAATTTTGGTCTTTTAAATTGATACCAAAACCAAGACCTGTATCTCCTGAAAATGAGCCACCAAAAAGAAAATTACCTGTTTTCACATTTTCATTGATATCTAATATTAAATCTAATTTATTATCTGAATATTCAATATTTTTTATTTTAACTTGATTAATATAGGGAAGTCTGGATAAATCATTTACTGTTTTATTCAGTTTATTCTGATTATATAAATCGCCAGGTTCAACTGCTACTTTAGATCTTATAGTATTATCTTTTGTAATATTATTGCCATATATATCAATTTTATTTATTACTTTTTTGTCAATATTTCTTTCATTAAAAGATAGGTTGATAGATTGATCAATAAATTTTAAGTCATAATAATATTCAACAAAAGGTTGATTTAATTCAAATGCAATATCTTGCAAGTCTATTAAATGTTGATTTATAATTTCAAAATCATAATAAATATTCTTTTCTATCTTTCTTTTAAATTCTTTAATGATTTTAGTGTCTTTATGATCAAAATTATAAATAATTTCTCCGATATCATAGCGAGTTCCTTCATCAATATAAAAGATTAATTCAAAATTCTTACTATTTAATTGACTTAATGAATAAGTAACTTTTACATCTAAAAAACCTTTTTCTTTATAAAACTGTATTATTTTATTTCTATCAAATTTAAATAAAGAAGGGTCTAGATTGGAGCCACGCTTAAAAATATTGAAACGACTTACTACATTAATATTTGTCAAAGAATATAAAAATTTGTCATTAAAAGAATTATTACCCATAAATTTTAATGAAGATAATCTTTGAGTATCAGTTTCAAGTATTGTAAAAATTAAATTAACTCTACCAATAGAAGAGAACTCGGTTGAAGCGCTTACTTGTGTTTGAAATCCTTGTTGTTTATAAAATTTTTCTATGGAAGAAATATCATTTAGTACAATATTTTTATTAAACAAACCATCTAATTTTGAATTTAAAAGTAACTTAATTTGATCATCTTTGATCCTAATATTACCATTAATATAAATTTCATTAATTATGTCAGACTCTACAATTGACAATACAAAATCATTATTCTCTTTTACATAAGAAACATCATAAATTAAAGAAGATTGATATAAGTCTTTTATGATTTGATTGACATCATCAACTACAATATCATTTCTGAAAACATCAATATTTGTCAATTTCTGAATATCTTCTAAAGTTAACTTATATAAACCTTTAAAATTTAAATTTCCAGAATTTGAACTAATAGATAAAAGTAAAAAAAATAAAAAGAAATATATAAAGTTATTTAATTTTTTCATATTCGAGTTTCAATTTTTTTACAAAATTTAATATATCATTAAAAGATTTAAAAGATGATACTTCTTTAATAATTTTAAGGTTTTTGTTTATGAATGGTATAATGTTGTTATAGGTTAAGCTTCTATTTAGATACCTTTTTTGAGCAATATTATTCAATAATACCAGTCTTAAAATTCCTTTATGATTTAGTTTTGTAAATTTACTAAATAATGAATTAATTTTAAATCTTTTATCATTAAATTTTTCTATATTAAAATTATTTGTATTAAATATTTCATGATTTTTTTGATTTAAATTAATATTGAAAAAGTATGATAAGGGTCTTATTAATGTGATGAGCATATCATTTACAAAACAGTTCAGACTTAAAGTATTATCTTTATATTCTATTAAACTATGTACATATGCATTTTTTGAGACTAAAAAAAAAATTTTATGCAGATCTATCTTATAGATAATTGATAGCTCGTATATTTCTAATAATTTATTTATAAAGTTTGATGAGTCTATTGAATTATTTACACCCATTTTCCATTTAGGATGATTTAAAACTTGCTTTAAATTAACATCATTTAGATTTATTTTTTTATTAAAGTAAAAAGGGCCGCCAGATGCAGTAATATAAATTTTTTTGATATTATCTTTGTTATTTTTTATATTTGAATTAAAAAGCGAATAATGCTCTGAGTCTAGAGGGATTAAAATATTTTTTGTTTTTTCTATCTTATCAATTAAAAATGGGCCGCCAGCAATAATCATTTCTTTATTAGCTATTGCAATATAGGAACCTTTATTCTTAGATAAAATTATATCTACATAAAGAAGAGACTCTATGCCAAAGTCTAAAAAATAAATAATATCTAACTTATTTAACTTTAAGTATTTAATAAAATCATTTTTTTCATGTTCGTTTTTAAGAGAATAGCAATTGTTGATATTATTTTTTTTTTTTAAATTTAGGGCCTTGTTTTTATTATTAAAGTAAGTAATACAATTAATTTTAATTTTATTATTGAATGTATATTTCAATAATTTATTTCCTAATGTTCCAGTAGCGCCTATTATACAAATGTTAGGTTTTTTCATAATATGGTTACATAAAATAGTAAAAAAACAAAAAATATACTATCTAATCTATCTAAAATACCTCCATGACCAAGTAAGCTTTTTGAGAAATCCTTAATATTTAATTTTCTTTTTATAAATGAAAAATATAAATCGCCAAAAAAAAATAGTATTGATGCAAAAAAAGAAAATATTAAGTGGTAATCTAAATAGTAAAAAATAAAAAAAGTTAAAATAATTGAAGAACACGTTCCTGACCAGGTTTTATTAGGACTGACAGAAGGCAAAATAAGAGGACCTTTAAAATTTTTACCTATTATATATGCAGTAGTATCATTGATAAATGAGACCATTAATAGTAAATAAAAAAGATCTCTATCATTATTAATAAAGAAATAAATAATAAATATATACAAACAAATTATACCAATAAATAATTCTTTAGTATTTTTAGTATTCATGAATGATAAAATTAAAAGAATTATTAAAAGAGGAATAAAATAAATATCAAATTTAAAGTTATTGAAAAAAAAAATTAAAAATAATAATAAAATTAATAAAAAAAATAATTTGCTTATCTTTGAAGAAAAAAAATTTGAATAAATTAAATCAAAAAAAGTTAATATTAAAATTAAAAAAAAAAGAAAAGTATCTAAATGAAAAAAATAAGAAGTTAGAATAGTAAAAAAGATTATTATTGAGGGTATGATACGATTATTAATTAGATCCATATTTTCTCTCAATCATAAAAAATTTATTTATAATTTTTTTAATTTGAAACCTTGTAATATCAGGCCAAAGGCAATTTAAAAAAAATAATTCGGTAAATGATAATTGAAACAACATAAAATCACTTATTCTTTTAAATCCTCCAGTTCTTATTAAAATATCAGGATCTGGTAAATTGGCAGTTAGTAAATTATTAGAAAATGTATTCAAAGTAATATTTTTATTCTTAATAATTGAAGAGCTTATAGATTCAATTACATCATACCTTCCGCTATAATTAATAAAAATAATTAAGTTAAATTTAAAATTTCTACCTCTTTTATTTACTTCTTCAAGTTTTAGACTGATATCCTTTGGTAAAAAATCAAATTTTCCAATAAATATTAGATTAAAATCAAATTTTGATAAATTATTTAAATATTCATCAATAAATTCTCTTAAAATTTTTACTAGAATGTTAATAGACTGTTTTGATCTATTTAAATTACTTCTCGAGATTGCAAATGCAGATACGTATGGTACATCAAATTTACTAAAAATAAATTTTGACATAGAAATTAATTTTTTCGCACCAGCCTTGTAAGCTATATATCTAGGGCAAATATTTTTTTTTGACCATCTCTGATTACCATCCATGATAAATGAGATGTGGTTAAGTTTATTTTTCAAAACTAAACTTTTAAAATTTCGTTTTCTTTTTGCTTAGCTAGCTTATCTATTTCAGAAATTGAATTATCAGTAGATTTTTGAACTTCATCTTGATTTTTCTTACTCTCATCAATTGAAATTGACTTATCTTTTTCTAAATCTTTAACTGTATCGATATATTTTCTTCTTAAATTTCTAATTGAAACTTTAAATTTCTCAGATGTTTCATTAATTATTTTAACAAGATCTTTTCTTCTTTCTGCGGTGAGTTCAGGAAATTTAAGAAGTATAGTGTTTCCATCAGTTTGTGGAGTGGCGCCAAGATTTGACTCTAAAATATTTTTCTCAATAATTTTAGTTAAAGATGCATCCCAAATGTTTATTGAGAGAGTCATATTATCTATATTATTAATGTTGGATAATTGAGTAAGAGGCATTTTTGAGCCATAACTGTCAATTATAATACTTTTTAAAATTTCTGGAGATATTCTACCTGTTCTTATATTTTTTAAGTCATTAGAGAAAGCAATAGTTGTTGCTTTCATCTCTTTATCACATTCATTAATATCAAACATTTAAAAACCTATTTAATAACTGAGTAAGAGCCCTTTCCTTCAATTATATCAATAATATTAGAACTGTTCATTATTGAAAAAATAATTATAGGAAGACCTCGATCTTTGGCAAGACTAATAGCAGTAGCATCCATTACTTTAATATCTTTATTTAAATAATCTGCATATGAAATTTCCGAAATTTTCTTTGCATCATCATGAACTATTGGATCTTTATTATAAATACCGTCCACTTTAGTGCCTTTTAAGATTATATCTGATTTCATTTCTGAAGCCCGCAAAACAGCAGCAGTATCAGTTGAAAAAAATGGATTTCCGGTTCCTGAAGCAAATATAACTACTCTATTTTTCTCTAAATGCCTGGATGCTTTATTTTTGATATAAGGCTCAGCTACTCTATTGATACTAATCGCCGTCATAACCCTAGAGGGGACACCAATTTTTTCTAAGTTTGATTGAAGAGCTAATGAATTCATTACAGTTCCCAACATCCCCATATAATCTGAAGTCACTCTATCAACTACACCATTTGAAAAAGAAGAACCTCGAATAAAATTACCGCCTCCAAGAACTATAGAAATACTTATATTTTTATTTGCTAAAATTTTTATGTTCTTAGATAAATCATTTAATATTTCAAAGTCAAAACCTTGTTCGTTATCACCCGCTAAAGACTCGCCAGAAATCTTCAACATGATATTCTTAAACATACTAAATAGTGTATAAATCCATCGAACTGATGTTAAGATCTAAATTATTCGATTTTGATAAATCAGATACATAGTTTGAAACAGTATTTTTTGGATCAGTAATTAGGGCCTGACCAATCAAAGTATTTTCTTTAATAAACTTATTAAGTTTTCCTTTTATAATTTGTTCTTTTTTATCATCAGGAGTATTTTCAATTTGTTTAAGTATAATATCTTTTTCATCCTCTAGAACTTTAGGATCTAAAGATTCTTCGTTTAAGCCCATAGGTTTCATTGCTGAAACTTGCATGGCTACTACCTTTAATTTATCTGAAATTTCTGAGGCTTTTTTTGTATCGTTTGTTGAAATCTCTACTACTGATGCAATTTTAGAGCATGATGAATTATATTTATTGTGTAAGTAATTGATAAAAATTGAATTTTCAGAATGATATTTTTTATATGAAATAATTTGAATATTTTCACCAATCTTAGATATAAGGTCAGTTAATGCAGAATTTAAATCTTTTTCATTAAAAGAAATTGAGCTTATATCATCAAAAGTTCCGTGGGTTTTGATATTATCTGACTCATGAATGGCTTTTGTTAATTGATTAGCAAACGACAAAAAATCATCATTTTTTGCAACAAAATCCGTTTCGCACTTAATTTTACACAAAGTAAATGAATTTAACGAGATTTCATGATTATAAAATGAAATCACACCCTCATTAGTTTCTCTATCCTGTTTTTTTTGTGCTTTAAGTATACCTTTTTCTCTTAACCATTTTATTGCGGCATCAAGGTCATCATTATTTTCAGAGAGAGCTTTTTTACAATCAAGCATCCCACTTCCTGTTGTTTCTCTAAGTTTTTTTATTAATTCCATACTACTCATTATTCTTTTCTC
>CENU01026682.1_pt1 | contig 10549 bp, 8 predicted proteins | sample 361331 | NCBI WGS metagenome assembly CENU01 (sample SAMEA2619766, study PRJEB7988) | marine metagenome | isolation source: saline water (ENVO:00002010), including
GCCCATGGCTGGATCAGATGGCTGTTAAAAGCTCCTTAAGAGGGTTGATTATTTGGCTGCTGCCACCCCGTTGTCAAGAGCATTCCTTTTGGTCCGTATGTCGCCAAATTCAGGCTCCAGCGTCGCAGCGGGCTGCAACAGCTCAACATGCTGATTCCAAAGCGCCGCAGTGGCAGCAGCAGCCGATGGCGATTGGAAAACAGACGCACCAGCAGATCGGTCGCGATGAGCACCCCCAGCAGATCCAACCAACGGCGCTGGCTGTAGCGGCGCACCAGCAATCTCGGGGTGGTGCGCCGATCGCCAGCCAGCCGGGCCAGGGTTGCCACATCGCGCCAGCAGAGGTTGAGTCCCTGGCCTCCGACTGGATGGCAGCGGTGGGCGCTTTCGCCGCAAAGCAGGGTGCTGCCCCGTCCAAGGCGTGTGGCAAGGCGCCAATCCACGGGGAACCATGCCGGCTGATCCAGGAGTGCGGTGGTTGTGACCTCCTCGGGGAGGGCGTCATTGAGCTGCTCGAGGAAGGCGCTAGCGCTCAGCTGAATGCGCTGCTCACAGCGCTGTCGTGGCGCGCTCCAGACGATTTGGGTTTTGCCTTTTCCCAGGGGGAGCACAGCCAGCGGGCCCTCCGGGCGGAACACCTCCCAGGCGGTGGCCGGGTTGCACTGGTGATCAAGCTGAACGATGGCCGACAGGCATCCCTGGCGGTAGCGGAAGCCGCCGAAGCCAATGCCTAGGTTGTCGCGCGAGGGGGAGTTCCCCCCCTCGGCAATCACGGTCAGCTGTTCATCGTTGGCTGCCTCGGGTCCTGGCTCTCCCAGGTGCAGCTGCACCCCAGGGTGCTGGCGGCAAGCCGCGAGTAGTTCCTGCTGCAGCCCCTTGTGCTCAACAATCCAACCCACGGCATCGGGGGCCGTAAAGGCGGTTCGGCAGCGGCTGCCCTGGTCGAGAAGTTCAAGCCGATCAAACGGCTGGCAGTGGGGTGCAACGGCGCGCCACAGCCCCAGTTGCTGCAGCAGCTCGCAGCTTGAATGGGTCAGGGCATAGGCCCGTCGCCTGCCCAGCAGCGCATCGGCATCCTGTGGGTCATGAAGCTTCACCTGCCAGCCCGATCGCGCTAATGCCAGAGCCGCCAGGCTGCCGGTGGGGCCGGCGCCCTGCACCACGGCCGACTGTCCTGCAGCAGATCCGTTCATAAAAAAACCCGCGACAGAAATTCTGCCGCGGGGATGTCGCTAATTGCGAGAGGTCTGGGGCGATCAGCCGATTCCCAGCAGTCCTTTGGTGAAGGCTTCGCCACCGAGGGCGAGCTCAGTGGCAAGCAGGGCGATGAAACCGAGCATGGCCATGCGGCCGTTGAGTTTCTCAGCACGCTCGTGGAAACCCCAACCGTTCTCAGCTGCAACCACCTGCATGCGGGGCTCGGCGGCGAAAGCATTTAGGCGACCACCGTCTTCGGTGGTCACAACAGCACCGCGCATGCTGGTGGTATCGCTGGGGGTCGAAGAGGTCATAACGATCCTTGTTCTCTACGTATCGTAACGCAATGTTTCGATCTGTAAAGCCCCTCTTGCGCTTCCTTAATTGCTGACTCCTTCGATGCGGTCCTCGATCTCCTGGTAGAGATCCTGCAGCTGCTGAATGTTCTCGTCACTGGTCTCCCAGTAACCACGTCCATTGACCTCAAGCAGGGTGCTGACGATGCGGCGGAAGCTGTGGGGGTTGAGGTCCATCAGCCGTTTGCGCATCTCGGGGTCGTTGATGAAGGTGTCATTGGCTTCTTCGTAGACGAAGTTGTCCACGGCGCCGCTGGTGGCACTCCAGCCAAGGGTGAAATTCAGGCGTTTGGCGACTTCGCGCACCCCCTCGTAGCCGGAATTGAGCATGCCCTCGTACCACTTGGGATTAAGCAGCTTGGTGCGCGAGTCCAGCCGGATGGTTTCACTCAAGCTCCGCACCTGGGCATTGGCCGTGGTGGTGTCGGCGATGTAGCTCGAAGGCTCTTTGCCGTCATCACGCAAGCCTTTGATCAACTTGGTGGGGTCTGAGTCGAAGTAGTGACTGACATCTGTCAGGGAGATTTCAGCTGAATCAAGATTCTGGAAGGTGACATCAGCGGTCTTCATGGCTGATTCGAACACCTCACGCTTTTGATCCATCTCGCCAGGATTGTCAGCATTGAAGGCGAAGGTCTTGCGGTTGAGGTACATCTCCTGCAGCTCGTTCTCCTCTTCCCAGCTGCTGTTCTCCACCGCCAGGTTCACGTTGGAGCTGTAGCTGCCGCTGGCGTTGGAGAAGACGCGCGTGGCCGCATCCCGCAGGCTCGTGCCCTGCGACTCGGCCTGCTCCTGGGCATGGGCTCGAACGAAGTTCTGATCGAGCGGCTCCTTGGCCTCTGCGGCCATCTTCACGCCCTGATCGATCAGCGCCATCTGGTTGATGAACAGATCGCGGAACACACCGGAGCAGTTCACCACCACATCAATGCGGGGACGGCCCAGTTCTTCAAGGGGAATCAATTCCAGCTTGTTGACGCGGCCGAGGGAGTCGGGCACTGGACGCACACCGATGAACCAGAGGATCTGAGCGAGGGACTCCCCATAGGTCTTGATGTTGTCCGTGCCCCAAAGCACGCAGGCAATGGTTTCAGGCCAGGCCCCTTGCTCGGCCTTCTGGCGTTCGATCAACCGATCCACCACCACCTTGGCAGCGGCGACAGCGGCGCGGGTGGGAATGGCCTGCGGATCAAGGGCGTGGATGTTCTTGCCGCTGGGCAGCACGCCTGGGTTGCGGATTGGATCACCGCCTGGTCCTGGCAGGACGTATTCCCCATCAAGGGCTTTGAGCAGGCTTTCCATTTCCTGGTCAGCGCAGACCTGCTCCAGGCAGAAACGCAAGTAGCTGAACAGCGTCTCCAGCTCTTCAGGGTTTACGGAACCGAAGCCGGCTTGGCGGCAGGCGCTCAGCCAGGGGCTGGGCAGCTTGATGCCGACGCGCTCAAGCAGCTTCAGCAGCCAGCCGAAGTTCTGCTGCAGGGTGACGCGACCATCCCGTCCGGTCACGGCCTTGACCATGGCTCCAACAGCCAGTCGGCAGGTTTCCGTGATCTTTTGGTTCAGCTCAACATCAGCCAGCACACCCTCGTCGTTGCCGCGGTACACCGCTTCGATCGTGCGATCAATGCTTTCTGCCAGCAATGCAGGCAACGAACGGATGCCGTCCTCCTCCCGTTCGAGGGCTGCAATGTTCACCAGCGTGGCGATGGCCTCCTCGGCTGTGGGCGGTTTGCCGATGGTGTGCAGACCACAGGGCAGCAGCCGGCTTTCAATCTCCATCAACTGGCGGTACACCGCCCCGACGACCCCATCGCGCTGCTCTTCATTCAGCTCAGAGGCGTCCTGATCGGGCAGCGTGACGTCCTTGTCGAGGTTGCAGAGACGTGAGGTCTCGACGATGGCGTTGACGATCTGGACACCACGGCTGCTCTCGCGCAGCTGCTGGTAGGAGCCCACCAACTCGCCCAGTTCCTTGAGCCCTTTGTAGAGACCAGCATTTTCAGCCGGTGGGGTGAGATAGCTGATCGTGGAGGCGTAGCCACGGCGCTTGGCGATCGTGGCCTCCGAGGGGTTATTAGCCGCGTAGTAATAGAGATTGGGCAGAGCACCGATCAGGCTGTCGGGGTAGCAGGTCTCACTCATGCCCATCTGCTTGCCAGGCATGAATTCCAGCGAGCCGTGGGTGCCGAAGTGCAGCACGGCATCGGCGCCCCAGATCTTTTCGAGATAGGTGTAGTAAGCGGCAAAGCCGTGGTGAGGGCTGGCGCTGCGCGAATAAAGCAGACGCATCGGGTCACCCTCATAGCCAAAGGTGGGCTGCACGCCGATGAAGACGTTGCCGAAGTGGCGGCCAAACACCAGCAGGTTCTGCCCATCGCTGTTGAGCTCACCAGGGGCTTTGCCCCAGTTCTCCTCAAGGCGCTGGTGGTAAGGCGTCAGGCGCTCGTACTCCTCAACGCTCATGCGATGGGCAATCGCCAGTTCAGGGGCCCCTTCGAGCGCTTCAGCATCGGTGAGCACCAAGTCCATCAACGCCTTGGGGCTGGCGGGCACATCGCCTACCTGATAGCCGCGGTTGCGCATCTCCTCGAGCACTCGGTGGATCGAACCGAAGACATCGAGGTATGCGGCGGTGCCCACATTTCCTTTGTCCGGAGGGAAGCTGAAGACCGTGATCGCCAGCTTCTTTTCCGTGCGTGGCTTGGCGCGCAGGTTGGCCCAGCGGATGGCGCGCCCGGCAATGGCATCCACCCGGTCCTGCAGGGTGTGGGCCTTGCCGGTGGCATCGTCGCGACCGCTGAGCACGATCGGTTCGATGGCCCCATCGAGCTCGGGGATGGCGATCTGCAGTGCCACCTGCACCGGATGCAGTCCCAGGTCGCTGGCCTCCCACTCCTGGGTGGTCTGGAACACCAGAGGTAACGCCACCATGTACGGGCGGTTGAGGCGCTTGAGGGTCTCGATCGCTTTGGGGTGGTCCTGCCGCGCTGGACCGCCCACCAGGGCAAAACCGGTTAGGGAGACGGCCGCATCCACCAGCGAGCGGTCGGGGTTGAGGGGATCAAAGAAAAAGCTGTTGACGGGTTTGGAGAAGTCCAGACCGCCGCAGAAGACGGGAATCACGCGGGCGCCGCGGTATTCCAGCTCCTGGATCAGCGCCACGTAGTGGGCGTCATCCCCGGTGACGATATGGCTGCGCTGGAGCACCAGACCGATCAGGGGGCCGCTGCCCACCTCGCTGCGGCTGTCGTACCAATTCAGATATTCCTTGAGGTCCTCAAACATGGACGGAGCCAGGGGGTGCCAGATGCCCTGGTCGGGGAAGACCACCGGCTCGGCCACCTCGATGCTGGGGCGTGCGGCGTCCCCACTGGGGTAGACGTACTTGTCCGCCAGCATCAGCAGGAAGTTCCGCAGGTTGTCCGGCGTGCCACCCAGCCAGTACTGGAAGCTGAGCATGAAGCTGCGGGCGTCCTGCGCCTTCTCCACCGGCAGGTACTTCAGCACCGTCGGCAGGGTGTTTAGCAGCTTGAGCATGGCGTCTTGAAAGCCAGCTCCGCCGGCTTCCTTGCGCTTGCGCATGAAGTTGGCAATCGCGCTCTTGCTCTGGCCCAGCTGGGCCATCGAGAAGCTGCCCAGTTTGTTCAGCCGCATCACCTCGGGCATCGAGGGGAAGACGACTGCGGCTTTGAGGCGGTCGCGGTGCGGAGCCACAGCATCGACCACCTTCTGGGCCAGATCTTCAATGAAGATCAGCGAGGCGATGAAGACATCGGCCTCAGCCACATCGGCGCAGAACTGGGCGTAGTTCTCCGGGTCGCGCAGCTCCTCGATCAGGTACCCCGAGAGGTCCACGGCCAGATCACCGCCCAGGGCATTCAGGCTGTTGGCCGCTTGGGTGAGGGCGTTCTGGTACTGGGGCTCGAGCACCACGTAGACCGCCCGCATAACAGACCGGCCTTCAGCTGCTTCTGGGGTGATGCGACGGCTGGAGGAGCGGACCTGGGTGAACATGCGCGCGGGCTAGCGATTAGGAAAGATTACGGACAGACTCGACCCCGTGCGGCGGGAGTAGCGCTTTATGACAGACCAGATCCCAGTCGTGGTGGCCGGTGCCCTCGGTCGGATGGGCGCCGAAGTGATCAAAACGATCCAAGGAGCCGAGGACTGCAAGCTGGTAGGGGCGATCGACACTTGCCCTGGCAAAGAGGGGGAGGATGCCGGCCTTGCGCTGGGGCTCGGCGAGCTTGATGTGGCCCTCAGCGGCGACTTTGAAGGGTCGCTGTGTCTGGTCAGCCAACAGCACCCCGGAGCGGTTCTGGTGGATTTCACCCACCCCAAGGTGGTTTACGAGCACACCCGTGCCGCCATCGCCTATGGCGTCACCCCCGTCATCGGGACCACCGGCCTCTCGCCTGAGCAGCTGCAGGAGCTGGCTGGTTTTGCCGAAAAGGCCTCGATGGGGGCTGCTGTGATCCCCAATTTTTCGGTCGGCATGGTGCTGCTTCAGCAAGCGGCTGCAGCTGCAGCCCGCTTCTATGACCATGCGGAGTTGGTGGAGCTGCATCACAACCGCAAGGCTGATGCCCCCAGCGGCACCTGCATCAAAACTGCTGAATTAATGGAGGATCTGGGCAAGCAGTTCAATGCCCAGGAGGTGGACGAGCACGAGACATTGACCGGTAGCCGCGGCGGCGAGCGTGCCAGTGGCTTGCGGCTCCACGCCATCCGTCTGCCCGGTTTGGTGGCCCATCAGGAAGTGCAGTTCGGCGCGCCAGGTGAGCGCTACGTGCTGCGCCATGACACCTTTGATCGGGCCTCCTACATGCCCGGGGTGCTGCTCACGATTCGCAAGGTGCGTCAGCTGCAGGGTCTGGTGTACGGCCTTGAGCGCCTGATCTGACCGCCGATTGGGACACTGGTGCGATGCTTCTTCCTCTCAAGCCAGGTGAGCTGCAGCGGTTGATCCCTGCGGTAGCAAGCGGCCCGCAGTTCTCCCATTGCTCAGGCTCACCCCAGCAGCTGTTGCAGCGGGTGCTGATCTCCTCGATCGGTGGCGTCATCCCCCTCCTCATTTCGGGGGGAAGCTTTGGAAGCCGTTGGGGCAGCGTCTGGCTGGTGGTGGGGCTGGTGATGCTCCTTTACATCCTCTGGGGGCCGATCGTTGAGGCGGGCAGCCGTAATGCCCAGCTGCGCCGCTTTCCCGCCGCTGCTTTGTTTGAAGGTGAGATCGCTGACCTGTTCACCCGCGAGCGACTGGAGGGCCGCCAGGAGACCACGGACCGTCTCGGGCGGCTGGAAACGGTCGAAAACCGCCGCACCTGGCTCTGCCTCGAGCTCGAGGACGAGGAGGGCTATCTGGGGCAACTGAGGTTTCCACTGGATAAGAAGCACAAAGCCCTGAGGCGGGGCATGGTGATTCGCTGTCTTGTCCTGGCTGAGCGTCCTGACTTCTCCCGCATCGCTCGCATCAGCGATGGCTGGGTGCCCCAGGCGCGGCTGTGGGTTGGCGAATACCCCTATCTGCTGCGTCCAGCGTTCGAGGAGCTCTGCCTCAAGCGATTGGGCTGAGGGGCTCGCGGCGCGGCCAGAGCGCATCGGCCATCCGGCAGATCTGGCTGATGGGCCCCACGTCATGCACCCGAATCACCCGCGCTCCGCCGGCAATCGCACGACAGACGCTGGCCGCGGTGCCCCACACGCGCGCTTTGGGGCGGGGTTCATTCAGCACATCCCCAATGAACCGTTTGCGCGAGGGCCCCAACAACAGGGGGAAACCATGGGCGGCCAGTTGCGGCAGTGCTTCCAGCAGCATCAGGTTGTGCTGCGTGGTCTTGGCAAAGCCAAGGCCGGGATCCCAGAGAATCTGATCGGCGCTGACCCCGGCGTTCAAGGCTGCATCCGTGCGCGCCATCAGTTCATGTTCCACCTCTGTGGACACCGCGCTGTAGGAGGCCAGATCATTCATCGTGCGGGCATCGCCGCGGCGGTGCATCAGCACGTAAGGGCAGTTGCGCTCAGCGATGAGGGGCAGCATCGCTGCATCGCCAAGACCGCCGGAGACATCATTGATCCAGTCGGCGCCGGCATCGAGGGCAGCAGCAGCCACCGGCGCCAGGAACGTATCGATCGACAGCAGCAGTCCACTGGGCAGATCACCGTCCCGTCGCGCGCTCACCAGCTGCTCCAGCACGGGCAGCAGGCGCCTGAGTTCCTCTTCAGCTCCGACATCGACCGCCCCGGGGCGGGTGCTCTGCGCCCCGATGTCCAACAGATCAGCACCTTGTGCCGCCATACGGCGAGCAGCCCGGCAGGCTTGCTGCGGCTGCAGGTGGAGGCCTCCGTCGCTGAAGGAGTCCGGCGTGATGTTGAGGATCGCCATGACCGCCGTGTGTGTGCCCCAAGGGCAGCGACGGTCACTGGCGGCCGTGGTCATGCTGCTGCCACTTCGTAGTTGGCGATGCGCGCAAAGCCGACGGGATCGAGCGAGGCACCACCCACCAGGACGCCGTCGATGTCTGACTGGGCCATCAGTTCATCAATGTTGCCTGGCTTGACCGAGCCGCCGTACTGAATGGTCAGATCCGGGTAGCCCACCCAATTGCGGATGAGCCCGCAGACGCGGTTCGCTTCATCGGAGGCGCAGGTCTTTCCAGTGCCAATGGCCCAGATGGGTTCGTAGGCCACAACCAGTTTGCTGGGATCGATGCCATCCATGCCCTGTTCAACCTGACGGCGAATCACCCGTTCGGTTTCACCTGCTTCTCGCTGACTGTCGCTTTCGCCGACGCAGAGGATCGGAATCAAACCGGCGGCCTGAGAGGCGCGGGCTCGGTGGTTGATCTGTTCGTCACTTTCACTGAAGTATTTGCGCGGTTCGCTGTGGCCAACGATGGTGTACTTCACCCCGAATTCCTGCAGCATGGCTGGGGAGATCTCGCCTGTGAACGCACCTTTGCCTTCCCAATGGACGTTCTGGCTGGAGAGCTGGACCCTGCTGCCGCTGAGGGCCTGCTCCATGGCAGCAATGGCCGTGAACGGGGGGGCGAGCACCACGGTGCGCTCAGTGGGGGTGTTGGCCACCAGGGGCATGAAGTCCTGGGCAAAGGCACGGGCCTCCGCACAGGTCATGTGCATTTTCCAGTTACCGGCGATCACCACCGGACGGGACGCAGTGCTCACCCGTTCTGCTGCGAAGGGTTGACGAGCCTAGAGGGTGGTTGATCCCCCATCTCCAGCCTGAGCCTCGATTGTGAAGCTGCGTCCGGCAAGCTCCACCACATCGCCAGCGCAGAGTTTGCGGCCACGACGGGTCTCCATAGCGCCGTTAACCCGTACCTCGCCCTGCTGGATGCGGATCTTGGCCTCTCCACCAGTGGAGACAAGGCCCTGAAACTTCAGGTGCTGATCGAGTCGCATGGCAGCTGCTGCAAGCGAGGCGCGTAGCCTGCCGCCATGGTTGCACCACCTTCAACGGCTGGTTTTCGCAGGCTGATTCCCCTCCTGCAGCCCTATCGCGGGCGGCTGATCGCAGGCGGGCTCTGCATGCTTGTGTTTGTGGCGTCCTGGCCCCTGCTCGCTGCCCAGGCCGGGCAATTGATCCCCGCCATCGGCGATGGCGACTTTCAGCGGGTGTTGCGGGTGATCGCCCTCTCCCTCACCCTCTTTTTCATTCAAAAGCTGGCCCAGTTCGGTCAGGACACCTTGCTGGCAGCCCCGGCGCTGCATGTGACCCAGGCCCTGCGGCGCCAGTCCTTCGCCAGGCTGCAGCGCTTGGAGTTCGGCGCCCTCGAGACCCTTTCGGCTGGAGATCTCACCTACCGACTCACCGAGGACGCCGATCGCATCGGCGAGGTGATCTACAAAAACATCCAGGAGACAGCGCCCAGCATCCTTCAGCTGATCGTCATGTTCGGCTACATGGTGATGCTGGACTGGCAGCTGTCGCTCGCCACGCTGCTGCTCGCACCTCTGGTGGCGCTGCTGGTGAGCAGTTTTGCGGCGCGGGTTCTCACGGCGGCTGAACGCAGCCAGCAGCAGGTCAGTGAGCTGGCCGGTTTGCTGGGAGAGGCCATCTCAGGCCTGCCGCTGGTGCGGGCTTTCGCTGCTGAACCCTGGCTCCAGCAGCGTTTCGAAGAAGAAATCGAGCTGCATCGCCGTGCTCGCTACCGCACGATGCGACTGCTGGCCTTGCAGCACCCCGTGGTGGGTTTCATTGAAGCGGCGGGCATCCTGGCGGTGCTGTTGATCGGTGCCCTGCGCATCAGCTCCGGCGGTTTGAGCGGCGCAGGTTTCAGCAGCTTCATCACGGCGCTACTGATCCTGATCGACCCGATCTCCCGTTTGATCACCAATTTCAACGAATTCCAGCAAGGTCAGGCCTCCCTGGGACGGCTGCGCGCGATCGAGGCCGAACCCATGGAGCGGCCGGATCGCCCCGATGCCAGAGCAATGCCAGCCCTGCGCGGCGGGCTGCAGCTCCAGCAGGTGAGCTTTGCCTACGACAGCGGTAAGCCGGTTCTGCAGGGGCTGGATCTGACGGTGGAGCCGGGTCAGGTGGTGGCCTTGGTGGGCCCTTCCGGTGCAGGCAAAACCACCCTGTTCTCCCTGTTGCTGCGCTTCAACGAAGCGCAGCAGGGTCAGCTCTTGCTCGACGGCATGGACCTGCGTGATTTGCGGGCCGCGGAGCTGCGCCGGGCCATCGCCTTGGTGCCGCAGCAGAGCACGCTCTTTTCCGGAACGGTGGAGGAGGCGATTCGTTTCGGCCGGAAGGCCAGTGACGACGAGGTGCGACGCGCCGCCCAGCTGGCCAATGCTGAAGGGTTCATTGAAGCCTTGCCAGGCGGGTACCAAGCGCGGGTCGAAGAGCGCGGCAGCAACTTTTCGGGGGGGCAGCTGCAGCGCCTGGCGATCGCCCGGGCCATGCTCGGTAATCCTGCGGTGCTGCTGCTCGATGAGGCCACCAGTGCGCTTGATGCTGAGGCAGAAGCCGCTGT